>JAEEGL016098564.1_pt1 | contig 10862 bp, 10 predicted proteins | sample 9134231 | NCBI WGS metagenome assembly JAEEGL01 (sample SAMN16246548, study PRJNA631951) | gut metagenome | biome: gut microbiome; feature: rumen; material: fiber-attached | host: Bos | place: Iran: Karaj | collected 2018-10
ACACCGAAGATAGCATCGGAAAGCTCCATTGTACCAACTTCTTTACCTTCCATATTATATACAGATATATTAGCCATCGTTAAATGGTCCTCCTTTCAGATTGATTAAACGTCTGCTCTTGTAGTCTCCTTGATGGTTACCAGAGCCTTCTTGGGTCCGGGAACCGCACCCTTTATAAGAAGAAGATTCTTGTCTGCATCAACTCTTACTACTTCGAGATTCTGAACCGTAACCTTCACATGTCCCATGTGACCGGGCATACCCTTGCCCTTGAACACCTTACTGGGTGAAGAACATGCGCCGTTGGAACCCTGATGACGATGGAACTTCGAACCGTGCTTCATAGGTCCTCTGTGCTGTCCCAGTCTCTTGATGGCACCCTGGAATCCCTTACCCTTAGAGATTGCTGTTGCATCTACCTTATCGCCTGCTTCAAAGATATCTGCCTTGATCTCCTGAGCTAATGTATATTCCTCTGCATTCTCAAACTTGAACTCTCTTACGAATCTCTTGGGCTCAACGCCGGCCTTCTTGAAATGACCTGCCTCAGCCTTACCCACACCATGTCTGTGAGCTACTTCCTTACGTCCGGACTTATCCTTAGTAACTACTCTTTCCTTCTTATCACCAAAGCCTACCTGAACTGCGTTATAGCCATCATTCTCGATAGTCTTAAGCTGTGTAACTACACACGGACCAGCTTCAAGAACTGTTACCGGTATGAGCTTACCGTCTTCGCCGAAGACCTGCGTCATACCAACCTTAGTTGCCAGTATTGCTTTCTTCATATCGTTATCTCCTTATATTACTTATTCTTCATCTTGATGTCGATGTATACACCCGCAGGCATCTCTAATCTCTGAAGAGCATCAATGGTCTTGGGTGTGGGCATAATGATGTCGATGAGTCTCTTGTGTGTTCTCTGCTCGAACTGCTCTCTCGAATCCTTATACTTATGTACCGCACGAAGGATAGTTACTACTTCCTTCTTAGTGGGAAGCGGTACCGGTCCGCTGACCTGTGATCCGTTCTTCTTGACCGTATCGATAATCTTCTTTGCAGAAGCATCAACCAACTGATGGTCATAAGCCTTGAGTGTAATCCTCATTACCTGATTTGCCATAAAAAAAGTCGCCTCCTTTTCGCACTTTATAATGATAAGTACGACAAGCTGGTGACTGTACACTTTTCCGTGTGTGTCGTGTTTTGCTAAACAAAAATCGACCTTAACACGTCGTTTCTTAAATAAATAAGACCTTGCTTGTATACAGTGACTTGTCGTCAGATTAACATGACCTTCGCTCCACGGAACTACCTGCCTCGCCTTACGACGGACAGCAACCTCACGCTTCATAGCTATCATGTCACAGTAAAACATAGTATACACAAGGTTCCCAATAATTGCAAGCACTTTTTTAAATTTTTATTCAGGAAGTTTTCTCATAAAAAATAAGAAGCATATCCGATTATGCGAAAACTTGTAGTAGTCCATACAGAGGGTCGCAAATGCATGGAGTGTGCACCTGCCTGTACGCGGATACGCTTCTTACTTAAGTTATTATAACATAGTAACAGTAGCAAATCCGTGCCAAAGTCCTATTGAAGCTGCGCACCGATTTCTTCAGCCCAGGAATACTGAGACATAAACTCACCCGTATACTTAACGGTCATGGTATTGCCTCTTAAATATGAGTAATAGTCACAATTGATCAATGCGATATTTACAGAATAAGAATCTCTGTTATGAATAAAGACATCCTCCGCATCGACTGCTTTAAGTCCGGCGCGAAGAGAAGATGCATATTGTCTTAAGTATGTCTTCTTACGCTCAATATCCGTGGCATCATCCCATAATATACCACACAATTCACCGCTGGTAACGGAGGATCCTCTTGCGGCTATAAGATATGCCAGTAATTCTTTAGCTTTGGACCTAGAGAATTTAATAGGCAACTCTCCCTTAAATACTTCGAACCTGCCGAAGCATCTGACATTGATCTTATGCGGCATCCTGCGTCCGTCAGTAAAGACCGGGTCATTATATATATTGTATTCCGTATCTTCTCCTATGATTTGCCTGATGCTTTGTTCCAATGTCTCTGCGGATATTCTATCATCATCCACAACAATAACTCTCATTATATCCTCCTACGCTGTCTGATAATATTTCCACTCGGATTATTCAAGTATTATTGCATTAAGGAACCAATAATTTGATCGAATCATCAATAGCAGGTACCGATACATTCTCAACCTTCCACTTGACGACATCTATCATACTTCCGTCATCACCGGGTTCATGCGTCGCTATCCTCACATACAGCTCCTGAGAATCATTGATAGTAAAAGTCATCTCATCTATATCATTTCGTATCTTACCTGTCTTCTTATATTCTTCATATAACTGACCGTCAATATCCTTAAGCTTATTCTCTGCCGCATTGCAGGCTTCGTAATAACTCTTGGTCCTGTCAAGATTACTCTGCGTAAGCTTCTTATCCGTAAGTGCCGACGATAATGACAGCACAGCAAATGAAACTAAACTAAGTACTATAAATATAAGAAGAAGTGAAGATGTACCTATATTAAGATTGCCGCCTACACGTCTGGTCATTGTCCTTCCTCCGTCGGGAAATATCTGTATACATTAAGTGTATAAACCGTTTCGGGATTATCTACGGATGATACGGCGATATCAAGCGTTCCGTCATTAAGTGTAAGGTTAGCTTCATACACTCCGTTTGACGAACCGGTGACATTCATATCACCTCCGTATACCAACTTATAATCTCCGTCCACATATATTCCGTCCTCATTTATCAGTTCGGGAATAAGGCTCTCCAACTCGCCTGCTCTGTAATTCTCGGCAATATTGGATGCTATAATATGCTCATCGCTTAAAGCTTCACATTCCTTATTGATATTGTGGCTCTTAACAAACAGCTGTATACATACAGCCGAGGCGATCGCGAAGAACAATAATGAAATTGTAAGTTCCATCAGGAATAATCCTGCTCTTGATTTCTGCATTATCTGTAACTAATCCTCTGTGTTATGAATCCGAACGGACATATACCGAAGTATTAACCTTCCTTCCGCTCTCATCTATAATGTCAACACTTACCAATCCCTCTGAATCAAGCCCTACCTTAAATTCCTTAACAGGCAGAATATTCTCACCCGCTTCAGGGCTTAAACTTACATCGGCTGCGGTAAACAATTCCTTAAGATAACCGTCATATATGTATATATAGTTGCAATATGTCTCATCGCCGTATGACTCAAGCAACACCAACGCATCTCCGTCACCGAAGCTCTTGATTCTAACATCACCCGATTCATCATGCTGATGTAACTTCTCCGTGATAAACGCTGATGCAGTGCTTAAGTTGTAATGTCTGTCCATGCTGTTGATGGTATTACGATATATTCCGGCTCCAAACGCTATGAGGAGTGAAGCCGATACGGCGAACACCGCGAACAGTGTCAGCACGAACAGCATATCAACTGTATGCCTGTTGTTATTACGTCTGGTCATTCTATTCCTCTCCGTTTAACAGCTTACTTACCGAAGTGCCGTTATGTCTCATCACTTTATAGCTTGGGTATATATTGCCTCCGACAGGTGTATAATCCACGAAGAATGTACCTTCATCATATATAAGGCCATAGTGCTCCTTAATATATTCAAGCGAAGGCGGATAATAACCGTTCTCGGCATAACACTGCACAATATCTCTCTGCATGGCACGGTTAAGTGCCTCTTCCTGTCTGTCAAGCGTATTGCCTGCCGTGAATCTTATGGCATACATAAAGACTATTATGATGATCGCAAACAGGATGATATTGAAGTGTGTACTGTTAAGTTTTCTCTTATTATGAATCGTAAATGTACTCATATTCGCAATTAATTATCCTATGCTTGACATTACTCCGAGTAACGGAAGTATTACCGACAGAAGAATAAGACCTACAATAAGCGATAATACTATTACAAGTGTAGGCTCAATGATAGATATGAAACTCTGGAGCCTCTTATCGGTATCCTCTTCATACAGATGACCGATCTTCTTAAGGATCTCATCAACATCACCTGTCTTAACACCGATAGCTATCATTCTTGAATACAGATTACCGAATAAACCTGCCTTCATAAGGCCCTCTGCAAAACTGTCACCGTCTTCCTGGATCGCTCTCTCGCAGACATCTATCTGTCCCTCAACCTCTTCATGTTCCACAAGTTCCTTGACCATATTAAGAGCCTGGTAAATTCCCATGCCGCTTGATAATGTGAGAGCCATACCGCTTGCGAAACGTCCGTATGCAATATTACGGAAGAAACTCTTGGTGGGTCCGAAATTATTCTTCATTCTGCGGGCAAGACTCTTACCCGGTGCTGTTCTGCTTAAGAATATTACAAATGCAAGTAAAGCAACGAGTATAATAACCAAAACTATGGAGTATGTCTGAAGCGACTGTCCTATTCTAAGAAGGCTTGCGCTTATACCTGACATCTCGGTACCGAGCTGAATAAACACCTGATTAAATAAAGGCAATACTTTGGTTATAAGAACAATGATAATAAATACCATCATACATACCATAATAAGAGGATAGGTAATGGCACTTCTTATATTATCTGCCACTACATTCTCATGATTATAGTAATCGGCAAGCGACTGCATAACTTCATCAAGTCTTCCTGTCTCTTCTCCGATGGCCACCATATTCTCAACATATTCAGGAAATAATTCACTTGATTTAAGTGAGCTTGTGAAACTGTCTCCCGATAAGGTGAAGCTTATGATCTTACGCAACACCTCCTTGGTAGAATTATCCTTGGCATCATTAAGCATCAGGTCAAGGCCGTCCTTAGGTGTGATACCCGATTTAAGTATCATCGCCATCTGCTCACAGAAGGCCGCTATTTCGCTGTTGCTCAGTGTAATCTGCTTACTCATATTAAGTCCTTTCTATCTCCCTTTTGTCTATGACTAATACTGATATACTTTAACGTAATTATTGCCGTCACCGATAAACGATTTAAGGAATTTATCTCCCTGGCTGGCCGCAAGTGTCGGATCCATAAGTTCCCAGTTCGTTCCGTCGAATTCAACTATACCGTTGACCCAACCTACTTCATCTATATATGTGGATATCCACGCATGGTATGCATCTCCGGCATAACCTATCTCGAGTCGTGTGGGAATCTGCTGGCTTCGAAGCATTGATGCCATACACGCCGCATAGTCAAAACATATTCCCTTACCCGTTGCAATGGTATTGTCCGGATCCGGAAGGTATCCGCTCTGAACACTTGTCGCAAGATCCGTATCATATACCACATTATCTATCATATAGTTGTATACATTGGATACCACTTCTAGATCGTTGTTACACGGGAAGGCCAATTCCTCACCCAGTGCCACAACATTGGAATCTGCAGTGAAATCAACATACTGATTGGGATACAGATAAGGAGAATACTCATTTGTAATATCCGCATCCACGGATACGGCACATAACTGTGCATACTTGGTGCCGCCGATATTCTCAAATGCACATATCTGATAAGAACCGGAACCCTGCGTCAAAGGAATTGTCTCCGGACCCCTATGAACATCGAATGTATATGTAACACTCTCAGGGCCTGTCACCTGAAGCTTGGGCTTATCGTTACTTCCCTCATAATCAATGACCACATATCCTGCGGATGCACCTGATTTGTCTATACTGAAAGACGAATCTGAATATGCCATGTCTCCGTCTGCAGAAGGAACAAGAACACGCGAAGTATTGTCCCTCTGGCCCTTAACAGGCTCTCCGGATTCCTCCGGTTCCTCATCCTTCTTCTGCTCTTTATTATCTTCAGATGAATCCGACGTATTGGATGCGGGTACATCAGCAGATGATTTGGACTGTTGAAGAGCAGATGTGGACACAGCCGCTCCACAGGCAGTGATTGACATTAATGTCATAATCATGCCCGCTATGGCAACTGCCGTTAATGTATTATGAAATTTACCATGATGCTTAGTTTCCATAGATTTCACAATAACTATTATAGTTGTGGCAATCAATTAATGCAAGAGAGGTCCGCTAATACTAACGAACCTCTTTTGATTGCAATTATTCTTATTAAGCAGGATTACTCTTCGGCAATCTCCACTACTTCATTCTCATCGATCTCTTCAATGATCTCTACAGGCTCTTCGTCTGTTACATCATATTCCTCTTCCGGAATATCGAAGTAATCAGAAAGCTTGTAATCGGTATTGATGTGTACATCTCTGTATCTTCTCATACCTGTACCTGCAGGTATAAGCTTACCGATGATAACGTTCTCCTTAAGTCCGATAAGCGGATCAACCTTACCCTTAATAGCTGCTTCAGTAAGAACCTTGGTGGTCTCCTGGAATGAAGCTGCTGACAAGAATGAGTTGGTTGCAAGAGCTGCCTTGGTGATACCGAGCATAATCTGTACACCGGTAGGAGCTTCCTTACCTTCGGCTGTAAGTCTCTCACATTCGTCCTCGTAATCAAGAACATCCATGAGGTTGCCGGGAAGAATCTCTGAATCTCCGCTCTCTTCTATACGTATCTTCTTAAGCATCTGACGTACGATGACTTCGATATGCTTATCGGCGATATCAACACCCTGCAAACGATATACACGCTGTACTTCACGAAGCATGTAATCCTGTACGGCACGGATACCCTTGATCTTAAGCAGATCATGAGGATTAACAGAACCCTCTGTAAGCTCATCACCGGCCTCTAAGATTGCACCGTCCAATACCTTGATACGTGATCCGTAAGGAATCAGATATGCCTTAGACTCACCTGACTCTTCATCGGTAATAATGATCTCTCTCTTCTTCTTGGAATCCTTAATCTCGACCTTGCCGCCAAACTCAGCAATGATTGCAAGTCCCTTAGGCTTTCTGGCCTCGAATAATTCCTCGACTCTGGGAAGACCCTGTGTGATATTGTCACCTGCCACACCACCGGTATGGAAGGTTCTCATCGTAAGCTGTGTACCGGGCTCACCGATTGACTGTGCGGCGATGATACCTACTGCCTCACCGACCTGTACGGCTTCACCTGTTGCCATGTTGGCACCGTAGCACTTAGAGCATATTCCGTTATGGCAATGACATGTAAGAATTGTACGAATCTTAACCGTATCAATCTCATTGTCAATGATTGCCTTAGCTCTTGAAGGTGTGATCATATGATTGGCACCTACAATAAGCTTGCCCTTCTTATCCGTGATATCCTCACATGCATATCTGCCTGTGATTCTGTCTTCAAGGCTCTCTATTGTCTCCTTACCGTCCATGAATGCCTTAACATTCATGCCGTAGATCTCATCTCTGCCCTCACAGCAATCCATCTCACGAATGATAAGTTCCTGTGATACATCGACCATTCGTCTTGTAAGGTAACCTGAGTCGGCTGTACGAAGAGCCGTATCTGAAAGTCCCTTTCTGGCACCGTGTGCTGAGAGGAAGTACTCAAGTACGTCAAGACCCTCACGGAAGTTAGACTTAATGGGAAGCTCAATCGTACGACCTGTTGTATCCGCCATAAGTCCACGCATACCTGCAAGCTGCTTGATCTGCTGGTTAGAACCACGGGCTCCGGAATCTGCCATCATGAAGATGTTGTTGTACTTATCCAGACCCTTAAGCAGATCCTCAGTGATCTTGCCGTCGATCTTATTCCATGTCTCGATAACCTGTCTGTATCTCTCTTCTTCAGTAAGTAATCCTCTTCTGAAGTCCTTAGATATCTGATCAACTGTTGCCTGTGCTTCCTCTAATAACTGCGGCTTAGTCGGAGGCACTGTCATATCTGAAATAGAAACAGTCATGGCAGCCTTTGTAGAATACTTATAGCCTGTAGCCTTGATATCATCAAGCACTTCTGCCGTTACTGATGCGCCGTGAATATTGATTACACGCTCAAGTATCTGCTTAAGTCCCTTCTTACCTACGTGGAAATCCACCTCAAGCTTAAGGGCATCTGCCTTATTCTTTCTCTCAACAAATCCGAGATCCTGAGGAAGAATCTCATTAAAGAGGAATCTTCCGAGTGTTGACTCAACTGTTCCCGTAATCTCCTTGCCGTCAACAGTCTTGGTAACTCTGACCTTAATGCGTGAGTGAAGCGTACATGCTCCGTTCTCATATGCAAGGATTGCTTCGTTAAGATTCTTGAAATACTTACCTTCGCCGAGCGCACCCTCTCTCTCCTGAGTAAGGTAGTAGATACCAAGCACCATATCCTGTGAAGGAACGGCCACCGGACCACCGTCTGAAGGCTTAAGCAAGTTGTTGGGTGAAAGAAGGAGGAATCTGCACTCTGCCTGTGCTTCTACTGACAGAGGAAGATGAACCGCCATCTGGTCACCGTCGAAATCAGCGTTGAAAGCCGTACATACAAGGGGATGAAGCTTAATAGCCTTACCCTCTACAAGTATCGGTTCGAATGCCTGGATACCGAGTCTGTGAAGTGTAGGAGCTCGGTTAAGCATAACAGGATGCTCGGCAATTACTTCCTCAAGCACATCCCATACGCTTGTATCAAGTCTCTCAACAAGCTTCTTGGCATTCTTAATATTCTGAGATATACCGCGACCTACAAGTTCCTTCATAACGAAAGGCTTGAATAACTCGATCGCCATCTCCTTGGGAAGACCGCACTGGTATATCTTAAGTTCAGGTCCTACGACAATAACCGAACGTCCTGAGTAGTCTACACGCTTACCAAGAAGGTTCTGTCTGAAGCGGCCGCCTTTACCCTTAAGCATGTCAGAAAGTGACTTAAGTGCTCTGTTGCCGGGGCCTGTTACAGGTCTGCCTCTTCTTCCGTTATCGATAAGTGCATCCACAGCCTCTTGGAGCATTCTCTTCTCATTACGAACAATGATGTCCGGTGCACCGAGATCGATAAGTCTCTGGAGACGGTTGTTACGGTTAATTATTCTTCTGTAGAGGTCATTTAAGTCAGATGTTGCAAATCTGCCGCCGTCTAACTGTACCATAGGACGAAGATCGGGCGGGATTACGGGAATAACATCCATAATCATCCATGAAGGATCGTTACCTGACTCTCTGAAAGCCTCAACTACCTCTAATCTCTTGATGACCTTGGCTCTTCTCTGGCCTGTTGAATCAGCAAGCTCTTCTCTTAAAGCCTTAGACTCTTCTTCAAGATCTATATCAAGCAGGAGTTCCTTGATGGACTCAGCGCCCATACCTACACGGAACTTATTGCCCCACTCTTCTCTTGCATCCAAATACTCCTTCTCAGAAAGTATCTGCTTCTTCTGCAGACCTGAATCTGCAGGATCAAGTACTATATAAGATGCAAAGTATAATACCTTCTCAAGTACCCTGGGAGATAAGTCTAAGATAAGACCCATTCTGCTGGGGATACCCTTGAAATACCAAATATGTGACACGGGTGCCGCAAGTTCGATATGACCCATACGCTCTCTGCGGACATTAGCCTTGGTAACCTCAACTCCACATCTGTCACAGATTACGCCCTTATAACGTATCTTCTTGTACTTACCGCAATGACATTCCCAGTCCTTACTGGGTCCGAATATTCTCTCACAGAACAGACCGTCGCGCTCAGGCTTAAGTGTTCTGTAGTTGATGGTCTCAGGCTTGGTCACCGCTCCTCTGGACCACTCACGGATTCTGTCCGGTGATGCAAGTCCAATTCTGATCGCATCGAAAGTCATCGGTTGATATGTTTCCCTATTATTTACAGGCATTTTATCTCTCCTTAAGTAAATCTCTTACTTCTACTCTTCGTCACTTACTTCTGCGAAATCTTCCTCGAATGATTCTTCAAACTCTTCATCCTCGGCATCCGTCAACTCACCGTCTTCATTGAACTCCTGCTTGCTGAAACCATGCGAAGCAAAGGATTCATTCTCTCTTCCGAAGCGGTTGTCATCACCCATTGCGAAGCGATAATCCGTATCGGTATAGTCGACTGATTCCATAATCTTGACTTCCGTATTATCTTCACGTAATACCCTTATATCAAGACCAAGTGACTGAAGCTCCTTAAGCATAACCTTGAATGACTCAGGTATGCCGGCCTCGGGAATGTTGTCACCCTTGATGATAGCCTCATATGTCTTAACACGTCCTATAACATCATCGGACTTAACAGTAAGAATCTCCTGAAGTGTATACGATGCACCGTATGCCTCTAAGGCCCACACTTCCATCTCACCGAATCTCTGTCCACCGAACTGTGCCTTACCACCTAAAGGCTGCTGTGTTACAAGCGAGTAAGGACCTGTAGAACGAGCATGGATCTTATCGTCTACAAGGTGGTGCAGCTTAAGGTAATGCATGTGACCTATTGTTACAGGGCTGTCGAAATACTCACCTGTACGTCCGTCACGAAGTCTTACCTTACCGTCTCTGCTTATAGGTACGCCCTTCCATAACTTCCTGTGTTCTCTGTTATCTGACAGATACTGAAGTACTTCAGGTAATAATTCCTTCTTATGCTTCTTCTCGAACTCTTCCCATTCAAGATTTACATAGTCATTTGCAAGATCTAATGTATCCATGATGTCGTTCTCGTTCGCGCCATCAAATACGGGTGTTGATACATTGAATCCAAGTGCCTTGGCCGCAAGAGATAAGTGAATCTCAAGCACCTGTCCGATATTCATTCGTGAAGGCACACCCAAGGGGTTAAGCACGATATCAAGGGGACGACCGTTAGGAAGATAAGGCATATCCTCAACAGGTAATACTCTTGAAACGACACCCTTGTTACCGTGACGACCGGCCATCTTATCACCGACAGAGATCTTTCTCTTC
>JAEEGL016338605.1_pt1 | contig 10862 bp, 6 predicted proteins | sample 9134231 | NCBI WGS metagenome assembly JAEEGL01 (sample SAMN16246548, study PRJNA631951) | gut metagenome | biome: gut microbiome; feature: rumen; material: fiber-attached | host: Bos | place: Iran: Karaj | collected 2018-10
ATCTACGAGGCGGGTACGGGCATGGCCCACCTCTTCGGCTCCAGCCACGTGAAGTATCAGAACATGGACCTGCAGAGCGAGAAGATCTACATGTGCCTCGACTCGTCGCTGGTACACGCCACGGGAGCCTTGGACAGCCTTGGCAAGCCGTTTGGCACACCTGTTTTCAAGATGGGCAGCGACACCTACGAGAGCGACACGATGGCCTTCAACTTCAAGACGAAGAAGGGTTTTATACAGCAGGTGTACACCGAGCAGGAGGACGGCTACCTGACGAGCGAGCTGTCGAAGCGCAACAAGGAGGGTGAGCTGTTCCTGCAGCACGGCAAGTACACCACGTGCGACGCCGCCCATCCCGACTTCTACATCGCGCTGTCGCGAGCCAAGGTGCGTCCCGGCAAGGATGTCATCTTCGGCCCCGCCTACCTCGTGGTGTGCGACGTGCCTGTGCCGCTGGCCGTTCCCTACGGTTTCTTCCCCTTCACGAAGAGCTATTCGAGCGGCTTCATCATGCCCACCTACGGCGATGAGACGTCACGTGGCTTCTACCTGCGCGACGGCGGCTACTATTTTGCCGTGTCCGACAAGATGGACCTGAAGCTGATAGGCGAAATCTACACCAAGGGGTCGTGGGGCATCAGCGCGGCGTCGAACTACCGCAAACGCTACCGCTACAGCGGTTCGTTCCAGGGCAGCTACCAGAACAGCGTCACGGGCGACAAGAACATGCCCGACTACTCGAAGACGACGAGCTTCAAGATACAGTGGAGCCACCGCCAGGACCAGAAGGCAAACCCCTTCTCGAACTTCTCGGCCAGCGTGAACTTCGCCACGACGAGCTACGAGCCCAACAACCTCTCGTCGATGTACAACCCGCAGGCCCTGACGCAGAGTACGCGAACATCGTCGGTGAGCTACAGCACGAACTTCTCGAGCATCGGCATGAGCCTGAGCACGACGATGAACCTGAACCAGAACATGCGCGACTCTACGATAGCCCTGACACTGCCCGACCTGAACATCAGCATCTCGCGCTTCTACCCCTTCAAGCGTAAGAAGATGGTGGGCAAGGAGCGGTGGTACGAGAAAATATCCATGTCGTACACCGGTCATCTGAGCAACTCCATCAACACGAAAGAGGACAAACTGCTGAAGTCACGGCTGAACCGCGACTGGAGGAACGGCATGCAGCACAGCATCCCCATCAGCGGCAGCTTCATCCTCCTGGACTACATCAACATCAACCCGTCGTTCAACTTCACCGACCGCACCTACCTGAACCGCGTCATGCAGTCGTGGGACGAGAAACAGGGCGTGGTGGTGCGCGACACGGTGAACGGATTCTACAATGTCTACAACTGGAACCTCTCGCTGTCGGCCTCGACGAAGCTCTACGGCTTCTTCATCCCCTCACGGAAAATCTTCGGCGACAAGATCAACGCCATCCGCCACGTCTTCACGCCGACAGTGAGCTTCTCCTACTCTCCCGACTTCAGTGCCTCACGCTACGGCTTCTACAAGACCTACCAGAAGACCGATGCCGACGGCAATGTCACCCTCGTGGAGTATAACCCGTACGATGGACAGCTCTACGGCAGCGTGAGCAAGGGCAAGACGGGGTCCGTGTCGTTTGACATCTCAAACAACGTGGAGATGAAAGTCAAGAGCGAGAGCGACAGCACGGGACTGAAGAAGATAAGCCTGATAGACGAGCTGGGGCTTTCGATGAGCTATAACATGGCGGCGAAGACACGACCGTGGAGCGACCTGAGCACACGCATCCGCCTGAAACTGACGAAGAACTACACCTTTAACCTCAACGCCGTCTTTGCCAGCTATGTCTACGAGGCCGACTCCGTGGGAGCCACGCCACGACTGAGCGAGCACACCACCTACTGGGAAAAGGGAAAGATAGGCCGCTTCCAGGGCATGTCGCAGAACCTGTCGTACACTATCTCGAACGAGAAGGTGTCCGACCTCTTCAAGTGGCTGAAGGGAGAGAAACGGAAAAAGAAAGACGAGAAGAAAAACGAGGACGAGGAGGACGAATATGATACCGGCGTGGACACGAACATCGACAAGGACCTGGAGGCAGGTAAGCACGGCGCGGAGAGCCAGGGCATGGCCGAGACCGACGAGGATGGCTACATGAAGTACAAGCTGCCGTGGTCGCTGAGCTTCGGCTACGGCATCACCATGCGCGAGGACACCGACGTGAAGCGCTTCAACTACAACACCATGCGCTATCCGTACAAGTTCACGCAGAACCTGAACATCAGCGGAAACATCGTGATCTCGGAGGGATGGAACATCTCGTTCTCATCGGGCTATGACTTCGAGCAGAAAAAAATCTCGATGACCACGGCATCGCTCTCGCGCGACCTGCACTGCTTCAACATGTCGTGCTCGCTCGTGCTCTCGCCCTATACCAGCTATAACTTCACCTTCCGATGCAACGCCGCCACGCTCACCGATGCACTGAAGTATGACAAGCAGAGCAGCTACTCCAACTCCGTGCAGTGGTATTAGTACCCCACCCGCGACCCCTCCCCGAAGGAGAGGGGGGAACTCACCCCACCCCCCCTACACGAAGGAGAGGGGGGGAACCCCACCCCAAACCCCTCCCCGAAGGAGAGGGGAGTAAATGACAAACAACGCCCTGAAAGGGCAACAGCACTCAGCCCAGGGCAACGCCCTGGGAAAACGGACACAACAAACAACGCCCTGAAAGGGCAACAGCACCCAGCCCAGGGCAACGCCCTGGGAAAACGAACACAACAAACAACGCCCTGAAAGGGCAAAAGCATTAATAATATGGCACAATCGCTCTGTAAAATATACCTCCACGTGATATTCCACATCAAGACTGTGAGTCCAAATATTGCCGACGAACATCTTGAACGCGTACATTCTTACATAGGCCAACTAGTGAACTCCACCGAATGTCAGGTTATCCGTGTGGGTGGCACAGGCGACCATGTCCATGTGGTCTGCCTCCTATCAAAGAACGAGACGGCAGCACACCTCGTGGAGGAGATGAAACGGAATAGTAGCCGATGGTTGAAATCTTTGGATGCACGATACGCCAAATTTGCATGGCAGGGTGGATATGCCGCCTTTTCCATTAGCCAGTCAGTCGTTGACAAGACAATAAAGTATGTGGAAGGTCAGAAAGAGCATCATAAAACAAAATCGTTCAGAGACGAATATATACAATTTTTGAAATTATATCAAATCGATTATGACGAGAAATTTGTGTTCACAGATTAAAGCTTTTGCCCTTTCAGGGCGTATGTTAAACGTCGCCTTTACCCAGGGCGCTGCCCTGGGCTAAGAGCAAATTGCCCTTTCAGGGCGCAGTATCCAGGGCAACGCCCTGGGGAAAACGGAAACGACAAGCAACGCCCTGAAAGGGCAAAAGCATAAAAATATGAATAGGATATAATAATGAATATATGAATAGCGAAAAGAATATGGAGAGACAACCACTGACCGTCACTGGCAGCGAGGCCCTGATGCTCGCGCTGAAGGCCGAGGGCGTGAAGACCATCTTCGGCTATCCGGGCGGCAGCATCATGCCCGTCTACGATGCCCTCTACGACTACACCCGTGGTGAGAAGAAGGCCTTCGACCACATCCTTGTGCGCCACGAGCAGGCCGCCACACACGCCGCCGAGGGCTTTGCCCGCGTCAGCGGAGAGGTGGGTGTGGCCATCGTCACCAGCGGTCCGGGGGCTACAAACACGCTGACCGGCGTGGCCGATGCCATGCTCGACAGCACCCCCATCGTCGTCATCGCCGGACAGGTGCCCATCGGTGCCCTCGGCACCGATGCCTTCCAGGAGGTAGACCTCGTGGGCGTGGCACAGCCCATCTCGAAGTGGAGCTACCAGATACGCCATGCCGAGGACATCGCCTGGGCCGTGAGCCGAGCCTTCTACATTGCCCGCTCCGGCCGTCCCGGTCCCGTGGTGCTCGACTTCCCTAAGAACGCACAGACGGAGACAGTGGACTTCGTGCCGCAGAAGGTGGACTTCGTGCGCAGCTACGTGGCCCGTCCTGCACTCGACAAAGACGCTGTGCGCCAGGCCGCCGAGCTGATCAACAACGCGAAGAAGCCGTTAGCCCTCGTTGGCCAGGGCGTAGAGCTGGGCAACGCACAAGACGAGCTGCTGGCCTTCCTCGAGAAGGCCGACATCCCCGCCGGGCGCACCATGCTGGGACTCTCTGCCCTGCCGTCGACACACCCGCTGAACGTGGGTATGCTGGGCATGCACGGCAACTACGCCGTGAACCTGAAGGAGCAGGAGTGTGACGTGCTCATCGCCATCGGCATGCGCTTCAGCGACCGCGTGACGGGAAACACGAAGACCTACGCCCGTCAGGCGAAAGTCATACACCTGGACATCGACAAGAGCGAGATAGACAAGAACGTCAAGACCGACGTGGCCGTCGTGGCCGACTGCCGTGAGTCGCTGCCCGCCATCACGGCACTGCTCCACAAGGGCAACCACCGCGAGTGGCGCGAGTCGTTCCTGCCCCTCGATGCCAAGGAGCGCGAGAAGGTCATTGAGCCGGCCATACACCCCAAGGAGGGACCGCTGCTCATGGGCGAGGTGGTAAACGCCGTGGCCGAGGCCACACAGGGCGACGCCGTGCTCGTCACCGACGTAGGACAGAACCAGCTCTTTGCCACACGATACTTCAAATACCCGAAGCGCCGCAGCATCTGCACCAGCGGTGGACTGGGCACCATGGGCTACGGTATGCCCGCTGCCATCGGAGCCACCTTCGGAGTGAGCGCCCCTGCGGGGCTAGTGAATAGTGAAGAGAGAATAGTGAATAGTGAGGGCCGCACGGTCGTCTGCTTCATGGGCGACGGCGGATTCCAGATGAACATTCAGGAGCTGGGCACCATCATGGAGCAGCAGGCGCCGGTAAAGATGATCCTGATGAACAACAACTACCTGGGCAACGTACGCCAGTGGCAGGACATGTTCTGGAACCGCCGTAAGTCGTTCACCCGCATGATGAACCCCTGCTACGAGCTGATAGCACAGGCATACCACATCCCCTACGAGGCCGTCACCGACCGCAGCCGTCTCGCTGCCGCCGTAGCGAAGATGCTGACCACCAAAGGCCCCTACATCCTGGAGTGCGCCATCCTGGAGGACGACGACGTGCTGCCGATGACACCGCCGGGCAGCAACGTTAATGATATGATGCTAGAGACCCTCCCCCCAGACCCTCCCTGTGAGGGAGGGGAGTAGTTACCCAAAAACACAGTTTAAGTATGGAAAAGAAAAAAGAAATACAAGAAGTATCTACTCCCCTCCCTCAGAGGGAGGGGCAAGGGGGTGGGTCTAAGCTTTATACCCTCCTTGTCTACTCCGAGAACATCGCCGGTATCCTGAACCAGATTACGGCCGTGTTCACCCGCCGACAGGTGAACATCGAGAGCCTCAACGTGAGTGCTTCGAGTATTCCCCATGTACACAAGTACACCATCACCGCGTGGAGCGACGAGGACCAGATAACGAAAATTACGCGGCAGATAGAGAAGAAAATCGACGTGGTGAAGGCCACGTGGTTCACCGATGACCAGCTGTTCATCCGCGAGACAGGTCTCTACAAGCTGGCCACCGACCTGGTGCTGCAGAACCCCGAGATCAGCCGTGCCATACGCCGCTATGACGCACAGATAACGGAGGTGAACCCCACCTACGTCATTGTGATGAAAAGCGGCAAGACCGACGACATCATGTCGCTCTACCGTGCCCTCGACGAGTTCCACTGCGTGCTGCAGTACACCCGCTCCGGCCGTATCGCCGTCACCCGCAGTACACAGGAGCAGGTCAGCGAGTTCCTGGAGCAGCGTGAAAAGAGCAGATGATAGAGTCCACTAACTAGTGAGAACCTGCCATAATGGATATTACCATTGCGATGTCTGCCACGTCCACTGTGCCGTCGCCGTTCACGTCGGCAGACTGTTGACCGCTGCCCATTGACGATTGACCATTGCCGGCCATTATGTCGATGATGGAGGCGATGTCTGCCACGTCAACAACACCATCGCCGTTCACATCGCCCTTATAGTTCTCGGCGTATTTTTTCAGGCGGTCGATAGCCGCCCGCAGCGAGACATCGTTGTCAGTGTCGGAAGGATATACCGGTAAACTTGCAGACGCACCGACAAGGGTTTTCACTTGGTCAACGACAGCCTCGTATTCGTTGAAAAGGGCGATGGAGGCATCGGTGGCATCCATCTGAGCGTTTAGGTCATCCCTGAGGTCGCTGTACTCCCCGGCACGTGTATTGTCATCGAGTGCGAGGCAGGCAGTATTCACCTTTTTGATGAGCGATGTCCAAGCTTCTGCGCTCATCGACAGGCGACCATAGTCAGTACCGTCGGCAAGGTTATAGTCGTTCTCGAAGCGTTCCAATGCGGCCAGCAGACCCTTACGGTCGTCTTTGGCATTGAGGTCTGTCAGTTCAAAGCCGCCAGTAATACACCATGAACGCATCTTGTCGAATGTTCCCGTAATACCGATTTCTATAGTGGTGTTGTCGCTGGCAACGTCAAACTCCACCACGTTACGGTAGGTGTCGTTGCCCAGACAATCGGCACCATCGGCCTGGTTGTCGGCATAGGTGTCGGCGGTGACGCTGCCCAGCGTCTTGACGGCTACCCTCTTTGTGCCGGCCTTCAGATAGGCCTGCGACTTGGAGGCGTTGGTGTTGTACTTCTCTCCATAGCGGAAGAAGGCGTTGTTAGTCAGGCGGTAGCTGCCCTTCGGCAGTTTGATCTTCTGCGTGAGGCTGTAGCTTGTCACACTGAGGCTCGACCATCCTGCGTATGCCTCGACGGCGTATGTGCCGGTATTGGTGCCGCGTACAGGATTGTTGAAGTTCTTTACCGTCCATCCTGTGGTGCCATTGGCGAGGGCAGCATTGACGATATACTCAGTGGTGATGTCTTTTTGTGCAGCGACGCTCCCTGCCAGCATCATCAGCGAAAGGAGTGTAATAACATATCGTTTCATGTTAGTCTGAAGTCTAAGGTCTAAAGTCTGAAGTCTAAGGTCTAAAGTCAAAAGTCTAAAGTCAAGGAATAATCTGTAGTCAAAACTAAAACTGCGTCTGGATGACTTCCTTTACGCCCTCGCCGCGCTTGAAGAGGACGATGAAGGCATTGTTTGACTGCTCCGTGTTACCGTTGGCGGCTACAGTGTAGTCATGCACCTTGTTGTTGGAATCAGCAGTACTGGTGTATGTCTGGTCGCTGAAGCGGTGGTAGTGGCCGGAGAAGTGCTGCACCTTACCATCGACCTTTCCCGCCGTCTTCATCATGATAGCCGAGAGCGGATCCTTCTTCAGCTTGTTGGCCGAGTTGGCATTGTTGTAGGCGATGCCCGTGGTGCTGCTGCCGTATGCCGACTCGTCGGTAGCGGGTATGTAGAGACCCTTGTCGTTCTGGTCGAGCCACCAGCGGTTGCAGTCGCTGCCCGCAAGCCAGGGGAAGTGCTGCATCCATACTGAGGCTTCGTCAGCGTGGTTTTCCACGAAGGTGTCGAGGGCGCTGATGACGCCATCAGGGGCGTAGTAGGTGGCACTGCCGAAGAGCGAGGGCTTCTTGTAGAGTTTCTGGAACCAGTAGGTCTGGGCGCAGTAGAAGCGCACGCCCTTGAACTTGAAGGTAAAAGGTTTCGACTGGAAACAGCCCGACTTTGACTCGTCGGTGAAGTAGGAGATGTTCTCATCGAATACTCCCTGTCCGTTCCAATAGCTGTTGTTATCGGTGATGGCGCTGATGGTCTTGTCGTCGGCATTGGAGCCGCTCCACGTGGCACCCTTGTCGGGGTTGTTGCCTGTCCAGTAGTCGGGCGATATGTCATGGTTGCCGGCTATAAAGATAAATGGTATTCCTGCGGTTTTTGCCAGCTCTGCGGTGCAGTTGAGGAAGTTGTTGTGCGTGCCACTGCTGCCGTCGTCGCCCTTGTCCTGGTCAATGTCGCCGAGACAGAAGACGATGTCGGTCTTTGGAACAAGGTTCCTGGCTCCCTCCGTGGTGAAGGAAACCTTCTTCGTCTTTCCGTCCTTGCCCATGTCGAGGATGTTCTGCATGATTCTGGCCATCTCCTCCGTGCTGGTACCATCGTGGCCGCTGCCCTGGTTGATATGGCAGTCGGAGAAGAACACGCCGCAGAACCATACGTCCTCCGTGAAGCGGAAGCCGTAGGCACGGTTATTGTAGGTGAATACCTTCAGCTCGTCATAGTTGATGATGGTCGTCGTGGGGTTGGGAGTGATGTCAGCGGCGCTGACCGTCTGACCGTCTATCTGTACGGCCGTGATGAGTCCGCTGAGGTCAGTGCCCGCAGGCAGGGAAATGGTGGTGAAGCCCTTCCCGTTGGTCTCAGCCACAGAAGAGTAGGTCACGCCATTGAGGGTGAATGTCATCTGAGCAAAGGCAGCAGAAAGAGACAGACATGCGAAGGTGAATGTAGTTAGCAGACGGAATATCATAGTATAGGTTAGTTAATAATACATTTCTCCGCAAAGATACAACAATAATGTGAACGAACGAAGATAATTAACTATTTTTGGGGATTTATTAGCAAAACATTTGGTGGGATGGGAATTTATTGATAACTTTGCCGCAAATAAACGAAACCCACCATCAGCAGCCAATAAAGGCTATTACTATCTATGATAAACAATAAGGTATTTAGGAACGGTACTGGTGTCACTCGAATTGTGTGTGCAGTCTGTTTCTTGACGTTTTCGTTTCTGTGGCTTTTCTGGTTCCAAGCCGATTTGCTGGCCGTGGCACAGCATACACTTAGCGGAGGAGCGACGCACTACGACCGAACGGTCGGTGCTGCCATCATCACCTTTGTGCTCTTCCTCCTGCAACTGGCCGTTCACGCCATTACAAGGTTGTCACGGCGTACTCATGCGCTGACCTACGTACCGTCGTTCCTTGTCCTGGCTTTCCTCTCTGATGTCGATGTCAGTTCCGGCAATGTGGTGGAGGTAGGGCGTTTGTGGTGGTTGCTGGCCATCGTGTTTGTACTGTGGATAGGAGCCGTATGGCTGGCCAAGCAGATGCTGCCGTTCAACGACAGCGACAAGCAACCCACGGGACTCTTCTCGGCCCGCATGTGGATGAACCTCGTGCAGATGATCGTAATGATGCTCTTCGTCGCAGCCTTTGGCAATACCAATGCTGTGCTCCATTTTCGTGCCCATGTTGAGACTGCCCTTCTGCGCGGCGACAACAAGGAGGCCATGCGCGTGGGTTGGGAGTCGCTGGAGACCGACCGCCAGCTGATGATGCTCCGTGCCTTCGCCCTCTCACGTGAGGGGCTGATGGGGGAAAAACTGTTCTGTTATCCCATTGTGGGAAGTGGCGCCGACCTGCTGCCTATGAACGAGGCTCCGCTCCTGCTGCCCGCCGACAGCATCTGGCGGCACCTCGGAGGAAAACCCGCCGCTCCTATGAGGGAGGAACGGTTCTATCAACTCTTGGAGCGCGACTCGCTGGCAACGCCCGCCGTGGCTGACTACATGCTCTGCGGAAAGCTTATCGACCGAGACCTTAAAGGTTTCGTGCGGTTGCTCCCACGCTATTACGATGCCGACTCTACGCTCCCCCGACATTACCGTGAGGCGCTGGTGCTCTATAGCCATTTAAATGCTGCAACGCTTGGAAGTGTCACCCACTATGTGGATGAGGCCATAAACCAGGAGTATGAGCAGCTGCAAGAGTTAATGGCACAGTATCCTGAGGGCAGCGAGAAACAGCTAAAGATGTTGGAAGTTTACCGCAACACCTACTGGTATTACTATTCAAATTAACTCCCTTTATTGTTTATTGTATATTGTTTATTGTTTATTGTTCTTGCACTTCCACAAAAAATGCTACCTTTGCATCCAAATTGCATAAACAACCTTTTTAACTGAAATCTTAAAACTATGGCAAAGAAACAAATCAAGTTTAGTCTTGTCTACCGCGATATGTGGCAGTCGAGCGGAAAATTCCAGCCTCGCAAGGACCAGTTGGAGCGTATCGCGCCTGTCATCATCGACATGGGCTGCTTCGACCGTGTGGAGACCAACGGCGGTGCCTTCGAGCAGGTGAACCTCATGGCCGGCGAGAACCCCAACCTGGCCGTGCGCGCCTTCTGCAAACCCTTCAACGAGGTGGGCATACAGACCCACATGCTCGACCGCGGACTCAACGCTCTGCGTATGTACCCCGTGCCCGACGACGTGCGCGAGCTGATGTACAAGGTGAAGAAGGCTCAGGGCGTGGACATACCACGAATCTTCTGCGGACTGAACGACACACGAAACATCATTCCCTCGATTAAGTGGGCAAAGGCTGCAGGAATGATTCCGCAGGCCACGCTATGCATCACCACCTCGCCCGTGCATACGGTGGAGTACTATAGTGCTATTGCCGACGAGGTGATAGCCGCTGGTGCTGAGGAAATCTGTCTGAAAGATATGGCCGGTATCGGTCAGCCTGCCCTGCTCGGAGCACTGACGAAGAGCATCAAGACGAAGCACCCTGACATCATCGTGCAGTATCATGGTCACTCTGGACCCGGCCTGTCGATGGCCAGCATCCTCGAGGTGTGTAACAACGGCGCCGACATCATCGACACTGCCATTGAGCCACTCTCTTGGGGAAAGGTGCACCCGGACATCATCTCCGTGCAGTCGATGCTGAAGAACGAAGGCTTTGAGGTGAAGGACCTGAACATGAACGCCTATATGCAGGCCCGTACGCTGACGCAGGAGTTCATCGACGACTGGCTGGGCTACTTCATCAATCCTGCCAACAAGCACATGTC
>JAEEGL016347054.1_pt1 | contig 10862 bp, 12 predicted proteins | sample 9134231 | NCBI WGS metagenome assembly JAEEGL01 (sample SAMN16246548, study PRJNA631951) | gut metagenome | biome: gut microbiome; feature: rumen; material: fiber-attached | host: Bos | place: Iran: Karaj | collected 2018-10
AACGAAGTTACCGACGACTATAACGCAGGCTTCTGCGGCGACCTTGCAGGACTTTACCACTACTACGGTGCAACGGGCAAGGAGTACGAAAAGGAAAACTACGTCATCGAAGACTTCAATATGTCCGAGAACGCTATCGGCTACGATCAGGTAGACGAAAACGGTGATCCCCTCCCCGTTGGATACTTTGTATCAGGCGGTAAGGCACAGGAGAAGGCAGACGGTATCCAGCTCAAGCTCGTTCTCCACAATAGAACCATCAATCCTCCGAGATTCGAGTGTGATGTCAAGGCAAGATACTTCTTCAACATCTCAGAGCTTCTTGAAAACGGATACGATATTGACTATCTCGTTCCTCGTATCGACTACGATCAGGAAGCAGGATACACAAACAACAAGTCACATGCCACACTTTCCGATCCTGTCAAGTATGACGACAAGGGTACATACTATGTAGACGTTACATGGAAGGACTGCAAGTTCTACGGCAGCCGTGTATACCAGTTCGCTCTTACAACAAAGATGGATCCCGATACAAATACTTACCCTGAGTGGGATTCTTCAAACGACTACAGCTATTCAGACCTCATAAGCTTTGAAGACGATAACTCAGCTGCTGCTATCACTGATAAGGTAACACTTTACGCAGGCGATAAGCTCATCTGGGGTAAAGAGCCTGACGGAACTACAGCAGGCGGCAGCGAGTATGTTGTTGACAATGACAAGGATAAAGAAACAACAACTACCACAAAGCCTTCCGGTACAACAACTACTACATCAAATGACAAGACCTCAACGACAACAACTACAACTGACGATCAGCCTGCAGAGAAGGTCGTTTACGGCGATGCAAACTGTGACGGTCAGATAGACATGGCAGACGCTGTTCTTATAATGCAGTCACTTGCCAACCCCAACAAGTTTGGTCTTAACGGTACAAGCACAAACTGCATCACAAAGCAGGGACAGGCTAACGCAGACTGCGATTCGACCAAGGGCGTTACTACAAACGACGCACTTACTATCCAGCTTTACTTACTGAAAAAAGGCACAATGCCTGCCAAGTAATAACAGCAAAACGGAGAGCTTAAAAGCTCTCCGTTTTTTTAAAGCAAACGTCCCTGAGTTCAGGGACGCATTTTTATATCACAAAGTTCAGCGGCATTCCGTTTTTCATTATTGCGTGGAGCTCACCTTGTATCAGCGGCATGATATAGTCATAGGCAGGAGCAAGAACATTGTTACCTGCCTCGTTTATCCACTCGCGCGGGAAGAATTTCTCGGAATTTGCCGCTTTTGCAGCGTCAACTGTATCTATCCTGTAGCTGTATGGCATATCGGACTCTCTGACAAATGACATCATACACCCCGACCTTCCGCTGAGTCCTGCCTTAACGGCAGCCATGCCTATAGCCTCCGAGGACTGTATATCCTCAAGAGAAGCAATATGCGAGCTGCACCTCTGCATAACGTTGAGCTCAATGGAGCGTACCTTGCAGCCTATTTCCGCAGCCACAAGCTTTTCGAGGAACTTGCCGATGCCAGAAAGATAACTGTGACCGAACACGTCCTTTTGCCCCGACTGATATTCCTCGGCAGCAAACTTGCCCTCGGCAGTCTTTACTCCCTCCGAAACGACTACTATAACCGCCCTGTGCTTCTTCATTTCCGCCTTTACATCGGACAAAAAGCCCTCTATGCTGAACGTAGTCTCCGGCAGATATATCAGATGAGGAGCACTCTCGCCGTTAGCTCTTATGCAGCATGACGCAGCTGCAAGCCAGCCTGCGTGGCGTCCCATGGTTTCAATAACAGTTACAGATGGTATACTGTAAACATTGCTGTCGCGGGTTATCTCCTGAACAGTTGCCGCAACATACTTTGCAGCAGAACCGTATCCAGGTGAATGATCCGTCTCGCACAGATCGTTGTCGATAGTTTTCGGTATGCCGATCATTTTTATGTCGTCTATACCGTTATCGCGAAGATAAGCCGAATACTTTGCAACCGTATCCATGGAATCGTTGCCGCCGATATAGAAAAACATGCCTATATCACGCTTTCTTAGGACTTCAGTAATACGCTCGTATATATCTGACTTTTCCCTGTGGTCGGGGAGTTTTCTCCTGCATGAGCCGAGAACAGCTGACGGAGTTCGCAGAAGCAGCTGATATCCCACATCGCTTGTGATCTGTTCCGCCATATCCACCATTTCATCGTTGATTATACCTTCGATACCGTTAAGCACACCGTAGACCTTATCGATCCTGTCAATGTGCTGTGCCGCGCTGTAAACTCCCGCAAGAGAAGCATTGATAGCGCAGGTAGGACCTCCTGATTGTGCAACAGCAATATTCATATTTTCAATTTCTGACCGAGCAATATCCCGAACTCAGCCATTTCCTCCCATAAGATCAGCCTTTCGGCCGTAATATTATTATAACATAGGAGAAACAGCCAAATCAATTCTCATACCCGCCAAATAATCCCAGTGCAGAATCGCAATATTTGAACAAAAGAGCAATAAACGCACAGCGTGTAGCAATTACTGACAGATCATATCAATCCGAAATGCTTCAAGGCATTGGCGATACCGTCCTCCTCAATGGGAGTGGTAATGTACGAAACATACGGGTATATACGCTCTGCTCCCCCCATTGCGATACTGTTGGGCACAGCCTCCAGCATTGGCAGGTCGTTCATGCTGTCGCCTATGGCATAAGCATTTTCCATAGGAATAACAAGCTTTTTTAGTATCATTTCAATACCCGTAGCCTTTGAATAGCCCAAGGGGACATTTTCGTAAAATCCGCCTCCGCGGTCTATTATTGAAAAACTTTTGCCTATCTCCCTGCGGAAAAGCTCCATATCGCTGTCGGGGGTTGTCCATATAACAAATTTATCGAAGCCGAAACCGTCATCTTCTACCCTGCCGCTGACGTCGATGCCACTGTCCACAAATACCTCCATAAAGTATCTTAGTCCGTCGCATACGGGAGGCTCATCATCAAAGAAGTATCCATTCGTATGCTCGTAAACCGGGGTAACTCTGCATTTTCTCATCAGTTCAGCTATTCTCCTGCACTCTTCTTGTCCTATTGTACGGTAAAATATTACTTCACCGCCGTACTCTATATATGTACCGCAGCCGCAGATATATCCGTCAAAGCCAAGCTCCTTTACTCTCGGACTTATATTAAAGGCTGTTCTTCCCGAATTTATAAATGTAAGATTGCCTTTTGCCCTTGTCTGCGCAATAGCTTCGCGGGTACTCCGTGGAATAAAAGACCTTTCGTCTTCGGTAGCAATGGTGCCGTCAATGTCAAAAAAAATTATCGATCTCATTAAAACACTCCTTTTTTCATACAATAATCATTATATTACCTTGGAATAATAATGTCAAGTCTTGATAAAGGCTGATTGTTATGATATAATAAAGTATCTCAGAGTGCAGAAGAGGTGACAGAATGATTCATATTTATTACGGCAATGGCAAAGGCAAAACTACAGCCGCAGTCGGTCTTACTGTACGTGCAAACGGCGCAGGAATGAAAACAGCCTTTTTCCAGTTCCTGAAAAACGGATCTTCTTCGGAAATAGGCATACTCGAAAAGCTGCCGGATAACACGGTCATATGCTGCAGGGAGTGTACCAAATTCACATTTGAGATGAACGGCTCCGAAAAGCAGCTGATACGCAAAGTTCAGACAGATATGCTGAAAAAAGCTGCCGACCTTGTCAGCAGCGGCAATGCAGATCTTGTTGTGCTTGACGAGTTCCTTGACGCTTACAGCAAGGAACTGACAGATACCGACAATGCATATGATATCATAAAAGCGATGTCGGATAAAGCAGAAATAGTCCTGACAGGAAGAGCTCCGACAGAAGCTATGCTCGCCATAGCGGATTACGTTACCGAAATGAAATCCGTCAGGCACCCTTATGAAAAAGGCATAACCGCAAGAAAAGGGATAGAATATTAAAATAACTGCCGATGCTATGTGTGGTACGCATAGAGAAGTATTTGTGAGATTTATTGAGGAAGAACCCTTTTGAAAAAGGGTTTCCCTAACAGGGACCTGTCCCCTCTGTCCTTCGGACATCTCCCCGTACAACGGGGAGTAATCCTCAAACTCCTTTCCTAAAACTTCCAGCTTAAATTTTTCAAAATAGGACGCCCCCTGCAAATATACAGAGGGCGTTTGTTTCATGTCGGGCGTCCTGTTTTGAAAAATTGGGGTTAAAAGTCTTTGGAAGGGGGCTCGGGGGGGAACCTTTCCTCAGAAAGGTTCCCCCCGGTAAGTCCCATATATACTTCTTTACGGGTATCACACATATGATACATCGGCAGTTATTTTACATCAATGTCTTGAGCTCATTAACAAGAGCTATATCCTCTGAATTGATCTTGAAATTGGTTATTATTGTTTTATTTTCGGGAGAAGTTATCTTTATCTCTATGATACTGCCCTCCTGTGCGGAGCCTGCGGCTGCCTTGAAAAACATAGGCACCTTTGGATGGTTGTCCTTGAATCTGTCAAGAAGTCCCTTTAGCTTTAACACGTTCATCGGATTCATTATTTTCACCTCATCAGATATTATATCACACAAAGTTGCGAAAAGCAATGCTTTTCACATATCGTTACCCTTTTCGGAAAAGTCACGCTTCAGGAGGAGCTGTGCGCATATGCCAGTAAAGGCTCCTGCGATACAGCCTGATATAATAAGCACGGGATAATAAGATACCACCGCAAAGGATCTCATAACAAGCACCGCAACCGCTATCTGTCCAGTATTGTGAAGTATAGCCCCCACTACGCTGCTCAGCCATATGTACTTATAGGGTATGAGTTTTTTTATGAGCAGCATTCCTGCAAGACAAAAAGCAGCTCCTGCGCCGCTGTACATGATCGCAGATATATTGCCTCCGAAAACAGCTCCGAGAACAAGTCTTGAAGCTACGATAAGGGACACCTCTTTTGAACTGTACTTATATACTGCATAAACAGTAATAATATTCGCAAGTCCAAGCTTAACTCCAGGAAGAGGTATAATATCCGGAAAATGCAGCTCAACTATGAAAATTATCAGTGCAAGAGCTGTAAGAAGCGCAAGTCTTGCCAATCCGTCAGCTTTCATATCAATTGATCTCCCCGTCCGCAAATCTTATAACAAGCTTGTGAGGCAGACACACGACAGGTACTCCCTCAGACCTGAGCCAGCCCGTATTAATACAGGTATGGTCGGGACAATCCGCGTCGCAGATGCATATCCTGCCGCCTTCGATCTTTACCTCGTTCCAGCCGCCCTGCGGACACTCTATACGAAATGTCCTGTCTTTTTCCTCCGAAAGATCAAAAGTATATATCACCTTATTGTTCTGTACTATCTGCACGTATGTACTGTCTGAAGGGCGGAATTTCAACATTACAGCAACGACCGATATAATAAGCAGAATCAGAACAGAAAGTCCTATTATCTTTACGCTTTTAGTCAAAAGTAATCACCTCATCGGGCATTGAGCTTATATTCCTGAAACATTCCGCAAGACCGCCCGTATAGTATATTTTTCCATTTTCAGTAACTATAAGGAAGTCATAATCCGCAAAATCCTGCATTATCCCGGCAGAATCCTTTTCTCCGGCAACAAAAACAGCTGTTGAAAGCGCGTCGCAGGTAAATCCGTCCTTTCCCACTACTGTTACGGAAACATATCCGTTGTCAGCAGGATAACCGTCCGAAGGGTCGATGATATGGCAGTAGCGTTTGCCGTCATCACCAATAAAGAAGCGCTCATAGTTTCCCGAGGTTATAACACATCTGTCAGCTACTTCAAGAACGCACATATCCGTATCGGGACTGAATGGGTCACGAACAGCAATCTTCCATTCAGAGCCGTCGGGCTTTTTTCCAAGGGTCTGAACATTGCCGCCGAGATTTATTATAGCGGATTTCACGTCATCAGAACGCATTATTTCCATTATCTCGTCCCCTGTATAGCCCTTTGCCACGGCTCCCAGGTCGATCTCGGCATTTTTGGGGAGCGTGATGCTTCTATCCTCGGCTTTTATATCAGAATATCCGACATTTCTCAAAAGCCCGGCTATCTCTGCTTTTTCGGGTATCCTGTACTCCCCTGTGGTAAAGCCCCAGGCCTTGAGCACGGGATATACCGTTATATCAAGACATCCGTCCGTTCTTTTGCACATATCCAGCGCTTTCGCGATCAGCTCAGCGGTATCGCTGCCAAGCTTGACAGCTTCGCCGTCCGAATGGTCAAGCTTCCATACCTCGCTGGTTTCGGACGTTGCCGAAAGCTCAGCTTCAAGCTGCATAATGCGCTTTTCGGCATCATCGAGAGCTTTTTCCGCATTGTATCCGTATGCCGTTATATTCATATATGTATCCATTGCAAATACATCACGGGTATGCGGAACAGTATTATCATCTTTATGCTGCATATCGCCTGCTTTACAGCTGACAAAAGCCAGAACCGCACATATCATGGCTGCAATTTTTATTCCTTTACAAGACATATTCTATCTCCTATGACAAACTTTAATAATTATATCATATTCTGTTAGCATTTGCAACCGCGTGAGTTAACCTTGCGAAACATAAAAAGCGGATCCGAAGATCCGCTTTTGTAATCACTTCTTAATGAGGCTCTTTCCTGTCATTTCAGCAGGCTGTGGTACCTCCATTATTTCGAGCATTGTAGGTGCAAGATCGGCAAGCACGCCGCCATCTGCAAGCTCACCCTTAACGCCCACTGCAATGAGCGGAACGTGGTTTGTGGTATGAGCTGTGAAAGGACTTCCGTCAGGCTCCATCATCTTGTCAGCGTTGCCGTGATCGGCAGTGATAAGTGCTGCGCCGCCCTTTGCAAGTATCTTTTCAACCATACGTCCGACGCATGCATCTGTAGCCTCCACAGCCTTTACAGCTGCGTCGAATATGCCTGTATGGCCTACCATATCGCAGTTTGCATAGTTGAGTATGATAACGTCATATTTATCAGAATCAATAGCCTCGCATACAGCGTCGCAAACCTCATAAGCGCTCATTTCAGGCTTAAGGTCAAATGTAGGAACATCGGGGGACTTTATAAGTATCCTGTCCTCACCCTCGAACTGTTTCTCCTCGCCGCCGTTGAAGAAGAATGTAACATGAGCATACTTCTGCGTTTCAGCGATACGGAGCTGAGTCTTGCCAAGCTTTGAAAGGTACTCACCCATTGTCATAGTGAGCTGCTCGGGAGGATATGCAACGGATACATTAGGCATTGTTGCATCATACTGAGCCATGCAAACGAAATTTACGGGGAAGAAGCCGTTTCTTCTCTCAAATCCGCTGAAATCAGGATCCACGAAAGCACGTGTGATCTGTCTTGCTCTGTCAGGACGGAAATTGAAGAAGATAACGCTGTCATCAGCCTTTATCTGAGCTCCGCCGTCGATAACTGTAGGAAGCATGAACTCGTCGGTAACTTCATTAGCGTATGAATTCTTTATTGCCTGAACAGGGTCGGACTCCTTAACGCCCTCGCCGTAAACAAGTGCGGAATAAGCCTTTTCAACTCTGTCCCACGCATTGTCTCTGTCCATAGCATAGAAACGTCCCGAGATAGTAGCTACCTTGCCGAGACCGATCTTTTTGAGCTCTGCAACTGTCTCCTCCATGTACTCGGCAGCCGATGACGGAGGAACGTCTCTGCCGTCGAGGAAGGCATGGATATATACCTTATCAAGACCGTTCTTCTTAGCCATCTCAACTATACCGAAAAGGTGCTCCATATGGCTGTGAACGCCGCCGGGAGAAAGAAGGCCCATAAGATGGAGAGCGCTGCCCTTAGCCTTGCAGTTGTTCATTGCGCCGAGTATAGCCTTGTTGTTGAAGAATACGCCGTCCTTGATATCCTTTGATATCTTTACGAGCATCTGATAAACGCTGCGTCATGCACCGATATTGGTGTGACCTGCCTCTGAGTTGCCCATCTGTCCGTCGGGAAGACCTACATCAAGGCCGCTTGCGCCGATGATAGTATTCGGCCACTCCTTCATATACTTGTCTATGTTAGGCTTCTTAGCGGCAGCTATAGCGTTGCCGTATGTATCGGGATTGTAACCGAAGCCGTCCATGATAATAAGTGCTACAGGTTTTTTTGACATATTTATCCTCCTATAAAACTTTTTAAATACCAATCGCTTTTATCAACATAATAATTTATGCCGTTTTCTTCACACCAGTCAATGATCGTCTTCAAGTAGTATTTATCCTCAAAGATACGATAATCCGTAAGATTCTGTCCGCCGTCATCGACAGTTTCCCAGAACCGGTTCAGGAATTCCTTTTCATCTGTTATACTTTCAAAAAACTCTGCCGGCTTTTTACCGAATGTTTTAGTATAAGCTTTTTCGGTTTCGTTTTTTTCGGTGAACGGAAACGGTATGGGATTTTTGATAAACTCGGCCTCATCACTGTCCTTATCAATGATAAGGTAAGTATATGGGTCAAACAAAAACTGTTCAGACTCAGCTCTGACAAGTTTAAAAACTTCATAATCTATTTTCAGTATCATATCATAATGCGAAGTTAAAATAGGGGCGGATAAAATCCGCCCTTCAGTTTATCTTAGCCGTTTACAGCAGCCTGAACGATCACATTGAAGTCCTCAGCCTTGAGTGAAGCTCCGCCGATAAGACCGCCGTCGATATTGGGCTTGGCAAGAAGCTCTGCTGCGTTCTTAGCATTCATAGAACCGCCGTACTGGATAGTAACAGCGTCAGCTGTAGCCTGATCAAAGAGCTTGGCAAGCTGTGCACGGATAAATCCGCAAACCTCTTCCGCCTGGTCAGGAGTAGCTGTAAGACCTGTACCGATAGCCCATACAGGCTCATAAGCGATAACAACGTTCTTTACCTGCTCAGCTGTGAGTGACCAGAGGTCGAGCTTGATCTGACGAGCGATAACTTCCTCTGTGATGTTGCACTCGCGCTCCCACTTGAGCTCACCAACGCAAACGATAGGCTTGAGACCTGCCTCAAGAGCAGCAATAGTTCTCTTGTTTACAGTCTCGTCTGTCTCGCCGAAGTACTGTCTTCTCTCGCTGTGACCGATAACAACGTACTCAACGCCCAGCTCTGTGAGCATATCAGCAGATATTTCGCCTGTGAAAGCGCCGCTCTTTTCAAAGTGAACGTTCTCAGCGCCGATCTTTACGTTGCTGCCTGCTGTTGTGTTGATAGCTGTTTCGAGGTTAGTGAAAGGTACACAAGCGATGACCTCGATCTTGCCGTCTGCATTAGCTACAAGAGGCTTGATAGCCTCGAGAAGAGCTTTAGCCTCAGGACGTGTCTTGTTCATTTTCCAGTTTCCGGCAATAATTGCCTTTCTTAAATTCTTGTTCATAAGTGATTGCTCCTTTAAATTTATTTCATATAGCTTTCCAGCAGTCTAAGATAATAATCCTTCTGCCAGTGATATTTGTATGTATCATAATTTTCAAGAAAGCTCTTTGCTTCCTTGTATGCTTCTTCCGCCTCGGCGTCTATCCCCGCCGCCTTGAGCATGTGGACATAGGTCAGCTTCGAGTATATCCCCGACTTATCATATGTCTCTCCGTTCTTCTTTTCAAGCTGGTGATAATGCTGAGCTGCTTCAAGCTGACCGTTGGCAGCTAAGGTAACGGCAGCGGCATCGTAATACATCACAGCCATTCTCGTGTAAACGGGAGTGGAGAAGAAGATATTGAGGAACTTATTCTCCTTTGCAAGTAAAGCAAGAGCGTCCTGATATTTTTTCTGACAAACAAAGAGCTCTATGCGCTTTTCAATATACAGTCCCTTGTCGTCATCGCTCGGAAATATACCGAGTTTGATATTATTCAGCGTTTCCTCGGCATCATCGTATCTTTCCAATGAGATATAGGCGTCTGCAAGCGTGATGTAATCCATAAGCTTCATTCTCTTGTGCAAAGCCTTGTAGCTTTCGATATACTCGTCACAGAAGCCCTTTTCTTCGTATATTTTTTCAAGCTCCTCACTCGTTCCCGCAAGCTTGTAGTATATCTTTTTCATAAGTCCCACAGCATTTTCCTCCGATCAAAGAAGCATTATATGTATTAAACAATTACTTTATTACAGTTCAGAATTTTATCGCGTCGTCGTCATCGTTACAGGGACGCATCTCATCTTCCTTTTCGTAAGTACAGTTACCGTTGTTGCAGCCGATCTTTACGCCTTTCTTTATCGGAGAAAGGAAAAATCCCAGAACGATGCCTGCGAGAAAGCTGCAAACAGCAAACAGCCATATTGCAGTATTGCTTTTCCTCAGCTCCTCTGTAAATTTGCATTTGCATTTACAATCTTTCATAACAGTTTCCTCATTTATTGCAATAAGGGCGAATATCTCTATCCGCCCTGTATTTCGTATAATTACTTTTCAGCGATAGCTGCAACGCCGGGGAGTACCTTACCCTCGAGGTATTCAAGTGAAGCGCCGCCGCCTGTTGAGATGTGGCTCATCTTGTCAGCGAAGCCGAGCTGGATAGCAGCTGTTGCGGAATCGCCGCCGCCGATAATTGTTGTAGCGTCAGCCTGTGCAAGAGCCTCGCATACAGCAACTGTACCCTTCTTGAGTGTGGGGTTCTCAAATACGCCCATAGGTCCGTTCCATACAACAGTCTTAGCGTTCTTTGCAGCCTCTGCGAAGATTGCAGCTGTCTTGGGACCGATGTCAAGGCCCATCTTGTCAGCAGGGATCTTGTCAGCGTCAACGTACTCTACTGAGATCTCAGCGTCGATCGGATCAGGGAAGGATGCAGCGATAGCTGTATCAACAGGGAGAAGGATCTTCTTGCC
>JAEEGL017014117.1_pt1 | contig 10862 bp, 9 predicted proteins | sample 9134231 | NCBI WGS metagenome assembly JAEEGL01 (sample SAMN16246548, study PRJNA631951) | gut metagenome | biome: gut microbiome; feature: rumen; material: fiber-attached | host: Bos | place: Iran: Karaj | collected 2018-10
GACACCAAGACCGGCAAGGTTTCCGGCCTGTTCTGAAGCCATGCTGGAGAAAAGCGTAACGGAATTCACCGAGCTTCTGGCCTCCAAAGCCCCCGTCCCCGGGGGCGGCGGGGCCAGCGCCCTGGTGGGGGCGATCGGCATCGCCCTGGGCGACATGGTGGGCGAGCTCACCGTGGGCAAGAAGAAATACGCGGACGTGGAGGAGGACGTGAAGGCCCTGATGGCGAAGGCCCAGGATCTTCGGGTCCGGCTGCTCTCCTGCGTCACAAAGGACGCGGAGGCCTTCGAGCCTTTGTCCAGGGCCTACGGCATCCCCAAGGACGACCCCTCCCGGGACGAGATCATGGAAAAGTGCCTCCGGGACGCCGCTGCCGCGCCCCTGGAGATTTTGGACCTCTGCTGCGAGGCCATCGAGCTGCAGCGGGAATTCGCCGCCAAGGGCAGCGTCCTGGCCATCTCCGACGCGGCCACGGGCGTGGTGTTCTGCTGGAGCGCCATGTACGGCGCGGCGGTGAACGTGAAGGTGAACACCAAGGCCATGAAGGACAAGGAATACGCCGCGAAGATCAACGCCCATGTGGACGAGCAGATGGCCAGATACTGGCCCGTCGCGGAAAAGGTCTACGAGGACGTGTACGGGAGGTTTTGCTGATGGCGGAGATCCTCAAGGGCGCCCCGGCTGCGGCGGCGCTGACGGAAAAGCTGATCCTCCGGGCGGCGGCGCTCCGGGAAAAGGGCGTCGTCCCGACCCTGGCCATCCTCCGTGTGGGGGAGCGGGAGGACGACATCTCCTATGAGACCGGCGCCATGAAGCGCTGCGCCAAGGTGGGCGTGGACGTGAAGCAGTTCCTTCTCCCTGCCGACTGCACCAAAGAACAGCTCCTGGACGCCGTCCGGGAGATCAACGCCGACGAGGCCATCCACGGCTGCCTGATGTTCCGGCCCCTGCCGGATCGGGATATGGAGAACGCGGCCTGCGCGCTGCTGGCTCCGGAGAAGGACGTGGACGGCATGACCGCCGGCTCTCTGGCCGTGGTGTACGCCGGAAAGGGCGCGGGCTTCGCCCCCTGCACCGCCCAGGCGGTGATGGAGCTGCTGGAGCACTACGGCGTTGAGCTCACCGGGAAAAAGGCCGTGGTGGTGGGCCGGAGCCTGGTGATCGGGCGGCCTGTGTCCATGCTCCTGCAGCAAAAGAACGCCACCGTCACCATGTGCCACACAAAGACCGCGGACCTCCCCGGCGAGTGCCGCCGGGCGGACGTGCTGGTGGTGGCCGCCGGCAAGGCGGGGGTCGTCACGAAGGACTTCGTCTCTCCCGGGCAGACGGTGATCGACGTGGGCATCCACGTGGGGGAGGACGGCAAGCTCTGCGGCGACGTGAAGTTCGACGAGGCCGAGCCCATCGCTGCCGCCATCACCCCGGTGCCCGGGGGCGTGGGCAGCGTGACCACGGCGGTGCTGTGCAAGCACGTGATCGAGGCCGCGGAGAGGACGGTCAGATGAAGACGCTGAAGCTCTTCCTCTCGGCGGTCCTGGCCGGCATCAGCATCGGCCTGGGGGGCGTGGTGTTCCTGTCGGTGGAAAACAAGGTGACGGGGGCGGCGCTCTTCGCCGTGGGCCTCTTCATGGTGTGTACCTTCGGCTTCCACCTCTTCACCGGCAAGGTGTGCTACGTGTTCCGGAACGGGAAGGACTTCGCCATTGGTCTTCCGGTGATCTGGCTGGGGAACCTGGCCGGAACGGGACTGACGGCCGGGTGCGTATCTCTCACCAGGAACGCCGTCATCGCCGAGCGGGCCATGGCCCTGTGGCAGACCAAGCTGGGGGACAGCCTGGTGAGCCTCTTCTTCCTGGGCGTCCTGTGCAACATCTTCATCTACGTGGCCGTGGAGGGCTACAACAAAAATCCCCACGAGCTGGGGAAGTACCTGTCCATCCTCTTCGGGGTGATGGTGTTCATCCTGGCGGGGACGGAGCACTGCGTGGCGGACATGTTCTATCTGTGGATGTCCGGGGCGTGGTGCGGCCGGGCGGTGATCTCCCTGGTGGTGATCACCCTGGGCAACGCCGTGGGCGGGGTGCTGATCCCGCTGATCCGGGACTTTATCAACAAGTAAATCAAATTCTGTGTCAGAGTAGGGTAAGCGCGTTATACCGGCCCTTCACAAGCAGCGTGGCTCATGGAAGGACGGTATTAAGTGCCGCGGGACGGGATGTTGCCCGCGGACGAAGCAGAAATGCGCGGTGCTTGCCCGCATCCGCTGCCACCCAAGGAAAACTCCTTTCGTGGCAACATGTGTCACGAAAGGAGTTTTATCATGTCCAAGATCAATACCCGCATGCTGGCCTACATGAGCGTACTGGTGGCGGTGGAGATCGTTTTAAACCGGTTCCTCTCCATCAACGCGTGGAACATCAAGATCGGCTTCAGCTTTGTCCCCGTGGTGCTGGCGGCCATGCTGTTCGGTCCCCTCTGCGCCGGGATCGTGGGGGCCCTGGGGGATCTTTTGGGGGCGATCCTCTTTCCCATCGGGGCGTATTTCCCCGGCTTTACCCTCACCGCGTTTTTGACCGGGCTCGTGTTCGGACTGTTCCTCTATAAGAAGCAGACCCTTTTGCGCACCGTGGCGGCGGTGGGGATCAACCAGTTCATTTTGAGCCTTTTCCTGAACACGTACTGGATCTCGGTGCTGTACGGCTCCCCGTATGTGCCGCTGCTGGCCACCCGTGTGGTGCAGAGCGTCATCCTCACGGCGGCCCAGCTGCTCGTGATCCAGCTTCTCCTCCGCGTACTTCCCGGCTTCAGAAAGAAGGTCCGCATATGACGCCTCAAGAGGCCGTTGCCTATATCGAAAACTATACCTGGAGCACCACGCGCCTGGGGCTGGACCGCACCCGGGCGCTGCTCTCTGCCCTGGGCGACCCGCAGAAAAAGCTGAAATTCGTCCACGTGGCGGGGAGCAACGGCAAGGGCAGCACCTGCGCCATGCTGGAGCGGATCCTCCGCTGCGCCGGGTATAAGACGGGCATCTACATCTCCCCCTATATCCAGGACTTCCGGGAGCGGATCCAGATCTGCGGGGAATACATCTCCGGGGAGGATCTGGCCGCCATCACGGAGAGGGTGCGCGTCATCGCCGACGCCATGGAGGACCATCCCAGCCAGTTCGAGCTGGTGACGGCCATCGGCATGGAGTATTTCGCGCAGCAGCGCTGCGACGTGGTGGTGCTGGAGGTGGGCATGGGCGGCGAGCTGGACTCCACCAACGCCATCGACGCCCCGGAGTGCGCCGTCATCACCAACATCGGCCTGGAGCACACGGAGTACCTGGGCAGTACCCTCGGGGAGATCGCCTCCGCCAAGGCGGGGATCGTCAAGCCCGGCTGCGACTGCGTCTGCTACCGGAGCGAGCCGGAGGTCCTCTCCGTGGTGGAGCGCACCTGCGCGGAAAAGGGCGTGCCCTATCACCCGGTGGTTTTTGACGAGGTCGTGCCGTTGTCCGCCTCCCTGGAGGGGCAGGTCTTCCGCCGGAGAGGGGAGGAGTATTCCCTCTCCCTCCTGGGCGCTTATCAGCTGCGGAACGCCGCAGTGGTGCTGGAGACGGTGGATGCGCTCCGCGCCAGGGGCTGGGAGATCCCCGAAGACGCGGTGAAAACCGGACTGAAGACCGTGACCTGGCCCGCCCGGCTGGAGGTGCTGGGCCGGGGACCGCTGTTTTTGCTGGACGGGGGCCACAATCCCCAGTGCGCCCAGGCCCTGGCCGAAAGCCTGCGGTCCCTTCTGCCGGGGCGAAAGAGCGTGTTCCTCACCGGCGTCCTGGCGGACAAGGACTATGGCGGGATCATGGACGCTCTGATACCTCTGGCCTCGGAATTCATCTGCCTCACCCCGGTGAGTCCCCGGGCTCTCACGGGGGAGAAGCTGGCAGAGTATCTGCGCTCCCGGGGCGTTCCCGCCCGGGCGGCGGCGGACATCCCCGAGGGGATCCGTCTGGCGCTGTCGGCGGCGGGGGAGAGCGGCGCCGTGGTGGCGGTGGGCTCTCTGTACCTGGCGGGGGCGGTGCGCACCGTGTTCCCGGCGGTCAGCAAAAAATGGCTTCGCCGGGAGAAGATCGCCGCCCGGGACGCCCTCGCCCCGGAGGAGCGGGCAGAACGATCGGCGGAGATCGTGAAAAGGATCCTGGCCCTGCCGGAGTATGAGAAGGCGAAGACCGTGATGCTCTACCGCTCCGTCCGGGGGGAGGTGCAGCTGGACGGGCTCATCGCCCCCGCCCTGGCGGCGGGAAAGCGGCTGTGCTATCCCCTGTGCGGGCCGGATCGGACCATGACCGCCATGGCCCCGGAGGGGGAGGACGCCTGGATCGCCGGCGCCTACGGCATCAGGGAGCCGGACGGCGCCCGGTCGACGGAGATCCCCCCGGCGGAGATCGACCTGGTGCTGTGTCCCTGCACCGCTTTCGACGGGGCGGGGAACCGCTTGGGCATGGGCGGCGGGTATTACGACCGCTTCCTGCCCCGGTGCGAAAAAGCGGCGGTGGTCTCCGTGGCCTTCGAGGTCCAGCGGGCGGCAAAGATCCCCATGGACCGGTACGACCGGGGCGTGGACGCGGTGATCACGGAACAGGCCCTCATCCGCCCCGCCGCGGAGTGATCCGGGAAAACACTCCATACTGTCGCAAAACCGCCGCTGATGCGGCGGTTTTGGGCGTTTCCGGGGCGGTTTTCGATTGACTCATCAGGCATACTTGAACCAAACGGCGCAAGTTCAAAGCGTCCCTTTTGCCTTCCCCTTGAGGGGAAGGTGGCATCCGGCGTCTCCCGCAAGCCGGATGACGGATGAGGTGGAAGGAGGACCGGAGAACACCTCATCCGTCGCTGACGCGACAGCTTCCTCCTCGCGATCACAGATCGCTCGGCGCTTTGGCTGCAAACATGCCACCGGCATGTTTGCTGAACGCGTCACACCCCTCAAGGGGAAGCCGTTTCCTGTCGCAAAACCGCCGCACCAGCGGCGGTTTTGGACGTTTCCGGCAAATTGCAAACGGCGCGATGAGGGCATCGCGCCCTACGCGCTTGACTGACAGTTTCCCACGCGTAAGGCCGGATGCCTTCATCCGGCCGCTTTTTTATTCTCCGAACATCTCCGCGCCCTTTTCCAGGTATTCCCGGATGGGCAGATGCTGGGGACAGGCGTTCTCGCACTGCCCGCAGCCGATGCAGTCCGAGGCCCGGCCTGCATCCTTTACTGCCGCCGTGTACAGCGCCGCGGCCTCCGCCGACTGTCTGCCGCCCGGCTGCCGGTTCATGGCCTCGAAGATCTCCGGGATGGGGATCTTTTTCGGACAGCCCTCCACGCAGTACCGGCAGGCGGTGCAGGGGATGGCGGAGGACCGGCCCATGATCCGCTGGGCCTCCCGAATGATCTGCTGCTCTTCCTCGTTCAAGGGCCGGAAGTCCTTCATATAAGACAGGTTGTCCTCCATCTGCGCGATGTTGGACATGCCGGAGAGGACCGTGAGGATCCCGTCCAGGGAAGCCGCGAACCGGATGGCCCAGGAGGCGCAGGACAGCTCCGGCCGGTACGCCTTGAACAGCTTTTTCACTTCCTCCGGCGGGTCGGCCAGCTTGCCGCCCTTTACCGGCTCCATGACCACGATGGGCTTGCCGTGCTTTCGCGCCGTCTCGTAGTTGGCCCGGGAGGCGATCCGGGGGTTTTCCCAGTCCAGGTAGTTGATCTGGAGCTGGACGAAATCCACCTCCGGGTGCTCTGTCAGCAGCCGGTCCAACAGCTCCGGCCCGGCGTGGAAGGAAAAGCCGTAATGCTTCACGAGGCCCTTTTCCTTCTGCTCCCGCACGAAGTCCCAGATATGGAACTTCTCATACCGGGCGTGGGTGTTGTCCATGAGGGCGTGGAGCAGGTAGTAGTCGAAATACCCCACCCCGGTGCGCTCCAGGCTGGTGGTGAACTGCTTTTTCGCGGCGTTCTCCGTGGGGGCGAGGATCGCGGCGTTGAGCTTGGTGGCCAGGGTGAAGCTGTCCCGGGGATAGCGATCCACCAGCGCCTTTTTGATGGCCGCCTCGGAGCCGGGGTACAAAAAGGCGGTGTCAAAATAGGTGAACCCGGTGTCTATGAACATGTCCACCATGGTCTTCACCTGCTCCACGTCCGTCGCAAGGAGCTTTCGCGGCAGGCGCATAAGCCCGAAGCCCAGCTTGGGCACGTCTTTTCCAAAGAATTCGGACATTCCGGATCACTGCCTTTCAAGGTCGATACACGGATCATACCACAAGCCGCGGCCTTTTGAAAGCCGGGCCGGAGAAAAAACGAACACCGGCCGGCGAGTTTTTGAAATGAGCGGGAATTCGTCGGATTTCAGTTGAATTCACCGGGATAGTATTATAAAATCAAATTGGAAAGACGCGCGCCGGGCGGTGGCCCGGCCTGACGCGAAAAAGGGAAGGGATCGATATGACACTGGCGTCGATGCTCAACAGCCATTTTACTCTGCTGCAGGGAGCGGAATTCTGCCTGCGGATCCTTCTGGCCGTGGCCTGCGGGGCGGTCATCGGGGTGGAGCGCTCCCGGCGCTTCAAGGAGGCGGGCGTCCGGACCCATGTGATCGTGTGCGCGGCGGCGGCGCTGATCATGGTGGTGTCCAAATACGGCTTCGCGGACCTGACGGGAGCGGACGGGAGCTTCAGCGGCACCCGGGGCGCGGACCCGGCCCGCGTGGCGGCGCAGGTGGTCACCGGCGTGGGCTTCCTGGGCGCGGGCGTCATTTTCCGGAACGGGAACACGGTCAAGGGACTGACCACGGCGGCCGGGCTTTGGGCCACGGCGGGGATCGGACTGTCCATCGGCGCGGGACTGTACTGGATCGGCGTCTTCGTCACGGCGGTCATCGCTGCGCTGCAGTATCTCATGCACCGGTTCACGGTGGGCGCCGACTCCTATGTTTCCAACTCCCTCCAGGTCACGGCGCCGGAGTCCGCGGAATTCCAACGCGTATTGGAGAAAAAACTCTCGGAATGGAAGGCGCAGACCACGGACACCCGGATCGTCCGCGGCGACAACGGGCTTGCCACCTATGAGCTTACGCTCCTGCTTCCCCGGTACATAACCACCGAGGAGATCATGGCGACCCTGCGGGAGAACGCGGAGATCACGGAGATCAACGTCAGCCAGATCAACTGAACCGTATTCACATCAACAGCGGCGGCCCTTCGGCCGCCGCTGTTGCATCGAGTCGTTATTCCGCCTCGTCATACGCCCGGATCTCCCACACCTGGGTCGCCCGGGAGCTCCAGGTATGCCTGTCGCTGCGCCGCTGGGCCGCCATGGGCTCTGACTCCGTGTCGGCGTACCAGGTGCCCAGCCGGACCGCCCGGCCGACGGTCCGATCCTCGCACACCAGCAGCCGGATCAGCATGCTGCCGCAAAGCCGCCCGTCGCACAGCAGCGCGCAGCACCGCCCGTCCTCCAGGACCGCCACCGCCGCCAGATCGCCGTTATCCTCCCGGTCGTCCTGCAGCAGCTGCCCATCCTCCCACACGCAGAGCCGGGAGGGGATCAGCCGCTCCCCGTCCGCCCCGGTATACTCCGCCCGAACCCGGCCCCCGTCCTCCCGCAGGAACACGGTGAAGCCCTGCCGCATGGGGAGTTCCGTCTCGCCGTCGCTCATCTCCGCGGACGAGAGGGAGAACACGATGGGCTCCGCACCGTGAGAGGTTTTCGCCGCCGGGTCCCAGAAGCCGTAATAGGACAGGGCCCGGATCTTGCCCAGCAGCTCGGTGTTCACGGTGAGGAGCACGGTCCCCGGATCCGACGAATGGGTCTTGTCCAGAACGTCCGGCGGAAGCCCCAGGGCCGTCAGCTCCGCCTCCGCCTCCTCCCGGGACAGGGGCAGGAGCCGCAGCAGCAGCCCGGCCGCCTCCGCTTGGTCCATCCCGGCGGCGGCGAGGGCGTCCAGCGCGTCCATTCCGCTCTCGTTGAGCATACGGCAGATCCCGGCCATGAGCCGGGGATCGTCGGTCAGCAGGGCCTTTGCCAGGAGCCAGGCCGTCTTTCCCTCGCTGATACCCCCGTCCGCGAGAGTCCTGCGCCCGGAGCGGTATTCCAGAAAATACCCGTCGTCCCACCAGGAGACGATGGCTGCATCCTCCGGCGTCGCTTCCCGGACGTAAGCCATGGCGGCGTCCTTGCTGTCCGTCACTGCGGAGGTGGCCCCCCGGGCTTCCTTCAGGGAGGCGTAGGCGGAGGGCGCCGCGGCGGCCAGGATCAGCCCCGCGCACAGGATCGCCGCTCCGATACGCCGTTTTCCGCCGGCTCCCCGGGCAAGGGAGAACAGCAAGCCCACCGTAAGACCGGCCAGCACGCAGACCGGCAGCACGGCGATCCGGGCGAACCGGGCCCCCGCGGCGGTCAGATACAGCCCCCCCGCGGTCCAGAGACCCAGAAAAGCCGTCTCCGCCGCCAGTGCGGCGGCGTCCTCCGGCAGGAGGACGCTCTTTTTTCGGCGCGTCAGCAGCCGCAGCGGCAGATACGCCGCGGCAAGCGCGCAGGGGATCACTCCGCCCAGCCGCCCCAGCACGGAGCGCAGATCCCCCTTCAGGAGGTTTCTAATCGCGCCGCCCGGCAGGAAGGGGAGGGGCTGCATCTCCAGAGTATACGCCAGGGCGTAGGGCATGGAATCGCCGCTGCCCATGACGGACCGGTACTGCTCCCGGGCGGAGAAAAGCTGCCGGACGGTCCCGGCCCCGCCGGTGAGAAGCAGCAAGATCAAAGAGAACGCCAGAAACAGCAGCGCGCCCCGGAGCGCCGGACGCGCCGTCTCCCCCGGCGCGGCGCCTGCCCGGAAGAGGGGGAAGACACGCATCAGCAGAAGGGCCAATGCGGCTCCGGCCACGGCCAGCAGATAATAGCCGTACCAGACGCTCCAGAAAAGGGAGAGACAGGCAAAGGCCGCCGCGGCCAGAAGCGCAAGGCCGACCCGGCTTCTCCGGTCCCGCGCGGCCATGCACCGCATCAGCGCCAGCGCTCCGGTCAGGGGCAGAAGGGCCAGGACCATGTCCGTATCAAAGAATCCGGCGTGGGTGTGGGACACGAAGACGACCGCACAGCCCGTCAGCAGCCCTGCCGCGATCCCGCCGGGAAGGGAGGTCCGTTTCCGGACGTACAAAAACGCGGGTATCGCCGCCAGACTCCCCAGCACCGGCCCCATCCAGATGGCCGTCTGCGTCAGCGACGCCCCCCAAAAGCGCAAAAGATACCGCCAGAGCAGATACGCCAGCGCCGACAGTCCCAGAGGCATGACGCTCTCCGCGGCGCCCTCGGAGCTCCTGGGCCCCATGAGGGGATCCTCCGAGCGGTCCATGCGCCAGGAGATCTTCCCTGAATCCGCCATCTCCCGGGCCTTTCGCAGATAGAAGTAGGAGTCCAGCTCCGTGAGATACTGCTCTCCCGCCTCGTCCTGCATGTACTGCCTCTCCCGGGGCTCCAGAGAGGGCAGCCCGTAGGCTGCCGCCCGGAGGAAAAAGGCCGCGGCCAGCACGGCCAGCAGCGCCAGCCCCGAAAGGACACGGCCCGCCCGCCTGCTCCGGACCGTCTTCCGGCCGGAGGGGTATTCTGTTGTCAAAAGCTCTGTCTTTTCGCCCATCGTGAACCCTGTCGGCATCAGTGGATCGTATTTCCCGGAGAAAGCCCTGTTGATAGTTGTCCGCTCGTGTGCCAGATCCTATTATAACAGATGCTTTCCGGTCTGTCATCCGCGGAATAGCGCCTGGGAGGGTTTTGCATTGCGTTTTATTCTGACGTGGAGGTGCTTCTGAGACAAGAAACGCTTCGCGGCGGCAAAGGGGGACAACGGACGGCGGCGAAGAACGCACTATGCACCCGGAGCCCGTTTCGGCATCTGTCGGTGCGGGCTCTTTTTCGATGTCCGACACGCAGGATCCTGTTCCTAACCGGCAATTCTTATGATATAATCAGCCTTGATCTCGGAAACGGGGAGCAGAAAATGAACTGGATCCATGATCCGACAGAGAAGATGAGGATTGAGGGATAGTTTTAGTGCGACAAATCTGCATTTGCTGCATTGTTCAAACAACAAACGAATGGAAAAGCAACTTCAAGTTGCAAAAAAGCAAATGGAAGTTGGTGGAAAAAATGAGGTTCAAGCTGTATGCTCCTTTTGCAAGGAGGATGATACTATGAGTTTTGGAGAAAACCTGCAGTCGATTCGCAAGAAGAACCAACTATCACAAGAAGGACTGGCGGAAATGCTGGGGGTGAGCAGACAGGCCGTGTCAAAATGGGAGCTTGGAGATGGGTATCCCGAAGTGGACAAGCTTCTGCTTCTGTCAAAAAAGCTGAACATCTCATTAGATAGCCTGTTGGGAGGAGAAAACTCTCCGGCTTCATCCGAGGATGGCAAGCGTGCCTGTACGATCAGAATTGTTTCACCCCATGAAGGCGTGATCATTAATGCATCAAAAGTAACCCGTTCTCAACAATTCAAGGGCGGCAAGAACAGCCCGCGATTCGCATTGTACGCTTCCGACGGGAAAGATCTGTCATATTGGGGGGCGCAGAATACTTTCCTCGCCTGGTATAGAGATCTCGAAGCCGTGACACGAGAGATCGCCGAAATACAGGCGGCATTGGACGCAGGGGCAGCTTCCTATACGCTGCAATACAGCGTAAAGTGTAAACAGAACCTGCTCAGGACAATAGAAGAATGATCGATCAAACCGTATTGTTCGAGGTATTGCGTCTCACGGTGAGACCTATTTCCGGCAACAAAAAAGGCCGTTTTCACGATCTGCTGAACGTGGAAACGGCCTGCTTCTTTTGTCGAGAAGTA
>JAEEGL010989929.1_pt1 | contig 10861 bp, 8 predicted proteins | sample 9134231 | NCBI WGS metagenome assembly JAEEGL01 (sample SAMN16246548, study PRJNA631951) | gut metagenome | biome: gut microbiome; feature: rumen; material: fiber-attached | host: Bos | place: Iran: Karaj | collected 2018-10
AAGAATATGCTTGCGGGGAAGACGATAGATACCGTAGAGAGCGTGATATCCTCCGAAGATGTAGTTGACATAAAGAAGAAGGTTGCGGGCGTAACGATCAAGGACGAGGTGATCCGCTACGCCCGGAACATAGCGGATATGACAAGAAACGAAAAGCGGTTCGTGCTCGGTGCGAGCCCGAGAGCCGTGCTTGACCTCGTGAAAGCGTCGCAGGCAAAGGCATTCATTGACGGGCGTGACTTTGTGAAGCCGGACGATATAAAGACTGTCGCGCCGTTCGTCCTCGGACACAGGCTCACTCTCACCTCCGAGGCGAGGATCGCCAGGGAGAACAAGGACGAGGTTTTACAGAGGCTTATCCGGGATACAAAGCTCCCGCTGTGACGGTGCCGGAGCGTTATGTGCTGTCCCGCGCGTACCGCGTGGGATACTGCCGGCGTTTGCCCGTGATATACTGTAATATCAGAGGTTTGTATGAGAAGAAACAGAATTATATGGTCGTGCCTGTGGTTGCTGTCGATCATAGGGATAAGCTTCAGGGGCGGGGTGGTTGCCTACGGCTTTTTCGCGCTGATGACTCTTGTTCCAGTCGTTTCGGGTCTTTACCTGTTCGCCGTATATATGCTTTTCCACGTCTATCAGAACCTTGAACAAAGGTTCGTATCCGTAAACGAGCCGGTGCGATATCGTTTCGCACTGGTGAACGAATGCCCGCTTCAGTTCGTCGGCATACGGGTAAGGTTTTTTACGGAATTTTCGACTATCACCGACCTTGACGACGAGACCGAATATGAGCTTAAGCCCGGAACAAGGATAGAAATGGAAACAAGGCTTATCTGCCGGTACCGGGGCGAATATGAGATCGGTATAAGAGCTATCGAGATACAGGACTTTTTCCGGCTGTTCAGGATAAGGTACAGGAACAAAGAGTGCATCCATGCCGTTGTGAAGCCGCAGCTCATAAAGATAGATACGCTCGGGGATATCGAGCTTTCCGACGCGGTGCGTGAGTCGGAGCACAGCAGGTCGGAGCTCGATGTCATAAGCCGAGAATATGTTCCCGGCGATGACCGCAGGTTCATAAACTGGAGCCAGTCTGCGAGAACAGGCAGCCTTATGACGAGGAACCTTACCGGCTCCGATCATCAGGAGATCACCATAATAACGGATACGTTCAGGAGCGGCATTGCGCTGCCGGAGTTTATCCCGGCGGAAAACAAGATACTCGAAGTAGCGCTTGCGGTATCATACTATTTCAGCAGGAACAATATCTGCGCCGCGGAGTATCATCTCGCGCAGGAAATGGTGCGCCTTACGGCGGAGAACACTCATAAGTTCGAGGAGTTTTACAACAGCGTCTCCGAGATCGCGTTCAGCAGTATGAATACTCACGAGCGCCTGTATGAAGCGGCTCTGAGGCGGCAGGACATATTTGAGGGCTCAATGGCGTTTCTGGTGCTGTCGTCATGGGATGTACATACCGACGCGCTGCTCGGAGAGCTTGAACGGAACGATATGCGCGTTATTGTCTGCTTTATCGGTGACAACGATAATGACAGACCCGATCTTTCCGTTCACAAAAGCTGTGACATTATAATGATCTCACCATACAGTGAGCTTGCGAAGGAGCTGGGAGAATGAGTACGCTGTACGACCTTATTACCGTTCTGCCGGTTTCCGTGCTTGCGATGATACTGTTCGGCGGAAAGACCGGAATGCCGGAGGAAAGCTTACCGGGCTATGCTGTCTGTATGATACTGTCGCTCGTCGTTGTTATCCTTATCAACATGAAGCGCAAAAACCGGATCCGCGGCATCGGCATCGTCGCGGTCTTTCTGGTCGGTCTGTGCATTGCCGTCGGTGAGGAGAACCGCCAGCGTTTTCTGAATGAATACTTCTGGGTGCTTCACGTAGTCTGCCTTACCGCGGTCTCGCTTGCGGCGGGCATACTCATGAGAAGGAACGTGTGGGTCGGGAGAGCTGCGGCTGCGGCGCTTCTGGTATTCTGCGCGGTCGGAGCGGTGCTCGAATGGGAGATAAGCAAGGAAGCATTCGCGCTGATATGCTTTATTCTCCTTGTACAGCTCGCCGGGGAGATACAGAGGTACTGGAGGAAGAGCGGCTGCTGTGACATGAAAGATCACATCACGAGAATATCGCCGATGATACTCGCGCTGTGTCTGACTGTGTTGCTTATACCCGCGCCGGACGAGCCGTACGACTGGCAGCTCGCAAAGGATATCATCAACGGCACAGCAGCCTGTATAAACAGGATCTACGGCTTTTTTACCCACCCCTCCGACGACTACGGGAGCGTAGGCTTTTCCGACAACGGCGGGTTCCTTGCGGCACTCAGCGGCAGCGACGAGGAAGTCATGCGAATCGAGGCGGGCAATACGACGATAAAGGATATGCGGCTCGTCGGCTGTATCAGCGGTGATTTCACCGGCCATGAATGGGTCTTTGACACCGCGGGCGAAAGCAATACGAGAATGACAGATACACTGGAGACATCCTGCGCTGTCAGGAAATACGACCCTTCTTCTCAATCCGACTATCTCCAGAAAACGGATATGTACTGCGTGTCATACCTTTACAATACGAAATACGTTTTTTCTCCCGCAAAGATAAGGCTTGAAGCTACGATAGAGAAAAACGACAACAAAACGGGTATAAGCGAAAAAAACGGCAGCATAGTATCGGAGCATAAATTCGGATATAACGACAGCTACACTGTATCATGCTATGTGTTCAACTACGGAAGCCCGGACGCGGCGGAGCTTCTGGACAATGCGGAGGAGATAAGTGAAGCCGAATGGGACAGCGCCGCCAAAGCGGAAAGCGTTTACGACAAGCCCGGTTATACGTTCGGGGATTATCTGAACTACCGCGGGGACGTTTACGGGAAGTACTGCCATTCCTTCGGCGTATCGGAGGAAGTCGCGGAGATACTTGAGGGCATAAAGAACGGTTCGTCGGGCAGATATGAGACCATGAAGAAGCTTGAGACATACCTGAAAGGACTTGAGTATTCCACAAACTGCGGGGCTCTACCCGACTCGGTATCCGACGCGGGAAGCTTTCTCGACTATTTCCTGCTTGACTCAAAGAAAGGCTATTGTATGCACTTCGCAACCGCATTCGCGCTCATGGCGAACGAGCTCGGTGTGCCGTGCCGTTATGTGCAGGGCTACAATGTAAGGCGTGATATAAGCGGCGATATCATCGTAAAGCAGAGCGATGCCCACGCGTGGCCGGAGGTATATTTTGACAATGCGGGCTGGGTAGCTTTTGAACCTACACCCGGCTATTCCGTCCCGAAGGGCTGGGGAGCCAGGGATGCTTTTATGTATGAAGACGATGATACGGAGAGCGGTCAGGACGAAACGGAAGGTGAGGACGATCTGACCGTACAGGAAGCGGTAACGCTCGACCCGCTGATCTTTGTTATCCCCTCTGCGGCGGTGCTTGTATTCCTCCTTGTGGTCTTCGTTATAAGCCGCTCTGTATCCCGGAAGAAGTATGCAGAGATGAACTGCCGTGACAGATTTGTATTCCTCACGCAGCAGAATTTCCGTCTGCTCGACCATCTCGGCTTCCGGCCGGAAAAGGGTGAGACGTTATCGGAGCTCATCGACAGGATCACAGCGTCGGACAGACCGGATATAAAGGAGAATATCGGCTTTATCCGGGTCTATGAGAGCGCTCTGTATTCCGACAGGGAGATAACGGAGAAGGACGTGAGCTCTGCAGAGGACATACACAGTGCTCTTCGCGGGCTTGTGAAGAAGAGCAGCCTTAAATACAGACTGCTTCTTCTGATAACCGAATGAACGGTGCTATCTGTCTGAGCCCGGAAAGACAGATCCGGGACGGCGGGTTCAGATACTGAATCGCAATATAACATATCCCCGCAGTCTGCGTTGGCTGCGGGGAAAATGTTTTTCGTTGAAGAATATACGGACAAGGAAATGATGATTTATTTACAGATTTTTTACATCTATATTGTGCATATGCACAAAAAACATTTGAATGGTATAAAAATAAATAGTGATACTTGACAAAATGTGCAAAAATGATGTATAATGCAGATAGACCGTTGACGGGAACGCTTTTTGCCGCCGGCAAGGGTCTGCCAAATCATCAGGCAGCCGTAAAATGAAACGGCGGAGCTGATACTGTATTCAAATCAGGTGCGGATATATGTTGTTTTCTTCCCCGCGGCAGACAGGGAAAGAAACGTAAACAGATGTTGTCCGCGTTCCGGAGTGAGGATCGTATCAGGCCTTCGCTGTACAGTGAACGGCCGATCAGGGGCAGGTGTCCTTGATTGATGCGGTTTCGTTTTTCGGAGTTTGCGGCAGTCTGTCATCAAATATTGAAAGGGTGATATGTTGTATGGCAAGGGCTAAGGAAGAAGGCGAGAAAAAAGAGGCTGCCGAAAAGGTCACAGCTTCCGCCGATATGCTGAAGAACAAGGTCAGCAGCATTATGGAACTCATCGAAAACGACGATGACGATATCGACGAGGAACTCCTCAATGAGCTGAAAAAGCCGAAAAAGAAGTTCTTCGGGCTGTTTTGACATTCGCTCATATCGGGTGAGAGGAAATTATTATAAGGAAAGGTCAGATAAAAGTGAGTACTAACAATAAAAAAACAGGTAAAATGGGCTTTTCTGCCCTTAACAGTATCCTTATTATCCAGCTTGTATTAATGCTCGGTCTGTCCGTGTTCATCACGACTACCGTATGTTCCAAGACAATGAACAACGCTATCGAGCACATGGGCGCTATCGCCGACGAGCGTGCGCACATCATCGAGAACTATGTCGAGAATTCCGAAAAGACGCTGAAGAATTTCTGCAAGGCTCAGCAGGTCAAGGATTTACTCAAGTATTCCGAAGATATCGCAGCCGGTAAAAATCTGAGCGAGAACGCAAAGTCTGCACAGGCGGCGGCTCAGAAATACACCGAGGAATTCGGCAAGGACATAGATAATCTCGAAGGTCTCTGGATCGGTTCGTGGGACACCCACGTTCTTACCCATACCAACGCAAAAGTCGTAGGTATGCAGACCCGTACGGATCAGGCGAAGCAGGACGAGCTTCACAAGGGCATGGAATCCGGCAAGGATAAGCTCTATGATCTCGGTATCATGATGTCCCCCGCAAGTGGGAAGCAGTGTCTTTCCATGTATCAGGCTGTTTATGACGACAGCGGCAAGGCTATCGGCTTTGTCGGACTCGGTATATACACCGACGGTCTGATCGCGACTCTCAACAGCATACCGATCCGCGGCGTTGAGAACTCGTTCTACAGCATGGCCGACGTCAACAGCAGCCTCTACATATTCAATGAGGACGACACCACTAAGATACATACCGCTATCGACAACGAAGGGCTTGCGGCTGTCTGCGAAGCTTACAAGAGCGGAAGCATGGGAAGCAACTCGGGAGACTATGAGTACAACAAGGACGGTGTAAGATACGTTTCTATCTACACTTATATGCCTGAGCGCGGCTGGCTCGTCACTATCGACGATACCACGAGCGAGGTATTCGCGCTTACCACCACTATGATAATCTATCTCGGCATCTTCGGCGCTATCATCCTGGGTCTTATCATAGTGTTCAACGTTATCAACAAGCGTCAGGCTATCATCAATGAGAAGCTGTTATCGACTATCGCCAAGAACAATATGACCAGAAAGTCGCTGAATACTGCGATGTTCCAGGACGTTCTTACCGGCGCGAACAATCGTGTAAGCTTCACCATGAACGCCGAGAAGATAAAAGTTTCCGATGAGGATCCCTGCTTCTTTGCCATGTTCAATATTGTCAAGTTCAGCGAGATCAACGCCGAATACGGTTCCGAAGCGGGCGACGTTATTCTCGTCCGCACGGTCGAGGTGCTTAACGAATTCTTTCCCGAGAAGGAGCTGTACCGTACCGGTTCCGACGAATTCCTGCTCGTTGTCACTACCGAGGACGGCGATCCCACCGAGAAGGAAGTTGTGGACAAGGTAAATATCGCGCTCAGACAGATGATCATCCCGAAGGAAGTCGAGAATGTCGGCACGATCTACCCCGAATACAAGGTAGTTGTCGGAAGAAAGAACAGCGGAACGGCAGGCACCGCCGTTATAACAAAGCTCAAGAAGAAGCTCAACGCGAGCGAAAAGGCATCTATCGGCACTGTCGAGTGTATAGGCGTGTGACAGGTGAGCGCAGGAACATATAAGGATGCCCCGGTACGCCCGAACAGCGTGCCGGGGCGTTTTGTGCGGCATGATGCCTTCGTATGACAGCCGGATTTCTCCGTTTGAAGAAGAATATGCCGGTATCGTAACGACAAGAGCCGATACTGTTGACAAATCGAGGAAAAGATAGTATAATCAGTATGATATCACAGATACAAATAATACCGTGCCCCGGACCGGATACAGCTCCGGCTTTGTTGCTTAAAGCCGAAGTCCGTTCGTGAAACAGGCCGGACCGGTATTGTTTAACCCCGGAAAAGGGTGGGTCGAATGCAGAAATATGCCATATTTCTATCTGAAACGGGCTACTATTACTATAAGTATTACGATACGGTGGAATCGCTTGTAGGCACACGGTTTGATGGCATAATAGGAGAAGATTTCCTTCCGGTGGTCATAGATGATGCGGGAGGCTTTTTTTCCCTGAATGTTGCCGGATTTCAGTTCGTGAAGATCGAGGAATGCGACGGAGAGCCTCTTACGCTTGAGGAGATGTTTTTCAAGAATCTTGACAATTTCAGGCTTGGCTGGATGAATCCCGAAGGCGATACCTATTCATGCAGCTATACGGGTCATTCGAAGTGCGCGGAAAAGCTGGCGGCAAAATTCTTCCCCGACGCGGTTCTTCCCGAACGTGCTCTTGGCAAAGCCGGGTGGCTCAAGATCATAGATTCCTGGAACGGCACACAGCGTGAGCATAAGCAGTTCGTCTATTCGCTGACGGGCAAGGTGTCAAAGCGGCAGGCCGACAAGCTATTTGATCTGGGGCTTTACGAAAACCCGGAGGTTAAGGAGCTGCTGCAGGCGAGCGAGGATGTATGGTGATGCGCTCTGAGCATATCACGGAAGCATCCCGGATCTCTTTGTGAATGAGGATTTATATATGAGAATAATTGTAATGGCGGATTCTCACGGTGTAAGCAGCGCCGTGATGAAGATAGTGGAGAGAAATCTGTATTCGGCCGATATGTTCATACATCTGGGCGACGGCGAAGACGACATCTCCGGAGTTATGCAGGAATACCCACAGATAAAGCTTGTCCGCGTCAGGGGCAACTGTGACCGCTCCGAAGACCTTCCTTTCTCGCAGATCATTGATACCGTACCGGGTCCGGACGACAGAACGGTGAGGATACTTGCGGTCCACGGGCATCTGTGCGGTGTGGACAGCGGGACCGGCGAGCTGCTGCGGCAGGCACATGAGAATGACTGCGGGATCGCTCTTTTCGGTCATACACACTGCCGCTTTGAACAAGAAGAGGACGGGGTGCTGATAATCAATCCCGGAAGCTGTGCGAGACCGCGGGATAATGAGCCGCCGTCATACGCTTACATAGATATCACGGCCTGGGGTGTTATCTCCGGGATAGTCGATCTTATGGACTGAACCGCGGAACAGCGGCCGACAGGACAGGACGCACGGAGCCTGCTCTGCCGGCCGCTGTTTTGTGCTGAGAGCGTTGTGTCCTGATGATGTGTAATAGTAACAAATCCCTTTGGCGGATATTGTCATTTTTGAATAAAATAACAATATATTTGTGCTTTAAGGTTGACAAATTGTACGTTGAGTGCTATACTTTTAATAGATATACTCGTTTTTACCGTTTATTGCACTAAATTATACAGGAGGCTTTCATAATGGCTGAAACACAATTCATAAGAACAGTGGTGTTCGGGGGATACGACAAGAACGATGTCGATAAGAAGCTTGACTATGTTTACAATCTTTTCTTTGACAACAAAAACAAACTGAGAGAAACAAAGCTTATACTCGATAAGATGAGAGGCGGAGCGGATGAGCAGAGCGCGGTCGACTCCGTACTTGCCGGCGAGAGAGCCAAACTGACGGAATTGCAGGTAAAGAACGAAAACCTCGTTGAGAAGGCAAGATCTCTCAGCGACGAGCTCTCGCGCAAGGAGCAGGAGATCCAGAAGCTCAAGGATAAGCTCGCAGAGACGGAAACGAAGCTTACCGAGGCTCAGGCAAAGCTCGCTTCTGAGGGCGGTGCCAATTCCGGAGCAATGCTCAATGTCGTGTTCCAGCAGGCACAGACTTCGGCCAATCTTATCCTCAGTACCGCGCAGCAGCAGGCGACCGATCTGGAAAACGATTCCAAAAAGCTTGCGGAGAATACCATTACCGATGCCAACAACAAGGCAAAGGTAATCATTTTCGACGCGGAAACGAAGGCAGCCGAGATAACGGCAGCAGCGGAAGAAAAGTCCGCCGCTATGGAGGTAGCTTCCGGAAATATAAAGGCAGTCCTGCTCAACGATATCGAGAAGATGAGCATAGAGATCGCAACGTTCAAGGCGATATTTGACAGATTCGGCACTACCGGCTCTGAGATGATCGCCAAGTCCGAGGAGCTTCTCAACGGCGCGGTCGTTGATCTTACGGCGGGCGGTATTCCGGTATTCAGAGAGCCGGAGAGCTTTGAGGCGGAATTGTCGGACAGCCCCACTCTCGACGAGATAGATGATAACTATGTAACGGGAAGCGACAGCATCGAAATAGAGGATACCGACAACAAGAGCGACGCACTGCAGAAGCTCAAGGAGAAAGCCGCATCGCTCGGAAGCGGTTCCGGCGAGCAGAGCAGCAGCAGCGGCGACGGCAAGAAGGTAAATCTTGCGGATCTGGCGAAAAAAGCTAAAAATATGAAGTAATATGTCTTTTCATACATGGAGGTATAGTCATGGCTATTCAAGAAATCATAGTGGTAAAGCCGGATAAGTGCGTCGGCTGCAATTCCTGCGTAAGGACTTGTCCCGCGCCCGAGGCTAATATTACAAAGATGCTCAATGACGGCAGATTTGTTACCACGGTCAACCCGGAAAAATGTATTGCCTGCGGCGAGTGCGTAAAGAACTGCGCACACGGGGCAAGAGATTATATAGATGATACCGACAGATGTATGGAAACTATGGCAAGGGAGAAGATCATAGTCCTTGTCGCTCCCTCCATCAAGACCGTTTATCCCACAAAGTGGAAGGGCATACTCAACTGGTTCAGATCGAAGAACTGCATAATATATGATGTTTCGTTCGGTGCCGATATCTGCACATGGGCTCATGTGAGATCTATCGAGAACAAGAAGGTGGAAAAGGTCATAACCCAGCCCTGCGCCGCAATTGTAAAATACATAGAGACATATCAGCCGAAGCTTATAAACAACCTTTCCCCCATACAGAGCCCTATCGCGTGCGCAGCTGTGTACATCAAAAAGTATCTGAAACAGAAGAACCGTATAGCCGTTCTTTCACCCTGTGTTGCAAAGAAGCATGAATTTACGGAAACGGGACTTGCGGATTTCAATGTGACGTTCCGCAAGCTTCAGGATTATTTTGACAGGAACGATATAAGAATACCGACTCACGCCGAGACGGATCTTGAATACGACTTTGACGAAAGGCAGGGTCAGGTCGGTGCCGTATATCCTCGTCCGGGCGGACTCAGAGACAACCTGTGGCTCCATGAGCCCGATATCAACATCACGACCTCCGAAGGCGTTCACAAGGTATATCCAGAGCTTGATATGTATGCAGAAATGCCTGATTTCAAGCACCCCGATGTATTCGATGTTCTCTCCTGTGAGTTCGGATGCAACGTCGGTCCCGGTACGGGTACCACACAGACCGTCTTTGATGTCATGGCTTCTATGAGAGAGATCGAAAGAGAGGCTAAGAGCCGCCGCAAGACCGGTGTTTTCAAGAGCGGCGAGGATAAGCTCTTCAAGCAGTTCGATGATGAGCTCAGACTCGTTGATTTTATGAGGACTTATCACCCCGTAACACCTACTCCTCTGCCGACAGACCGACAGCTTGATGCCGTATTCGCTATGATGGGCAAACATACCGATGAAGAACGCAACTTCAACTGTCACGCCTGCGGATACTCCTCATGCCGCGATATGGCGACTGCGATATGCCGCGGCCTCAACAATGTCGATAACTGTATCGTACACGCAAAGTCTGTTCTTACCGCGCGTCACAGCGAGCTTACCGCTCAGCATGAGCTCCTGACCGAGATCACGAATGATTGCTTTGAGCTTTCTTCGAGGCTCAAGGAAGACCTTGTCAGCATAAACGACAATATGAGTGTGATCGGCGATTCCACAAACAAGACAAGTGAGAGAGCCGGCGAGGTCAACGAGCTCCTTACAAGTGTTATCCAGTTCTGCGACGAAAACAAGACCATGAACGCTTCCGCGGTGGAACAGCTTGCGGAGATACTCCGTATGACACAGGATGCGTTCAGGTCGCTCGACGACAATGTCAATGTGACAAATGAGAGCTCGGAGGTCATAGGAAAATCTGTTTCTGAGATCAATGCTCTCGTCGAGAAGATAAACGAAAATCTGCGCAAGGCTGAAAGAAAGAGATCCTGAGACAATACAGCCGCTCATCCATTTTCAGAAAAGGTTGGGCGGCTGTTTTCAAGCGCGGTGATGATCCGTGCGCGGCGGGATATCATTTGTTTTTGGGCAGAATTTACGATATTTCCGCATTTTTTCTGTACATCATTCATAGTGCTGTGCTGTTGACATATTTGTAAAAAATTGGTATAATGAGTTAGATGATTTTATATGATAATGAAC
>JAEEGL011827292.1_pt1 | contig 10861 bp, 4 predicted proteins | sample 9134231 | NCBI WGS metagenome assembly JAEEGL01 (sample SAMN16246548, study PRJNA631951) | gut metagenome | biome: gut microbiome; feature: rumen; material: fiber-attached | host: Bos | place: Iran: Karaj | collected 2018-10
CGGACATTTCGTTACCGGCTCCTTTGATACGATCATCTTACCGCAGTCGCTGCAGTAATATGCGGGGATCCTGTGACCCCACCAGAGCTGACGGCTTATGCACCAGTCGCGGATGTTATCGGTCCAGTTGAAATACGTTTTATCCATGCGCGGCGGAACGAGCTTAATGTCGCCGTTGATCACTGCCTGTCTCGCAGGCTTGATGAGTTCGTCCATTTTGACGAACCACTGCTGTTTGACAAGCGGCTGGATGGTTGCGCCGCATCTGTCATGCGTTCCGACGTTATGTGCGTAATCTTCTATCTTGACAAGAAGACCTTCTTTTTCCAGTTCATCGACGATGGCCGCCCTTGCATCAAGGTCCGTCATACCTTCGTACTTTCCGCCGTTTTCGTTTATCGTTCCGTCATCGTTCATGACGTTGACGATCGGAAGGTCATGGCGCTTTCCGACTTCAAAGTCGTTAGGGTCATGTCCCGGAGTGATCTTTACGACACCCGTTCCGAATTCCATGTCTACATACTCGTCCGTAACGACCGGGATCTCCTTGTTCACGATCGGAAGCCATACGCTTTTGCCGTGAAGATGCCTGTATCTGTCATCATCGGGATGCACCGCGACCGCGGTATCTCCGAGCATCGTCTCGGGACGTGTTGTTGCAAACGTCAGAAAATCGGTTGATGAAGGCTTACCGTCATCCCCTACGAGAGGATATTTGATATGCCATAAATGCGACGGCTGTTCGACATACTCAACCTCGGCATCCGATATCGATGTATTGCAGACCGGACACCAGTTGATGATCCTGGCACCTTTGTAGATAAGACCTTTTTCGTAAAGGTTGACGAACACTTCCGTAACGGCTTTGTTGCAGCCCTTGTCCATCGTGAAGCGTTCACGGTCCCAGTCACATGAACTGCCCAGTTTGCGAAGCTGCTTTGTTATCCTGCCGCCGTACTCGCGTCTCCATTCCCAAACGCGGTCCAGGAATTTTTCGCGTCCCAGGTCATGCTTGTCAATGCCTTCCTTCGCAAGCTCGGCCATGACCCTTACTTCGGTCGCGATACTCGCGTGATCCGTGCCGGGCTGCCAGAGTGCGTTATACCCCTGCATCCTCCTGAAACGGATCAGGATGTCCTGCATCGTGTTGTCGAGTGCATGCCCCATGTGAAGCTGACCCGTGATGTTCGGCGGCGGCATCACGATCGTGAAAGGCTTTTTCGATCTGTCCACCTCGGCATGAAAATAGCCGCTCTTTTCCCATTTTTCGTATAACCTTCCCTCCATCGAGGAAGGGTCGTAAGTCTTTGCCAGTTCGGTACTCATAATATCGTTACTCCTCAGTTAAGATTCAACTAACTATTATATCATATATGCTTTATTATCTCTACATGAACACAAAGGATGAGAGAGCATCAGATGATGACCCTGTCACGGCCTCCCTGCTTTCCTTCGTACAGTTTGTCGTCGGCAGCCCTGATCAGATGATTGATTGGAATGCCCGGTGTCTTTTCCGCGGCGCCGAATGTCATAGTGACTTTGTGTATCTGTCCGTCATATTCTATATCCTTATCATGAAGCGCCTGACGGATCAGGAGCAGTGCGTCCCTTGCATCGTCGATCCCTGCATTTGCAAACACGAGAAGGAATTCCTCTCCGCCCCATCTGGCAACGAAGCCTTCCCTCTTGTTCATGCCGTCATTCAGAAGATGTGCCACTTCGCGAAGCACTACATCGCCGCACTCATGTCCGAACGTATCATTGAAGTTCTTGAAGTGGTCGATGTCCCCGATCGCAACGCAGTATCCGACTCCGCTTTCCTCAATGACATCGATCTTCTTCTCCGCACTCCGTCTGTTAAACAGTCCGGTGAGCACATCGCGTTCGATGAGCCTTCTGAGCGCGATCTGAAGGTTGTTTAAGTTCCTTCCCATCTCACCGAGCTCATCCTCGCGCTGGGAAACGCTCGCGTCAAGCTTTACGTCGAGCTTGTTATCCGCAAGTTTCTTCATAAAGTCGAGCATGTGTTTTACGACGGTCACAAGAGTGTTCGCAAATCTTATGATGAAGAACGAAGTGACCAGTATCGCAAGAAGCATGACGATGATATTGTTCATGACCGATCTGTTGATCGAATCCTTCAGTTCGTTTGCCGGCTTTGCAACACCGATCATGCCTATGCATTCACCGCTCTCCTTATTCACTATCGGTGCGTAGTATGCATAGTACTCGGTGCCTTCGATCGATACGTTGTCATAAAATCTCGGCGTCTGCGTCTTGAACACCTCGTTAACGATCTTTTCGCTCGCGACCGTCATCGTAAGCCTGTTGCTGTCCGAATCCTTAAGCGTTGTGAGCATTCTTGTATCATACAAAAAGATCGTCATCTCGACACGGCTTCCCTCCTCGATGATGTCGAGCATGCCGTGATCGTCCGAAATGACGGTCCCGCCTTTATACAGTTTTATCTCATCCCCTTCGAGCGCGCCTTCGTAATCACCGGGGTAGGAATGATCGTATGCCGACAAAACAGCGAGGGCAACGTTCCTTAAGTTATCCTCAGCCTCAGTTGTCATGCTCTTTTGCACGGATCTCGAGCAGACCATCATCATGACTATTCCGCACACTATGAGCGGCAGCAGCGTCATGGCAAGGAATTCGATATAAAACGATCTGTTACCTTTCTTGGTCACCCTTTCAAGTTTCATTTTATCCCTCCGTTATACTCTGTCAGACCGAAGCCATGTCAAACAGCGAGAGCTGGTTGCTCTGCGGCAGATCCGCAAGTATTCCCAGTTCGGTCATATGATCTGCAACGGATCTTGATACATGTGTCCTGTCGCAAAAATCATCGATGCTGAGGAACCTTCCGTCCTTGACCGCCTCCGTAACCTGATCGGCGGCCTTGTCGCCGAGTCCGTCGATACAGTCAAGCCTTGGCATTAGCTTATCATCAATTATTATACAACGGTGTGCATCCGCACGGAAAATATCGATGGGCATGAATTCAAATCCCCTCGCATACATCTCCTGTGCGATCTTAAGATCACGAAGCGTTGTCTCCTGCTTGGCGGTCATCTTCGTCGAAGGATCATCCGTGATCTTCCTGTACCGTGCTATCTCATCGTTTATAACATCAAGCCCGCGGCACATCGTCTCATAGGAAAACGCGGATGCACGGACCGAGAAATATGCCGCATAATAAGCCAGTGGATAATGGATCTTGTAATAGGCGATACGCCAGGCCATCATGACATATGCGGCCGCATGGGCTTTCGGGAACATGTACTTGATCTGTTCACAGGACCATGCATACCAGTCGGGTACTCCGTGATCGAGCATCTCCTGTTTCCACTCGGGCCACTTCTCACACTTGCCGCCGGCAACGGCTCCCTTCCTGACCTTCTCCATTATGTTAAAGGCCAGTGAGCTCTCGAGTCCCATGTTTATGAGATAGGTCATGATGTCATCCCTTGTGCAAATGGCAGTCGATATCGTTGCCTTGCCTTCGGAAATGAGAGTCTGTGCATTGTCAAGCCACACGTTCGTTCCGTGTGACAGTCCGGATATCCTGACAAGGTCGGAGAACGCCTGCGGCTTTGTATCTATGAGCATCTGTATGACAAAGTCGGTACCAAACTCCGGTATGCCAAGACATCCTAACATGCATCCCCCGATGTCATCCGTAGTGATCCCGAGAGCCTCGGTCGATCTGAAAAGACTCATGACGGTCTTATCGTCAAGCGCCACCTGTCTCGGATCCGTTCCGGTCAGGTCCTGAAGCATCCTTATCATCGTCGGATCATCGTGCCCGAGTATATCAAGTTTTAACAGGTTGTGGTCTATTGAGTGGTAATCAAAATGAGTTGTTATGATATCGCTGTTCGGATCGTCCGCCGGATGCTGTATCGGCGTGAACGTATCTATATCCTCTCCCTTCGGAAGGACGATTATGCCGCCCGGGTGCTGGCCCGTTGTACGACGGACCCCTGTACACCCCTTTGACAGTCTGTCGATCTCACACGGGCGTTTGTCAATGTGTCTTTCCTCAAAATATTTTTTGACGAAACCGTACGCTGTCTTTTCCGCTATCGTTCCGATCGTTCCCGCACGAAACGTCTGTCCCTTTCCGAATATGACCTCCGTATACCTGTGCGCTTTTGACTGGTACTCTCCCGAGAAGTTAAGGTCTATATCCGGTTCCTTGTCGCCTTTGAACCCGAGGAACGTCTCAAACGGGATATCAAAGCCTTCCTTCTTAAGCTTCCTGCCGCAGACCGGACATACCCTGTCGGGCATGTCGCACCCCGCGCGCCCTGCATATGATCTTACCTCTTCGGAGTCAAAATCACTGTAGTGACAGCTGCTGCAATAGTAATGCGGAGGAAGCGGATTGACTTCGGTGATCCCGGCCATCGTTGCGACAAAAGAAGATCCCACCGATCCCCGCGAGCCGACGAGATAACCGTCCTCATTCGACTTCCAGACAAGCTTCTGCGCAATGATATACATGACCGCGAACCCGTTCGATATGATCGAATGAAGCTCTCTCTCAAGTCTTTCCGAAACCTGAACGGGAAGATCGTCTCCGTATATCTCGCGCGCCTTTTTGTAACATATATCCGTAAGCGTTTTGTCGGAGTCCTCGATGACCGGCGGACACTTGTCGGGACGCACCGGCTCTATCCGCTCGATCATATCCGAGATCTTACGTGTATTTGTTACAACAACCTCATATGCCTTGTCATATCCGAGATAATCAAACTCCGCTATCATCTCCGCGGTCGTGCGAAGGAAAAGCGGTGCCTGCATGTCCGCATCCTTGAAGCCTTTCCCCGCCATGAGAACACGCCTGTACACCTCATCCTCGGGATCGAGGAAATGGACGTCACACGTGGCGACAACAGGCTTGCCGAGCATCTCGCCGAGCTTTACTATCTTCCGGTTTATCTCATGAAGATCCTCGACTGAATTGATATCCTCAAACCTGTCTTCCCTTATCATGAAGGCATTGTTTCCGTCCGGCTGTATCTCAAGGTAATCGTAAAACCGGGCTATCCTTATGATCTCGTCTTCGCTCTTTTTGCCTATGATCGCCTGATAGAGTTCTCCCTGTTCGCAGGCTGAACCTATGATAAGACCCTCACGGTATTTTTCTATGAGTGTCTTCGGGATCTTGGCCTGGTTATGGAAGAACCTTATATGCGACTGCGACACGAGCCTGTAAAGGTTTACCCTTCCCGTCTCGTTTTCCGCAAGAAGTATTATATGATTGCTCGGTGATTTTCTGATCTTCTCATCGGATGATGCCGCCAGTTCATTAAGGCCCGAAAGCGTCGTAACGCCTTTTGACTCCATCCTTGCCATGAGTTTTAAAAAGATATGCGCAGTGGCTTCGGCGTCATCGACCGCGCGGTGATGATTTTCAAGAGGGATCTTGAAAAACTTGCACAGATTGTCGAGCTTGAATCTTGCTATCTCGGGAACCAGAAGTCTTGCCATGCCCAGGGTATCGACATAAGAATACTCCCTTCCCATGCCTGCCGCCTCTTCTTTTTCCGCAAGAAATCCCATGTCAAACGAAGCGTTATGCGCAACAAGTGTCGCGCCTTCGCAGAACTCTTCGAACTTTGTCAGAGCATCATTTACAAACGGTGCATCCTCTACCATGGCATCGTTTATTCCGGTCAGTTTTTCTATCCTGTAAGGGATCGGCTGTTTGGGATTGACGAAAGTCGAAAAACGCCCCTTTATCCTGCCTTCTTCGATCCTGACCGCACCAATCTCGATGATCGAATCATCCTTTGCCGAAAAGCCGGTCGTCTCAAGATCGAACACGACAAACACATCCTTCGTTTCGGTATCCCCGGGATTTACCGCGATCTCATCCCTGTCATCCACGACATAGCCTTCCATGCCGTAGATGATCTTGATATCGTCTATCTTCCTGTCCCTGACATGATGAAAAGCTTCGGTGAACGCCTGGACAACTCCGTGATCGGTTATCGCTATCGCATCGTGTCCCCAGCTCCTTGCACGGTCGATGATATCAGATACGGACGATACTCCGTCCATATCGCTCATCTTCGTATGGCAGTGAAGTTCGATGCGTTTTACGGCTTCGTTATCCTCACGTTTTACGCGGAAATCATCCGCCTTCCTGATGCCGGACACATAGCCTATCGAAAGCGTTCCGTCGTATTTGTCGGTTTGTGTTACTCCTTTAAGCTTTATGAACACACCGTCCTTCATGTAGTCAAACAGCCGCTCCCGCTGGTCTTCCTTCGGGAACAGTTTGACGTCGACGGAATCCGTAAAATCAGTGACTACAAACGTCACCATCTTCTTGCCGGTACGCGTATCCCTTACATTGTATGAGTTAACACAGCCGCAGATTGCGACCTCCCCGATGTCGCCGTCTATGTCGCATATCTTTATCGTGTCATCGTTAAAGTTCCTGCCGAATATGACATCGGGATCATCCGGAAGTTTCTTTTTCCTGTACCGGTCAGAACTCTTTTGAGGTGCCGCTTTTTTAGGTGCCTCATTTCCGGGAGCGGGAGCCTTCGGCACCGTCTCCCCCGGTTTAGCGTTTTCGGCCGCGGGGACATTTGCGCTTTCTTCATACAGATTGAAGACCGGCGTATCCTCTTCCTCGATCTGTCTGATCCTGTCCATGACGCGCATCTTTGTATGCTCGACACTCCTGCGCTTTTCTCTTTCCTTGAACGCAGCGGTTATCCTTGCCGACAGTCCGCACCTTTTGTTCAGCATGTTGTCGTAAAGGCCGATGATCTCATCAGCCATGTCGCGTGCGATCGGCCTGTCCTCGAGAATGATCACGACCGAATCGTCCCCCTCCGGAAAATCAAGATCCGCATGCTTTAAAAGATCCGTCCAGGCCGGATTGATCCTCGTCGCCTCATCAAGAATGCTGCTTCCGTACTGTGCGAAGACTGCCTTCGGCGTATATGCGCCGGCAAGCTCGAACCTCTCTATTATCCTGACCGAAACGGGCGCATCCCTGTAATACTGTTTACGTATGCCACTCTCCATCCGGTACAGGCTCGCCCTCGGGATTATATGATCGCTCGTAAGATAAATGTTCAGTTTATCATGACGCGAAGAAGAGACCAGTTTTGTGACCCTGGTCTCTTCAAGCAGCTGCCTGTCATCGTCGGAGACATTCAGCGCAGAAAACACTTCAAAAAAACTCTTTTCCATTACGGATACAACCTTTTATCTGCCCCAGTTATCAAGCTCTTCCTTAAGTACGGCAAGAAGTTCATCTTCGGGAACCTTTTTTATGATCTTGCCCTTTTTGATGAGGAGTCCTTCCTGCTTTCCTCCCGCGATACCGATGTCGGCCTCTTTTGCTTCCCCCGGGCCGTTGACCACACATCCCATCACGGCGACCTTTATGTCAAGATCATAACCTGCGACCATGCGCTCAACTTCGCCGGCAAGACCTATGATATCTATGTTCGTCCGGCCGCACGTCGGACACGATATAACATCGACTCCGCCCGATCTTAATCCGAGAGACTTCAGTATAAGCTTTGCGGTCACCACTTCCTCAACGGGATCTCCCGTAAGTGAAACCCTTATCGTATCGCCTATCCCCTTATCAAGTATGATACCGAGTCCCACCGCCGACCTTATGCTGCCGCTTTTTACGGTCCCTGACTCCGTTATCCCGACATGGAGCGGATACGGGCAGACGGGCGCAATCGCTTCATGGGCGCGGACACACATCATCACATCAGACGATTTGATGGAGACAACGATCTCGGAATAGTTGCAGTCCTCTATCATATGAACCTTATCAAGAGCCGATTCGACTATTCCCTGTGCGGTAACGCCTCCGTATTTTTCCACTATATCCTTCTCGAGCGATCCGCTGTTAACGCCGACTCTTATAGGGATCATGCGCTCTTTTGCCGCGGCAACGACTTCTCTCAGATTATTCGCGCCGCCTATGTTGCCCGGATTGATCCTGATCTTGTCGGCACCGCTTTCTATTGCGGCGATCGCCATCTTATAGTCAAAATGAATATCCGCAACGATCGGAACGGCACTGCGCTTTTTGATCCCGGAAAGCGCCTTTGCGGCCTCCGGCGTGGGAACGGTCACACGGACTATCTCACATCCCGCCTTATACAGCCGGTCGATCTGGGCAACAGTTGCCTCCACATCCTCAGTCTTCGTATTAGTCATTGACTGGATGAGGATCGGGTTTCCGCCTCCTATCACACGGTCTCCGATATGTATCTTTCTTGTTTCGTCCCTGAACATTTATATGCCTATATTGTGTGTCTTCTGATGATTGTGCGCGCAAAAAAACTCACCACCTAGTGTCCCCTCCTAGATTTTACCTTGTCTTGGACCCATAGTCAATCACGCAAAAAAGTTCTGTAGACAAAGCCGAAAGAACCCGACAGGACCGAGAGCATACCGACCATCAGACCGATCGGGTCAATGGCATTCTCATCACCGATCGCCGCCGATGAACGGAGCTCTTTTTCCTCTTTTATGATGTTATCCGGCAAAAAAGCATTCATATAGCACTCCGTATATATATCCGTATCGGTCACGTTTCCCGCATCATCTTCCGCTATGATCTCAAGGCGGCAGCTTCCGTTTTCATCAGCCGTTATATATGCACTCCCGTCAGGAGCGGTCGCTATATCTTTTCCGTTAAACCTTACCGACACGAGCCTGTCGGCCGCATCCGCCAGGCTTACTTTTGCCGTACTTCCTTTTCTGATGTTTCCGTTTTTGTCAAAACCGTTAAGAACGATCTGGGGCGACGTATGATCGACTATGAATACGGCAGAGCCTTCGGACTCGTTGTCCGCCTCGTCCTTTGCAAGTATCGTAAGAACATATTTGCCTTCCCTTATTATCGTCTCATCATCCGAGAACGGAATATCATTTACATAGGCTGAAGATATCACAGCGGTTGCATCCTTTACCAGGTCTGCGATCTTCCCTGTCAGGGAAAACGACTTGAAGAATCTGTTATCGATATCCGACAGCCCGCTGATAACGGGCGGTGTATAATCGACGGTAAACGATACGGCATCCTCCTTACTGTTTCCCGATCTGTCCGAAGCTTTGCATGTCAGCCTGTAGACTCCTTCGGAATCAGCCGTAACATCAACATGGTCATGAACGTCGCGCATCACATGGTCGCTCTTTGATATGAGCCTGTAGCCGCCTTTTTCCTTCTTTTCAAGCCTCGTCGTCATTATAGTTGAATCATAGAACATCTCTCCCGCGCAGAACCTGATGACCGGCCTGCTTCCCGTAACTTCACCCTCATTGATCCCGGATATCGAGATATCGGGGGCATTTGTATCCATGCGGAATCTTTTAGTGACTTCGCTTTCGTTTCCGGCACCGTCTTTTGCCGACAAAGTCAGCTCGTAGTCGCCGTCTGAATTTATGTTAACCTCTCTGTGGTCATGTATTCCCTGTGTAGTGTATGTTCCCAGAGGGATCACATCAGTAATCCCCATTGCGCTCCTCTTTAGAGTTATGTTAACTACTGTGTCGCCTACGCTCTCATCCGTAACATCAAACGATATCGTTTTTGCCTCGCGCCGGTCCGCACCTTCTCCCGTTCCTGAAACGGACAATACCGGTGGAGTTTTGTCGATGCGAAAATGCTTTCTGACATCATCCGATCTGTTCCCTGCCCGGTCACTTGCACTTACCAAAAGCGTATACTCTCCGTCATCATCAAGATCGATCGTTGTTTCATTGCAGAGGTTTTCCACGCTTCTGGTAATGACCTCATCCCCTGTCTCCCTTGTCAGGACATAAGAGATGAACGCGTCTCCTTCCTTGTCTTTTGCAGCTATCCCGATCTTTGCCGATGATGCCGTCACATCACCGTCCGATACTCCCTCCACAAAGAGGGAAGGAGCGCTGACATCAAACCTGTACTCAAAAGTCATGACCGACGAATTGCCCGCAAGATCGTAACATACGGTTTCAACCGTATTTACATCTTCTCCGGTATGAGCAAGATCAAGAGTCATAGAAAGTTCCTTTATCTCCTCCCCCTCGGTCCGGTGCATTTCACTTATGACTTCGCCACCGCTCCGTGATATAACTCTGCCGATGCCGTGATCATCGGATATCAGAAGCGTTACCGTCTCGTCATCGGACAGCGGGCCTGATATCTTCTCCGGATCCGTAAGCGTTATCACGGGCGATGCAGTATCAAAGCATATCTTATATACATCCGAGAGCCTCTCATTCTCTCCTTCACCGCTCTTAAACCTTATAAGCCACCTGCCTGTTTCCGATGTTGTATCTTCCGGATACAGCGTAACAGACTCCGTGTCCATTTTTACGTACGCTCCGTAGTTTGTCCCGTCATCGACGCTGATGCTGTAGAAGTTATTCTCCCCTCCGGGTGTAAATACAAGCGGCACACACGAATGATACATACCCTCTGTCATCACGCATACCTGTTCGTTGTCAAGTGTCCTAACGTCAACTCCGAGCCTGTCACTCTCCTGTGCCCTGACACTGAGTGTTATGGCCGGCAGGAGGCAGACGAGTATCGGAAATGCTATCAGTTTTCTCATACGCTCCTCCTTATATCCTTACGGTGCATCTCCATGTTCTGGGCAATGCCTGCCGTGACCGTGCCTTCATACACGCCCTTCGTTTCGCCGGTAAGATCCCATCCTTCAAATATGACCGCAAAAAGAAGTCCTATCCTGAGCCTTACGACCGCATTGTCGTCAAACAGCTCACCGAGGTTTATGCACCAGTTTCCGTCGCGGCGAAGCATGATCCTTATCGCGCACAGTTCAAACACCTCATCGTGTTCTTCAACTTCACC
>JAEEGL013402056.1_pt1 | contig 10861 bp, 10 predicted proteins | sample 9134231 | NCBI WGS metagenome assembly JAEEGL01 (sample SAMN16246548, study PRJNA631951) | gut metagenome | biome: gut microbiome; feature: rumen; material: fiber-attached | host: Bos | place: Iran: Karaj | collected 2018-10
AGCTCCAGCATTTTGGGCCTTCCCAGTTTCTTGACCGCATACTCCCACCAGTAATTGCCTGATGTAAGCGGTTCTGTTGCCACGAACACCGTGATAGGAGCGTTATATTTCTCACATATCGGCAGTAGATCCAAATTGCTCCGCTTCCCATCGTCAAAACTGATATAAGCCACTCGCTCTTTAGACTGCTGCTTGCTTTCCAGCAACTCTTTCAGATCTTTAAGCGATATGATACGGTAGTGATGCTTCTTGTACCATCTCATTACCATCTCAAACAATGCTGGCGATGGGTCGTGGAAATAGACCGAAGAAACTTGCGGAAGTTTGTGAGTAAAACGGAAACCGATATATAACAGGAAGCTAAATGCTTCTTTCAGAAAGTTTTTCATTCTTTTTATCTTAGTTCTTTATGATCATGCTTTTGGCCAAGTATTTCAAAAAAGCAAAGAATGGCTTTCTATCTTCTTTAAAATAAGTGGTATAACAATTTGCTTTCTTCATGTTCGTCCACCATTCTTTCAATCCGAATTCTCTTTTGAGAAAGAATTGCAGATAAAACAATTCCGGCATCAGCCAGATGGTTTTCACTGTAGATTGTGCTAACTCTTTCTTGTAGTCACCACCCGAATGATAAAGGTAGTAGATATATGGTATATTAATACCCGCAGCAGTCTGACAAACAGCATTACCATCGTTGCGGAAATTCATCTCCGTGAAATAATCCACTCCATCCTTCCCTTTAAGAAATTCTACGCTGAACGTTCCATTATAGCCTGTCTGACGAATGAACTCCCGTACCTTGTCTTCTGTTTCCTTAAACTCGGGTTCTGTTTTGTCAAAACGCAAGAAGAAGGTGTTGTCTATTCCGTTGGGACGGTCAACATGAGTTCTGCCAGAGATGACAATCTCCTCACCATAACCAAGCGAACATCCAAGGAATTGGAACTCAAAAGCTTTATCAATAAAACGCGATACTTGAATAGCATCGCAATGAGCCTGTGATTGCAAAAAATCCTTCAATTCTTTTTCTGAACGGCAGACCAACATATCTTCCTTCGAGCCAACCGCACTTGACACAGCCTTTGTTATGCAAGGATAAACGATATCATTAGGAATAATGTTGTCGTGAATCATCCATGTTTTAGGTGTTTGCAATCCCACTTTCGTGGCAAGCTCTTTCATCGTCGACTTTTTCATCCACTCTTCCAATGTACCCGCTTGCTTCACCGTAGGAAGGATAAAGAATGGGGATAATCTTTTATGATTCCTATCCAGAAAGGCAGCCAACCTGTCTGAAGAAGCAATAACAATGGCCTTATTTTCTGTATCTTGAAATACATCAAGCATGGTCTGTATAAGAGCCTCGTCAGAAAAGAGTATCCACCCTTTTTCCACATAACGGCTCTTCAAAACCCAATCTGCTTTATGGCCAATTCTCAAAATCACATAAGGCTTTATTCCCTTCTGTCCCAAACTCTCAACCAGACCCAATGTGTTATGATGGTCTGTTCCTACAATTAGAATCTTATTGTTCATAAACCTTTGTTATTGCTTTTCTTGTTGAAATAATTTGTATAGGTTTTACCCCATACTGTTGCAACATAATAAGTGAAAGCCACTTTAAATCCAACCTTCAACTGCGATTTAAATGCTGGTTTGTTTTCTCTCAAAATAATCACCACGGCCTTATCCTTCCCACTTTGAGCGATTTGCCAAAGCCGATAAGCATTCATAGCCGTATGTATTCCTTTACCACGTGCGGATGGGCTACAATAATCATCAACGAGTAGTGCTTCACAATCATCAAGTGGACCATTCAAGCATGCTGTAGACGTTTCCATCTCTTTATATGAAATCCAGCATGAGTATATCAAATGACTGTCCCTGACTATGCCATAAGGAATATAATTTCCTATTTCTAATCTGGCCTTAACCACTTCAAGTTTCTTTTCTGTAAACACATCTTTGTCTCCGAGAAGAAAATCTTGATAATCTAAAATCCTTGCATCCGATATATTGGCCTTCTGAAAAATCAATTTATTAGTTACACCATCAACCTCATTTACCATGTAGTAATATGAATCTACGGCTATACCTATCTTTCTCAATAGAAATTTAAGGCATCTTTTCTGGAATCCCCAGAAACCATATTGTTTGTAATCCGTAAGCAACTTCTCAATATTCATCCAGCTTCCAATTATGCATTGTTGCTACTAATAAGTTTATAAGCGCTTTGATAGACCTTGGCTACGTTTTCTATGCCGAATACTTTCGCCCCATCTTCAGAAACATTTGAACGAATGAGCATTTTTTTTCTGATCTCAGAGAGAATTTCTTCGTTAATCTCAGACATATCATCAACCAAAAAGCCATTGTCCGACTGTCGGATATAATTTGTAGCCACATCTACCGACTTATTATGAATAACACAAAGTCCCATTGCAGCAAACTCACTGAACTTGGAAGGAGATGCTGAAATGTTTAACATTGTTCGTTCTCTCCATAAAATGGCTGCATCAGCTGCAGATAACATGGCAGGCATTTCATTGAAAGGTACCGTCATAGTGATAACACCAGGAATGTCCACCTCAAACTTTGAAAGATTAATAACCTTAAAACCTGCCTTAATAAGATATGGAATTGCGAGGTAATCCTGTTGCCATCTTCCACCGCCTCCCGTAGAACAGATTACAATTACATCTTCATCCTTGAATCCAAGCTTAGATCTCATCTCTTGTCTCATTTCAGGTGAGAACTGGAAAATCTCTCCCGCAACATTCGGATTCCAATAGGTGGGCATTTGAGTAGATGGGTATCTCTCTTTAAAATAATCGTTTATAGTGGGTGAAACAGAAGAAACTGCACATCCTCTAACATCCGGGCGGCTAAATATCCCGTCTTCTACTCGCTCAAAATACTTTAGTGTCAGCCATGACAACACCTTCCTTGAAAAAGACATCTTATTGATTCGATATCGCATTTCAATGGATCCAGCTCCTCTAAACTCAGACAATACAGGGTTATTGATTTTCCCTTCAGTTTTCAGTTCCATCAGCATTTCCCCAATGTGCTCGTCGCGAGCATGGATAACGGCATCCCTAAAGCCATCTATTGAATATAATGCTCTGCAAATGGACTTTTTTGTTCTTGAATGAAAGAAGCCATAACAAGGATAATTCCTATACCAAACAGGTTCGAAATACTCATTGTAAGGGGCAGATTTTGCTTTTAAAGCATTGAGTTCTTCCTCATTTCGCCATCCTTGTAGATACGCGACGTCAATACCAGACTTTTTATAATACTTCAAAAGTTCATAAGCCTGAGACTCCAGCACAGAAACATTAACACTGCATATATAAATGATTTTCATTTTTAAACTATTTTCGTTTGATAATGATTTTAGGGAATGAAAAACTAGTGTCTTTTTCTTGTGAAAACACAATCATCATTGTTAGGAAAATAATATTCTCCGTCAAGTCACTACTTGACAACGACCTAATGAAATAAGGAATAATCAACATTAGGGGGTAAACGCCTGTTACGGTCGGATTAAACCAACGTTTAAACTTACTGATAAATGGGAAGAGTGTAGCCGCAAATACCAGCAGTGTGCCGATAAGGCCCATTTCGCTAAGCAATTCAAGTAAAATATTATGGGGATACTCTCTTTGACCAGACAGGCTATAACCACCCAGTCCTGATCCAATTAGTACATTCCCCTTAAACATATCGATAGCTCTGTCGTAACTACGATTCACAGCTTCTTCAGCATTGGAAGCCTGTAGTGTAGACAAGAATACGTCTGAATTCAGAGCAATATAGCCCACAATCCATACAGCCAAAAGAGTTATTAAACCTATTGAAAAAAACCTTTTGCCCCCAGAACTTCTATTAACAAATACTTTAAAATATAATAGGAGTAGGGATCCAAAGAATGCCTGCCTTGCTTGTGACAAAATAATAACAATAAGTAAAAAACTTAATATTTGGTATTTCATAACCGCATTAAGCTCGTCACGTTGCCTGCATAGTAGAAATGCCATACCAATAAATGCCGTGTTACCAATTGTATGATATGTAAATGGCAAAGTAGCTTCATCACGCATTAGTGAGTAAAACGAATCACGAATAAAAGAAATATCAAAATAATCTTGAGGCCTTCCATAGTGATAGAATTCTATTCCAACTACAATATAAGTGACACTGATTAGTCCGAGAAGAATAGCAATTTTCAAATATTGGATATCGTAGCGAGAGATGAAATACCTCATCGAGAAGATGGTAATGAGCCCAAAGAAAAAGATATAAACTATTTTTGTCGTGCTATAATCATGACGAGGACCAAACAAATACCAAATAAAAAAGACAATCATTAATAAAGCGAATCTTATTAATGAATCTGTGACCTCTTTTTGTGTATAGAATTGGAATCCCAATAGAAAAGATGCCACTGCCACACATACAAATATAGGTGGAATCGATATATTTGTTATTGAGAATAATACTCCAAGAATATGTGGCACAAAAAACATCAGAGACAATCCGAGGGTCGTCTTGTTCATGCTAAAGAGCGTCACTAATATACTAATAATCGCTATCGGTATTGCATACGGGAAAGGCAAGTAAACAGATGCCAAAAGGCCCCAACCTGCTACCGACAGTACGATGTTTACAAAATTAGAAGAATTCGGCTCAATACCAGCTACATTTAAACGCATCTTATTCATCTTTCCTAAACCATTTCTATAAACTCAGCTACCTACAAATTTCGTATTTGCTACAGATACAACTGCATATAACAATACATCGTATTCCCACACATTATTCTGCATTTAAACTAATAATAGCGAGTTATAGTTGTATAAATACTATATTCCCTTCAAAATTGCTCACCCTTTGGATCAATTAAGAATATGAAAAAAACAATTGGTGAACCTCTACGGATGGGGAACGGTTATTTGTTATTTAATACTTTGTTCATCGCCTCTATGTAACCTTTTCCATATGTTAAATCAGGTTCCATATAATTACCTTCTCCCCATTCATTCCACGACTTTATGAAAATTATTTGTTTATCAGATGGTTTATTTTTCACAGCTTCTATTACTTTCTCAACATGTTTAGAGAATAGTTCTGGAGTCGCATTTTTTAAAATTAGCCCTCCCGCCCCTCGCCTTGGGGTATAATCCCAATTAGGTACTATGACTGGAATCACATTCTCCAAGCTACATTGTGGCACCAAAAAATAGTTGATAGCCTCCTCATATTGATAAACCATTGTTGGCTTTCCTGTCAATTCCGATACTTTATGCCTCAACTTATTCCTAAATCTATTTATTACTGAGAAGTTCTGTTTATATTCAATATTAGAATGCAATGACAGAATTGTTCCTTCTGTCTCTTTCATTATTTCTTTGTTTAATTCGTCTACTTTTGTTGTATAAGAAATAAAATAGAATTCTTTAAGGTCATTTTCTTCTGCAAGTTTATTCCAAATTGTCTTAAACTTCAGGAAATTGGGCATACCAGTGATATTATATAAAACAAAGACGCAACGTCCATTAATCTTATAATAACGTCTGTCTTTAAATGCTGGTAAAAGAAATTTAAAATGCTGAATAATATCGTCTTCACCTGGATACGTTTGCTCTAATAGCAGAGCTTCTTCGATTTTTTTAACATCTGGGTTCCAGTTCTTTTTGTACCATGAGTGATTTGCCCAACATAAACAAAATGGGAAATCTGGCTCCCCTAACTTAATAACCTCTTGTAAAGGTTTCTCTAATAAAACCTTTCCATTACCAAACCAATAATGATAGTAACAGAAAGCATCTATCCCAGCCTCTTTGGCTAAAGCCGCCTGCATTTTCCTAACTTCTGGCAGTCGCAAATCATAAAACCCTAAATCTCTAGGAATTCTTGGTTGGTCATGCCCCTTAAACAACGCTTTAGCCTTTGCTACATTGGTCCACTCTGTATACCCGTCTCCAAACCATTCATTGTTTTCTTTGACAGGATGATATTGAGGTAAATAAAAAGCTATAATTGTCGGTTTACTCATTATTATTAATATTTTGAATTTGTTTAATACTTTTTATTATTCTGGCCGGGTTGCCGCCTACAATTGAAAAAGGAGGAATGTCTTTCGTCACAACGCTATTAGCCCCTATGATACTGCCACTCCCAATCTTAACATTGGATAAAATGGTAGCTTTATCACCTATCCATACATTGTCACCTATCTCGACCGCACCTTTCGAATAAGCAGGACGCTTGACGGGAGAAACATTCAACTCTTCAGCATTGTCTGTGATACCATGCGAGTTGTCACTAATAGTCACAAACTTTCCTGTTAATACTCCATCACCAATCTCTATTCTATTTATTGCTGTTATATGATTATAACCGCCAAATTGACAATTGGAGCCAATTATTATTTGTGGAGTATATGATTTACCATTGTTGGAATCCCATGCCGTTAATTGAACATTTTTCCCAAGAATGGTATTGTTCCCAACCTCTATATATTGTTCTCCTACTATTAAATCAGTATAAGGTCTAATAATACTAGAACGTCCAAACATTTTAAACTTTCCTCTTTTGTATTTTGTGTATATTTTTGTCAATAACAAAACTGTGATTCTCTTAAACACCATATTCATTTTTAGGACTAAGTTTTGAACCAATTCAAGATAGGATAATTAATACTGTTTTTTTCTCAGAATATTAATGACGCTTTTACGCTCAGAACGGCTCATCCCAATAAAATAGGTCAGAATGACTACTAAGCATGATGATATTAGCACTACAGCAAACAATTCTACCCAAGGGTTTTCCACAAATTTAATTATTTGGGTTATTATTATATGAATAGAAACCAATGTTATAACTGGAAAAAGTACAACATCCTTCAAATAATTCTTTAGATTAAAGTCTGGATAATATTTCTTAAGTTGTCGAACTCTCACCACATGTGAACCTAAGATACAAAAAATCATTGCTTTGAATGTGGTATCTGCCGGAAAACCTAACTTGAACAAAATGTATGTAATAGGTGCACATAGAAGAGTAATTAGCTCTACGGGAACAAAGTATTCTTTTACGCGCCCCATAGCCTGCATAATAATAGTGATAGGATTATTGAATGTTAAGAAAAATGTATAGATAACCATTAATCTACTAAACACAACAGTATCTTGTGAAACTTCACCAAGCCACACTTTTAACACAAAAGGCATCTCATAAAAAAGTGGCACACAGCAAATTGACATCAACAAAAAGATAATTTTGTTGCTCAAAGAAAACAAATAATTTAGCTCCTTGAAATTCCCATCAGCATAATTCTTGATCATTGGCGGTCTAACAGACATAATAAAGTTTCCAGAAAGGTGCATAATTGCCGTATGAACCTGAATAGAAATTGCTCGAGCCGCATTCACTATTGGACCAAAAAAAATATTTACCAATATAGTATTTACTTGCATCATTCCCATACCTGCGACCGAACCAAATAGAGTCCACCCCGAAAAAGAAATTAAATCTTTATAAGTTTGTTTGTTCTCCACTTTTACCAAATGGCATTCTAAGTATTTCTTCCTACAAAATAAATAATAAAGCCCGAAGATTACACACTGTACAAATAGCAAAAATAGTCCATATAACACCAATTTGTCAGGGCTCAAAAATTTCAGAGTGAGAACTAACAAAAAACGCAGAATACAATCTACCAACGATACTATCGCAAAAAAATCAAAATGCTCATGTGCAATAACGGCAGCAGAAAAAGGAACAACTAATATTGAAATAATAAACGTTAGAATAGCAAATTGATATAAGTAATTAGCTGCCGCCATGCGGGCTTCAGGAATGACTAATTGGGTATTCACAAACCATAAGCCCACCGTTTCTCCAATTAATAAAATTATACCCGAAAAGGTCAAATAAATGATTAGGCTCGCAGAGTATATTCTTTTCAAATTGTCAACATCGGAAACTCCGAGATAGAATGAATAATAACGTTGTGTAGCTGCAGACAAAACATTGCTTATGCAAGCAAACATTGTGACAAAACCAAACACAACATTATATATTCCGTAATCTTCAACGCCCAGAGCTTGTAATGTCAATCGAACCGTAAATAGGTTTATTGACATTACGATAAACATTCGTATAAAAAGAATAATTGTGTTCTTAGCTATTCTACGATTAGACGTTCCTGGCATGTTTATGTTACTTCTATTAGAACTACAATGGTTAATGATTAATTGTTGAAATTTACTATGCAGCGTTTCAAGCTCCACGTCCAATACGGCACAGCCACACCAAACGTCTCTTTCATTTTCGTCTTATCAAGTACTGAGAAGGCTGGACGCTTCACTGGACTTGGGAACTCATCACTGTGACAAGGAAGCACGATACACTTATCGTGAGTTTCAGGTTTCAGATTCCATGTTTCATGTGTTCCAAGTGTTTCAAGTTCCACAGCTATCTGCTGAATCATCTTGGTAAAATCGTACCAGCTACATACCCCTTCGTTACTAAAATGATATATACCGTTTTTCGTATATGAAGCCCACTGATTATAACTAGATGATTCCTGTTTATAATCATCCAATATGACTGTAATTGCTAAAGCCAAGTCGTATGCATACGTCGGTGTCCCCACTTGGTCAAATACCACCTTTAATTGGGGCTTAGTGGCCGTCAGGTTCAGCATGGTCTTTACGAAGTTCTTCCCGAACTCGCTGTAGAGCCACGCTGTACGGAGGATGACATAATTGCAGTTGGTGGCAACTATACCTTGTTCACCATGCAACTTTGTTTTACCATAAACTCCCGTTGGAGTGCCCTTTTGGTCTTCCTTGCAAGGGGTGTTGTAAGGGTCTCCTCCAAACACATAGTCCGTGGAGATATGCACCAACAGTCCACCTACTTCTTTCATGGCCACCGCCAGATTTTTTGGAGCCTCTGCATTCAACTTTTCAGCCAATGCCTCATTACTCTCTGCAGCATCCACATTGGTATAGGCAGCACAGTTGACAATGATATTCACATCATTCTCCTTTACCATTTGGCGGATAGTCTCCAAATTGGTGATGTCCAACTTGGTGGTAGTAGTATCAATGTCATCGCCTGCCAATTTGTGCAGCATATCAATTGATTCGGGATGCTCTTCACACACGTCAGTGAATATATATTTGTCTTTTGAGCCTTTGGTCACGATACGCACCTCATTGCCTAACTGTCCGTTGGCTCCGGTAACTAAAATGTTCATTTTTATAACGTTTAGCGGTTATAGGTTAACGGTTAGCGTATAAGTCCATATCGATAGAGAACGGGCTATCAAAGTCTTTCAATAAGGCATGTTTGGTGTCCTTCTCAGAAAGGTTTGCTTTATCTGTTGGGATGCGCCAGTCAATGCCCAGGCTTTGGTCAAGGATGCTGATGCCACCATCAACTTCTGGGTGATAGAACTCATCGCACTTGTATTGGAACACGGCAGTCTCAGTAAGTACAGCGAATCCGTGAGCAAATCCACGGGGTACGAAGAATTGACGGTGATTCTCTTCTGTCAATTCAACAGCCACATGCTGCCCGTACGTGGGGCTGCCCTTGCGGATGTCAACAGCCACATCCAATACCGCACCCTTTACGCATCTGACAAGCTTGCTCTGGGTGTAAGGAGGACGCTGGAAATGCAATCCACGCATCACACCGTAGCTCGACATGGATTCGTTGTCTTGTACGAAATTGATGGTATGCCCAAGAATAGGAGCCACCTTTTCATCAAATTCCCGCTGTGAGAAGCTCTCAAAGAAATAACCGCGAGAGTCTCCAAACACTTTGGGCACTATTATTAATACGCCATCTATGGCGGTCTTTATTACGTTCATATTAATTTCGTTTATCGTTTAGTGGTTAGCGGTTAGCGGGTTTGGCAGTATCCAACTGCTTCTGGAATGAAGTCCGTAAACCTGACAACTGCTTACCTATTACATTTACTCTTTCTTTTTCGTTAGCAAATTCTTCATCATTGATATAACCCAAATCATGGGCAATATCAAGTTGGCAAAGCGTTTCAGTTAGCGAGCCATACGCAATCTCCAAAAAGTGAATCTTTTCTTTGACTGAAAATCTTCCTGAGCCTTCTGCTATGTTGGATGGTACGGATGTTACAGCTCTGCGTAATTGGTCACTCAAAGCATAAAGCTCATATTTGGGAAACTTATCCATAAGAGAATAAACTTCCCTAACCAGCAACTTTGCTTCTTGATAAACCCGTAAGTCAAAGAATGTAAACTTGTCCATCTCTCAACTTGTTTAGCGTGGAGCGATTAGCGTTGAGCGTGGTTGCCGCATGGCTTCGCTAACCTCTAACCTCTAACCACTAACCTATTAAAGCCACTAACCGCTAACCCTTAATCGCTAACCCAACTCAAACATGCTGCAAGGTATTCGAGTTTATCTCAGATTTCATTTCTTCGATAACTCGAAGCAGATACTGCCCATATTGGTTCTTCAGCATCGGTTTGGCAATCTCACGCATCCGTTCTTCACTAATCCAGCCATTGCGATAAGCAATACCTTCCAAACAAGCGACTTTCAGTCCTTGACGCTTCTCAATGGTCTCAATGTAGTTGGTGGCTTCCGTCAAACTGTCATGGGTACCCGTATCTAGCCAAGCGAAGCCGCGTCCAAGCGTCTGTACTTTAAGCTCACCATCTTTCAAGCACTCTTGGTTCACTGTGGTGATTTCCAATTCTCCCCGGGCAGAAGGTTTGATATGTTTGGCCACCTCCACCACCTTGTTGGGATAGAAATACAAACCCACCACGGCATAGTTGCTCTTAGGCTCCTTAGG
>JAEEGL014138126.1_pt1 | contig 10861 bp, 21 predicted proteins | sample 9134231 | NCBI WGS metagenome assembly JAEEGL01 (sample SAMN16246548, study PRJNA631951) | gut metagenome | biome: gut microbiome; feature: rumen; material: fiber-attached | host: Bos | place: Iran: Karaj | collected 2018-10
AGATGTTCGAGATATTCTAGAAATTAAACTCTACGACGCTTGGGAGGACGGCAGCCATTGTGTGGCAGTGGCGTTACGTCAACAATCTCCGTTACCTCAATGCCACTGTTGTGGCAGGCACGAATAGCAGACTCACGACCGTTACCTGGACCCTTTACGTATGCCTTTACCTTACGCAGACCAAGGTCGAATGCAACCTTTGCACAATCCTCTGCTGCCATCTGAGCTGCATAAGGAGTGTTCTTCTTTGAACCACGGAAACCCATCTTACCGGCTGAAGACCAAGAGATAACCTGACCGTCAGAGTTGGCAAGCGTTACGATAATATTATTGAAAGAACTGTGAACGTGCAGCTGACCAACTGCGTCAACCTTGACGTTTCTCTTCTTGTTTGTTGCTTGTTTCTTTGCCATAATTCTTTTACTTGTCTAATTATGCACTATGCACTACTAATGATGAATTACTTTGTGGCCTTCTTCTTGTTAGCAACAGTCTTCTTTCTACCCTTGCGAGTGCGGGCGTTGTTCTTAGTGCTCTGACCACGAACAGGAAGACCATTACGATGACGGACACCACGATAGCAGCCTATATCCATCAGACGCTTGATGTTCAACTGGATCTCACTGCGGAGATCACCTTCTACTTTGAATTCAGCGCCGATAATTTCACGGATCTTGGCGGCCTCGTCATCTGTCCAATCGCACACCTTCGTGTCGCGGCTGACGCCTGCCTTGTCCAATATCTTTGCTGAACTACTTCGACCTATACCATAGATGTAGGTCAATGCGATTTCGCCACGCTTGTTCTGGGGCAAATCTACTCCAACAATTCTTATTGCCATAAATGTTTGTAATGAATGAAAAAATACCTTAGTTAATTAACCTAATATGCATATCTCTGTCACTGTCTGACCTTTAGGAACAGACAACGTCAAGGCGATGTTTACACAACATCTACCAAAACGGAGGTGCAAAGGTACACAATTTACCCTACACGCCGAAATAATTTAACATTTAGGCGCACCGATTCTTAACTTTTAAAGTTTTTTAACCGCAAAAGGATTCTTGCTCTCCGGTTATCCCTGACGAAGCTTGAACTTTGGGTTCTTCTTGTTGATTAAGAAGAGACGACCCTTACGACGAACGATGACGCAGTCGGGAGTACGCTTCTTCAGTGATGCTCTTGTCTTCATCTTGTTTCTATAATTTGAATATAAGTACTTGAATTATCCGTATGTTCACCCTACACGGCAAAAGCCATTTAAGCCGAGACAGAGTAGGAAGGAAACTGTTTATTTGTATCGGAAGCAGATGCGACCCTTAGTAAGGTCATAGGGACTCATCTCAACTTTTACTTTATCGCCTGGAAGGATCTTGATGTAGTGCATACGCATCTTACCCGAGATGTGGGCGATTATTTCCACTCCGTTCTCTAGTTCTACGCGGAACATTGCATTACTGAGTGCCTCTTTTATTGTTCCGTCCTGTTCTATAGCAGATTGCTTTGCCATTTATTGTTTATAAAAAGGTATGTTTTAAACTTTTGCGTGCTGGATATGTATCAAATATGCACCGTCTTCTCTATTTCCTCAAACGATGACAGTATCTCTGCCTCGCCTTTACGGATGGCTATGGTGTGCTCGTAGTGAGCTGCAGGCTTATTATCGCGTGTTACAACAGACCATTTATCAGGCAAGAGACCGATACTGCGATTACCCATTGTAATCATCGGCTCTATGGCAATACACATACCAGCCTTCAGCTTTGGGCCGTTGCCACGCTTGCCATAGTTCGGCACCTGTGGGTCTTCGTGCATCTTCTTTCCGATACCGTGACCACAGAGCTCACGCACCACGCCGTAGCCGTGTGCCTCGCAGTGGTCCTGAACCGCCTGACCAATGTCGCCTACGTGGTTGCCATGCACCGCCTTTGATATGCCGATATACAGGCTCTCACGTGTGACACGCAACAGTTGCCTAACCTCATCGCTTATCTCCCCTACCGGGAAGGTATAGGCAGAGTCGCCATTAAAGCCGTTAAGCAACGTGCCGCAGTCAACAGATATGATGTCACCCTCCTTCAGTATCTGCTCCTCTGTGGGTATGCCGTGAACCACGCAACCGTTGACAGAGCAACAGATGCTGGCAGGGAACGGTGCCCCATAGGGGTTAGGGAAACCGAGGAAGGTTGGCTCGGCACCGTGATCGCGGATGAACTCATCGGCAATCTTATTCAGTCTTGCCGTTGAGACACCCGGAGCGATGTGGCGGGAGAGTTCACCAAGCGTGCTGCCAACCAGTTGATTGGCAGCGCGCATGAGTTCTATCTCGTCTTCTGTCTTTAGATATATTGCCATTAATAAGCGCTTACCCCATTCTGTGGACGTGTGCGTCCTGAGTTGAGCAGGCCATCATAGTGGCGCATCATCAGATGTGACTCTATCTGCTGCAGGGTGTCTATCACAACACCGACAAGGATGAGAAGTGACGTACCGCCAAAGAACTGTGAGAAGCCCTGCTGCACGTTCAGCAATCCTGCCAGTGCAGGCATGATAGCGATGAACGCGATGAACAGTGATCCAGGCAGTGTGAGGCGTGACATAATCTCCTCGATGTAGTCAGCAGTAGGCTTACCGGGCTTTACTCCAGGTATGAAGCCGTTGTTGCGCTTCATATCCTCAGCCATCTGTGTAGGGTTGAGGGTGATAGCTGTATAGAAGTAAGTGAATGCCACGATGAGGAATACATATACTATATTATACAGCACGGAGCGGTTGTCCAGCAGTGAGCGTGCAAACCAACCGAGGTTGTCGCTGCTATACTGCACTATTGCCAATGGTATAAACATCAAAGCCTGTGCAAAGATGATAGGCATCACATTAGCCGCGAACAGCTTGAGAGGGATGTACTGACGTGCACCTGCTACCTGTGTATTGCCTACAAGTTTCTTTGCATACTGTACAGGCACCTTACGAGTACCCTGTACCAGCAGTATTGCGGCGCATACTACAGCATAGAGGATGAGAATCTCAGCAATGAACATCACCAAACCACCGCCTGTGATGGCAGTGAAACGGCTACCTACCTCCTGTACGAAAGCCTGTGGCAGACGTGCTATGATACCGATCATAATGATGAGCGAGATTCCGTTGCCCACACCCTTGTCGGTGATACGCTCACCGAGCCAGAGGATAAACATAGAACCTGCTGCCAGTATGATGGTGGCAGGAATCATGAACTCAGTCCATGAGAGTCCCGTAGCGAGAGCGCCTGGAGACTGCATCTTAAGGTTCATGAGGTAGGACGGAGCTTGGAAGAGCAGAATGGCCACTGTCAGGTAGCGCGTGTACTGCATAATCTTCTTACGTCCGCTCTCACCCTCACGCTGCATCTTCTGGAACGAGGGCACAGCGATAGCCACCAGCTGCATCACGATGGAGGCAGAGATGTAAGGCATGATACCCAATGCAAAGATTGATGCGTTGGAGAATGCGCCACCGGAGAACATATCCAGAAGTGACATCAGACCTCCTGCCGTCTGCTGCTGCAGCTTCTCAAGGTTTGCCGGATTGACACCTGGCAACACCACGAAAGAGCCGAAGCGATAGATGGCGACGAAGAGGATAGTGATGAGAAGCCTGATGCGCAGGTCCTCTACCTTCCAGCAGTTCTTCAGTGTCTCAATAAATTTCTTCATTTCTCGTTGTGTATTAAAACGTCAAAGAAGTTGTTACAGCACTACTACCTCGCCGCCGACAGCCTTGATAGCCTCTTCAGCAGTCTTGGAGAATGCATTGGCCTTCACTGTGAGCTTCGCCTTCAGTTCACCGTTAGCAAGAATCTTTACGAGTTCCTTACCGTTAGTGAGACCTGCCTCGACGAGCTGCTCAACGCCAATCTCTGTATAGCCCTTGCGCTCAGCGAGCTTCTGGAGCGTAGAGAGGTTGACTGCGAAGTACTCCTTGTGGTTGATGTTCTTAAAGCCGAACTTAGGCAGACGACGCTGCAGAGGCATCTGACCGCCTTCAAATCCGATCTTTCTCTTATAGCCTGAGCGTGCTTTTGCACCCTTGTGACCACGAGTAGAGGTACCACCCAGACCTGAACCAGGTCCGCGACCGATACGACGACGTGAATGGGTTGAACCAGCTGCTGGCTGCAAATTATTCAATTTCATAATCGTTTCAGTGTTTAATGTGTTTTGTTATTACTCTACTACGGTCACCAGGTGGTGTACCTTGCGTATCATGCCACGGATATCAGGAGTATCCTCCTTCTCTATTACCTGAGAGATCTTACGGAGACCCAGTGCAAGAAGTGTACTCTTCTGGTCGGCAGAAGCACCGATGCGGCTTCTAATCTGCTTAATCTTTATTGTTGCCATTTTCGTATTTCTCCTTCTTACTTTTATCCGTTAAACACTTTGTTCATGCTGACGCCACGGTCATGTGCTACGGTATAAGCATCGCGCATCATTGACAGTGCCTTGATAGTAGCCTTCACCAGGTTGTGTGGGTTAGAAGAGCCCTTTGACTTAGCGAGCACATCGTTTACGCCGCAGCTCTCGAGCACGGCACGCATAGCACCACCGCATACCATTCCGGTACCGGCAGCAGCTGGCTTGAGGAATACTTGTGCGCCACCAAAGGATACTTCCATCTCGTGAGGAATGGTACCCTTGAGTACAGGAACCTTCACGAGGTTCTTCTTAGCTGCCTCAGTACCCTTGGCGATGGCCTGCTGTACTTCACCAGCCTTGCCCAGTCCCCAACCGATAGTACCATTACCGTCACCTACAACGACAATAGCAGCGAATGTGAAGGTGCGTCCACCCTTTGTTACCTTTGTAACACGGTTGACAGCAACCAGCTTTTCTTTCAATTCTTCAGTATTTGTTCTTACTTTCTCCATTGCTATATAATCGTTTAGAAGTTAAGACCACCCTCACGAGCTGCGTCGGCAAGAGCCTTCACACGTCCGTGATAGAGGTAGCCGTTACGGTCGAACACTACGCTGGTGATGCCTGCAGCCTTTGCTTTCTCAGCCAGCTGAGCACCTACCTTCTGTGCCTGCTCAATCTTTGGCATAGCCTCAAGACCCTTTGAGCTGGCAGAAACGAGAGTGGTACCGGTAACATCATTGATTACCTGAACGTATATTTGCTTGTTAGAACGGAACACGGAGAGACGTGGACGCTCTGCGGTACCGTTGACATTCTTACGAACTCTATACTTGATTTTGATTCGTCTTTCTACTTTCTTTGTTGTCATAATCGTTAAGTGTTTTAAGGATTATTACTTAGCCGAAGCCGACTTACCAGACTTTCTGCGGATAACCTCGCCCTGGAACAGGATACCCTTACCCTTATAAGGCTCTGGCTTACGGAAAGAACGGATCTTTGCACAAATGAGTCCGATGAGCTGCTTGTCGCAGCACTCCAAGATGAGCAGCGGGTTCTGGTTACGCTCTGACTTTGTCTCTACCTTCACCTCCTTAGGAAGTTCGAGGAAGATAGGGTGAGTGTATCCAAGTGAGAACTCGATGATGTTGCCCTTGTTTGACACACGGTAGCCGACACCCACGAGCTCAAGAACCTTCTTGTAGCCTTCGCTTACACCGACAACCATATTGTTGACCAATGAGCGATAGAGACCGTGGAAGGCCTGCTTCTGCTTCTCGTCAACCTCGCTTTTCTCGTCTATTTCAAATGTTATCTGACCATCGCTGATATTCACTTTGATGGCAGGATTGATCTCCTGAGACAATTCTCCCTTAGGTCCTTTTACAACCAGCGTGTTTCCGTTTGGAGTTACTTGGACACCTGCAGGGATACTAATTGGCAGTTTACCTATTCTTGACATAATAAAATCCTCCAATTAATAAATGTAGCAAAGAACCTCACCGCCGATCTTCAGCTCCTTGGCCTCTTTGTCTGTCATTACACCTTTAGATGTGGACAGTATTGCTATGCCCAATCCGTTAATAACTCTCGGCATGTCCTTGTAACCAGTGTACTGTCTGAGACCTGGTGTGGATACGCGCTTCAAACTCTTGATAGCGTTCTTCTTGGTGACGGGGTCATACTTCAGCGCTACTTTGATTGAACCCTGAGGACCGTCATCAATGAACTTGTAGTTCAAGATGTAACCCTTCTCGAAGAGAATCTTAGTGATCTCCTTCTTCAGGTTTGACGCAGGAACTTCTACAACACGGTGATTAGCCATGATTGCGTTTCTGAGTCTTGTCAGATAATCTGCTATTGAATCTGTCATTTTATATAAGTGTTTAATTAATCGGGACGCTCCCGACAATATTAAATAAATGTTTGCTTGCTCGCGTTGAGTGTTAACTCTTGTCTCGCTTTTACCAGCTTGCCTTCTTTACTCCTGGAATGAGTCCTGCAGAAGCCATCTCGCGGAACTGAATACGTGAGATGCCGAACTGGCGGATGTATCCCTTTGGACGACCTGTCACCTTGCAGCGGTTGTGCAGGCGGATAGGGTTAGCGTTCTTTGGGATTGCCTGGAGTGCACGGGCTGCCTCATAACGCTCAGCGGCATCATCAGATGTAGCGATGGTCTTCTTCAGGGCAGCGCGCTTCTCAGCATAGCGTGCAACGAGTTTAGCGCGCTTCACCTCGCGGGCTTTCATTGATTCTTTTGCCATAGTCTTTCTTCTTTATCTGTTAAGCGTTCTTGAATGGCAGACCGAAGGCCTTGAGCAGGGCGAAGCCCTCTTCGTCGGTCTTGGCTGTTGTGACAAACGTGATGTTCATACCCTGTATGCGGTCAATAGAGTCGATGTTTATCTCAGGGAAGATAATCTGCTCCTGAATGCCGAGGGTGTAGTTACCGCGGCCATCGAGCTTTGACTGGATACCCTTGAAGTCACGGATACGAGGCAGAGCGATGCGCACGAGTCTCTCAAGGAACTCATACATACGCTCGCGACGCAGTGTTACCATAACGCCGATAGGCATCTTCTTACGCAGCTTGAAGTTTGCGATATCCTTCTTTGAGTATGTGGCAACGGCCTTCTGACCGGTGATAGCCGTAATCTCATTGATGGCTACGTCGATGATTTTCTTGTCCTGGGTAGCGTCGCCGAGACCCATGTTGACAGTAATCTTCTTCAACTCTGGCACCTGCATAGCAGAGCTATAGTTGAACTGCTTCTGCAGCTGAGGAGCGATAGTCTCCTTATAAACTTTCTTTAACTGTGCTGTATCCATTACTTGATTTCCTCCCCTGACTTTTTAGCGATACGGATAACGTTCTTACCCTCGTGCTTGATGGCAACGCGAGTAGGCTTTCCGCTCTTAGGATCAATGAGGCTCAGGTTTGAGATGTGGATAGGAGCCTCCTGCTTTACGATACCGCCCTGTGGGTTCTGTGCTGAGGGCTTCTGGCTCTTAGAGACCATGTTGATGCCCTCCACAATGGCGCGCTCTTCCTTCACCAGGACCTTCTGCACCTTACCCTTCTTGCCCTTGTCTCTTCCGGCGAGAACAATTACGGTGTCGTCTTTCTTGATATGTAACTTACTCATTTTCTTAAATACTGTTTAGTGGTTGTGATAACTAAAGTACCTCAGGAGCCAAAGAGACCACCTTCATATTCACTGCACGGAGCTCGCGTGCTACGGGGCCGAAGATACGGCTGCCGCGCAGCTCGCCGGCATTGTTGAGGAGTACACAGGCATTGTCGTCGAAACGGATGTATGAACCATCGGCACGACGTATTTCCTTCTTTGTGCGAACGATGAGAGCCTTAGATACTGCACCTTTCTTAAGATCGCTTGATGCGATGACATTCTTCACAGCAACCACGATGACGTCTCCGACGCTTGCGTAGCGGCGGCGTGTGCCGCCCAGCACGCGGATGCAGAGAGCCTCGCGGGCACCGCTGTTGTCACATACTGTAAGTCTTGATTCTGCCTGTATCATCTTTACTTAGCTTTTTCAATTATTGATACTAATCTCCATCTCTTAGTCTTAGAGAGTGGACGTGTCTCCATAATGAGGACTGTATCACCTACATTGGCCTCATTCTTCTCGTCATGTGCATGATACTTCTTTGTCTTCTGCACAAACTTACCATAGATCGGGTGCTTCTCCTTGAACTTTGACGCAATAACAATGGTTTTATCCATCTTGTTGCTTGTCACAACACCCTGTCTTGTCTTTCTTAAATTACGCATTTCCATCTGGACCATTATTATTTGTTAAGTTCACGTGAACGGAGTTCTGTCATCATACGTGCGATGTCACGACGAGCAGCCTTAATCTGTGATGGATTCTCGAGGGGAGAGATCTGATGGTTCAGCTTCATAGTGTCGAGAGCTGCCTTGGCATTCTCCAACTTCTCTGCCAATTCTTTGGCATCGAGACTTTTTACTTCTTTAATCTTCATAGTTTAAGCGTTTTTATCGTAGTCACGACGTACAACAAACTTTGTTTTCACTGGTAGTTTCTGTGCACCGAGTCTCAGTGCTTCCTTAGCCACATCAAAGGGCACGCCCTCTACTTCAAAGAGGATGCGTCCTGGTGTTACTGGAGCTACCCATCCGGCAGGATCACCCTTACCTTTACCCATACGCACGTCAGCCGGCTTGCGGGTGATTGGTTTGTCTGGGAAGATGCGGATCCATACCTGACCCTCACGGTTCATATATCGGTTGATGGCCACACGGGCAGCCTCTATCTGGCGGCTGTCAATCCATTTTGGCTCAAGAGTCTTGATGCCGAATGAACCGAAGGCCAGCTGCGTACCGCGGTGTGCGTTGCCTTTATTGCCACGACCATCTTGCGGTCTTCTATATTTTACTCTTTTTGGCTGTAACATAGTAGCGATTCTCTTTTTTAACGGTTATTGTTTCTCTTACGGTTACCGCCACGGCCTTCACGGCGACCCATCTGCGGAGCACGGCTGCCACCCTTTGACTCCTGTGCGAAGTTAGGTGCGAGGTCACGCTTGCCGTACACCTCACCGCGGCAGATCCATACCTTGATACCAAGGATACCTACCTTTGTGAGTGCCTCAGTCTTGCAGTAATCGATGTCAGCACGGAATGTGTGGAGCGGTGTGCGACCCTCCTTCAGCATCTCCGAACGAGCTATCTCGGCGCCGTTCAGACGTCCTGAGATCTGCACCTTGATGCCCTCGGCACCAGCGCGCATAGTGTTCTGGATAGCCATCTTGATGGCGCGACGGTATGCCACCTTGCCCTCTACCTGGCGAGCGATAGATTCAGCAACGAGGTTTGCGTCCAGTTCCGGCTTCTTAATTTCATAGATGTTGACCTGTATCTCCTTCTTGTAGAGCTTCTTCAGCTCTTCCTTCAGGACGTCAACATCCTTACCACCCTTACCAATGACGATACCCGGACGGGAAGTGCAGATAGTGATGGTGACACGCTTCAAAGTGCGTTCGATGACGATGCGGCTTACGCTTGCCTTAGCGAGACGCTCGTTCAGATACTTACGGATTTTCTGATCCTCAACGAGGTTCTCTCCGAAGCTCTTTCCACCGAACCAGTTTGAATCCCAGCCACGGACAATGCCGAGGCGATTTGCTATTGGATTAACTTTCTGTCCCATTCTTCCTTACTTAGTTTTCTTCATTAGTTTTGGTGTCAACGAAAATGGTCACGTGGTTAGAACGCTTGCGGATGCGATAACCGCGACCCTGTGGAGCAGGGCGCATACGCTTCATTGTCACGCCTTCGTCCACGAAGACCTTAGAGATATACAGCTCACCGTCCTCTGCCTTGCGACCGGTCTTTACCTCCCAGTTGGCAATAGCAGAACGGAGGAGTTTCTCCACGTCGGCAGCTGCCTGCTTTTTGGAGAAACGCAATACGCCAAGTGCACGGTTCACTTCCATGCCACGCACCATGTCAACGACGTAGCGCATCTTGCGAGGAGAGGAAGGAACGCCTACGAGCTTAGCGAAGTAGAGGTTCTTTTTGGCCTTCTTCAGTTCTTCGGCCATATTATGTTTTCTAGCTCCCATTTGTTTTCTTTTCTTTGCTTAATGGTTAGGGGTGCCCGTCTTATTTCTTCTGGCCTGCGTGACCACCGAAACGACGTGTTGGAGAGAACTCACCGAGCTTGTGGCCCACCATGTTCTCCGTCACATAGACAGGGATGAATTTGTTACCGTTATGTACAGCTACTGTGTGACCCACGAAGTCAGGTGAGATTACAGAAGCTCTGGCCCATGTCTTTACGACATTCTTCTTTCCGCTCTCATTCATGGCGAGAATCTTCTTCTCCACAGAGACGTTGATGTATGGACCTTTTTTTAATGAACGACTCATAATTTCAGTTCTTTTGATTTGTTGTGTGGGTTACTTCTTGTTAGCTCTCTCGATGATGTACTTGTTAGACTGCTTCTTTGGTGAGCGAGTCTTCAGGCCCTTTGCGTAGAGTCCCTTGCGTGAGCGTGGGTGTCCGCCTGACTGACGTCCTTCACCACCACCCATTGGGTGATCTACTGGGTTCATAACAACACCGCGGTTGTGTGGACGACGTCCGAGCCAGCGTGAGCGACCGGCCTTACCGGACTGCTCCAGAGCGTGGTCTGAGTTGCCTACAGCACCGACTGTAGCCTTGCAGGCAGAGAGGACCTTGCGGGTCTCGCCTGAAGGGAGTTTGATTACACAGTAACTGCCTTCACGAGAAGTCAACTGAGCGAAATTACCAGCCGAACGAACGAGGAGTGCTCCCTGTCCGGGGCGCAGCTCGATGTTGTGGATTACGGTACCCACAGGGATGTTGGCCAGTGGGAGAGCATTACCCACCTCGGGCACTGCCTCTGCACCTGACATCAGTGTTGCGCCAACCTGCAGTCCATTAGGAGC
>JAEEGL014407449.1_pt1 | contig 10861 bp, 12 predicted proteins | sample 9134231 | NCBI WGS metagenome assembly JAEEGL01 (sample SAMN16246548, study PRJNA631951) | gut metagenome | biome: gut microbiome; feature: rumen; material: fiber-attached | host: Bos | place: Iran: Karaj | collected 2018-10
TACGTTCTTTCTTACCTTCTTTTACCCATACGTCTACTCTTACAGTATCTCCAACACGGAATTCAGGAATATCATTTCTTACATGCTTCTCATTGATTTTATCAACTAAATTTGCCATCAATATTCATTCCTTTCTACTATAAATTACTTACCAGAAAATCATAAAAATAACTTATTCAGCGGATTTTCCTCCTTGAAGCACTTAAGATTATAGCAAAAAAAAGAGATATTTGCAAGAAATATCTATTTTTTTATGTTTTGATTTTCAATTGACCATACAACTGGTTCTTTTTTAGCAGGATTACCAGCCATTGACTTAGCTACCATTAATAAAACCAAGATAACACCTGCAACTCCAATTAACATTATATTTCTTTTTTTACCATCAATCTCTCTTTGCTCAGCTTTTAGTTTTTTCAATGCATAATCTGCTGCCGTATCATCAAGTTTTATTTTACCTTGGTAAGTATTTTTATAATCACCAGGAATAGCTGAATAACAAACACCCATCTCTACATAATAACATCTATCAAATATTTCTTTTAAAGCAGGAATGACTTGTTTACTATGATTATCATCAATATAATTTTTTACTTGAGGATATTTAGAAGACATTTCAACTCCCCAATATGGGATTAATTCGATTACATTTTTGGCATATGGATCATCAGTTTCGTCTTGTGGTGTCATATCTTTATCAATTTCTAATGCACCATTGTTTTCCGTTAAAGAAATCATTTTAGTTTGGTCATAAGCAACTTGTTCAACTTTTTCATAACTATCACCAACAGCTATTTCTTTTTCTTCTAAGCATTTAAAATGATATGTGATATTAAGACCAAAATCTGCTGTTGCTGAAATCGTTACTTCACAATCACTTTTTTTCATATTAGCAATGAATTCTTTAGTAACATCGCCATTATTTATTACTCTACTAACATCAGCAGCTGTATAAGCTTTTACACTTACTACTCCTATCATCATGAATAATAAAAACACCATTATTTGTTTTTTCATATTACACCTCTATCTTAATTAAATTTTATCACAATAAAATAACACTTGATATAAAAAAGGTCTAGAAAGTGTAAATAAAAAAGAGAAATTATCTTCCTCTTCCTCTATACATTTCTTCTTGTTGCTCTAAATAAATTGCTCTTTGTTTAATTTGTACTTGTTTCATTCGCATTTCATTTTCAATTAAACGAAGTTTTTTTAAAAACAACTGTTCTTTATCATAATTAATATATTTTTGATATCTTGTTAAAAGAATTTCTCTTAATAATTCAGCTTGATCAACTACTAATTCACAGTCTCCTTCATCAGCGTCATCATTATTAACAACGATCATAGCAAGTTCTACAATTTTCTTAAATGACTTATCAAATTTTTGTGACAATATTCTATCAATCATTTGTGGATCAACAATAGTTACTTCTTTGACTTTAATATAATCATTTTTACCTACACGAGGTCTAAAAGTATAGCCATCAATATTTTTGAACTTAACAACGCTTTCATCCTTATGTCCCTTATTAATTAAATAACTTGCCATGTCTTCACCTTCTTTACTTTAATAAATCTGGTCTTTTTTCTCTTGTCCTTTTTATGCTTTGTTCCTTACGCCAAGCATCTATCTTAGCATGGTCTCCAGATAATAATACTTCCGGTACTTCCATACCTCTAAATACTCTTGGTTTCGTATATGTTGGATAATCTAATAAATAATCATCATTAAATGAATCTTCTAAATGACTTTGTTCATTTATAACTCCTGGTATTAATCTTACTATTGAATCAACTAATACCATTGCTGGTATTTCTCCACCAGTTAAAACATAATCACCTATGCTAATTTCCATATCAGCTAGTGTTCTAATTCTTTCATCAAACCCTTCATAATGTCCACAAATAATTATCAAGTGTTCCTCTTTACTCAAATCATATGCAACATGTTGCTTATATTGGATACCGTCAGGTGTTAATAATATAACTTTTGATTTATCAGTCTTTAAACTTTCTACACAATCAAAGATTGGTTGTGGTGTAAGCACCATTCCCGCACCACCACCATATGGTGTATCATCTACCTTTAAATGAGGATCATCGGTAAAGTCTCTGAAATTAACAATATTAATTGTAACTTTACCAGCTTCTTGTGCTCTTTTAATAATCGATTCTGTGAGTGCACCTTCAAACATTTCAGGAAATATTGATACGATATCTATTTTCATAATATCAACCCTTTAGCATTCTTACATTCAATTGTTTTTCCTTCTAAATCAACTTTTTTTATAAACTCTTGATTATTGGGAATATAGAATGTTTTAGTACCTTCAATCACCAACAAAGTACCACTTCCATTATACACAATTTCCTTTACTTTTCCTAGTATTTCCCCATCTTCTATAATATTTAATCCTATTAAATCATTTAATAAATAATCATTTTTATCTAAATTCAAATCTTCACGATTAATATATACTTTCATTCCTTTATAATTTAATACTTGATTAATATTATCATAACCAGCAAAAGTCACCATATCAAAGTTTTTATGCTTGCGATATGAATCAATTGTTTCTTTAACATGGCCTTCGCCAACATAGAGATTAAACCCCTTTTTAAATACTAAATCTTTTTTATCAAAATCAGAAATAATTCTTAGTTCTCCTTTAATACCATGTGTATTAACTATTTTACCTATAAATAAAAACTCCATAACTAACCTCTTTTATTTAGTTCATAAAGAATAATACTTGTTGCAACACCAACATTTAAACTCTCTACTTTATCACTCATCTTTATATACAAATATTCATCACATAGATTTAATATTTCATTCTTAACTCCATTACCTTCATTACCCATTACTAAAGCATATTTATTACTTACATTAATATTATCTACTAAAGTACCACCATCTACTTTAGTACCATATACTTTATAACCATTACTATGTAATTCCCCAATTAATTCATTAATATCTCTTCTAACAATATTGATATGAAAAATCATTCCTTCACTACTGCGTAATACTTTATCATTATACATATCAACACTATTATTAGATAAAACAATACTATCAATATTAAAAGCTAAACTACTTCTAATAATTGTTCCTAAATTACCAGGATCTTGAATATCATCTAAAATTAATACCTTGTTTCCTAGTTCTTTTTCTGCGATTTTTTTAACTACCCCGACAATCCTTTGCGGATTAACAGTATTAGATAATTTCTTTATTACTTCATAAGTTACTAAAGTAGTAGGAACATCATAATCTCCTAAAACATCTTCACATTTTACTACTTCTAAAAGTAAACCAGCTTTATAAGCTTCTTCTACTAAATGATCTCCTTCAACTAAAAACTTTCCTTCCATATCACGGAACTTCTTACTTAATAGCTTACTTAAGTTTTTGATTCTTTCATTTTGTAATGAACTTATTACTTCCATCTTATTCAACCCTCAATCTTTTTCTCGCTAATTTATAATCAGGATATCTTAAACTAACTTGATACCAAAATCGATCACTATGATTAGCTTCATAAAAATGACATAATTCATGTACTATAACATAATCGATTAAACTAATATCTCTTTTTAATAATTCACTATTTAAGGTAATAATCCTTTTTGTTACATTATTAACTCCCCATCTACTAGACATTTTTCTTATTCTTAAACTAAATTCAGGAATATCCTTAAAATCTTCTAGTACATATTCAATTCGATCATTAAATACTTTAAGACATTCATTCTTATACCATTTATTAAACATCTTTTCATCTTTAACATATATCATATTGTTATCAATCATTACTTTTTTAACATCTTCATTGAAACAAATGGTATAAGCATCTCCTAAATAATGAAACACCTCATTATTCTTTTTCTTTTTCATTGCTCTTTCATACATTCTTATAAAAGACTTTTCATTATTCTTAATTGCTTTTAAAATTTCTCTTTCACTAACAAAACGATTACAAGTAATATATAAAACTCCATCTTCTTTTATTCTAAAATAGATATTCTTATTATTTTTTCTTGTAATCTCTGCCGGTACCATATAATTTCCTAGTTGTACTTCCATAAGAACCACCTAAGAATATTTTAACATAAAAAAAATAGTCTCCCTATCTTTTTAATACTAAACGTTGTGATTCATCAGCAAAACTTTGAACTTCGATATTTGTTCCATCTAGTCTTTCATAATCAAATGGTTCTGGAGTTAATTCTAAATCAACTAATTCAAAGCCTTCAGGATATGAATACTCTACTCCATTTCCAGTATTGTTTCTTATTGGATCAAAGTATTCATCATTATCTTCATTATATGCTAATTTAGTTTTAAATGTTCCAACATGAACACCATCATAAATATCAAAGATAAAAGTATCATCAATTCTAACATAATCAATATCACTATCTTCTAAGGCTTTTCTTAAATATTCACCTTTAAAGCCCTTAATATCATATGATTTATCAATACAACTTAAATCAACATAATTATCCTCTGTTAAAAAATCATCTAAATATCCTTTAACTCTATTTACTTCATGAGTTCTATGCAACGCAAATCCACCAAATGTAGTTCCAGCTAAGATACCAATACTTAATAAACCAGCAGCAAATCTCCTACCAAAACGAATATTTCTCTTATTCTTTTTTTCAGTTATAGTTGCTTCTCTATAAGTATTTGGATCACTAAGCATATTTATTGCTGACATTGGATCATAACAAGCATTTATAAATTTATCATTATAATAATTATCTCTTGCCATCTAAATCACCTTCAAATGTAGTAATTATTATAAACAAAACACCATATTAAAGCAAATTTAAATAAAAAAGAAGTATTAGAAATCTAATACTTCTGGACTATACAATTTTTTATACATTTTTGATGATTTCATTAACTCACTATGAGTTCCTTTATCACTAACTTTACCATCATCAATAACATAAATAACATCTGCATCCATAATAGTAGAGAGTCTGTGAGCAACTATTATGATTGTATGTGTTTTTACTAAGTCATCGATAGTCTTCTTAATATACTCTTGTGATTCATTATCTAAAGCTGAAGTTGCTTCATCAAATAAAATTACCTTTGTATTCTTTAGTAATGTTCTTGCTATTGCAATACGTTGTTTATGACCACCACATAGATTAACTCCACCTTCACCAATTAAAGTATCGTACTTATTAGGTAAAGACATAATATAATCATCTATATAAGCCTTTTTACATACTTCTCTAACCTCATCTAAAGTAATGTCTTCTTTAACAATCTTAAAATTATCAAATATTGATGTATTGAATAGATATGGAGCTTGTCTAATAACGGAGATATTCTCTCTTAAACTATCTTCACTAAGCTTTTTAATATCTACTCCATTAATCATTATTTTTCCTTTGATACTATCAAAATATCTTAATAAAAGATTAAATAAAGTACTCTTACCTTGACCAGATTTACCAACAATAGCAATCTTTTTATTAGGTTCTAATTTCATACTTAGACCTTTTAATATTAATTCTTCATCATCACGATATTTAAATTGAACATCCTTAAATTCAATCCTTACCTTCTTATCTTTTATTTCTTCATTACCAAATTTTTCATCATCATATAATCTATTATTTAATATTTCATCAATTCTTTTTAATGAAACAGTAACTTTATTAAAGCAAACTCCAAATTCAGATAAAGACTCTACAACATCATCTATTCTCCAAATATATTTATCTATTAAAACGAATGATGCTAGTAATATTTTTCCTTCAAATACTTGAATACCTAAAGTAAGTAATATCACAAATTGTATAACAAAATAACATAGATTATTTAAAGCATAATAGACTGTTTCATTTACACCTATTTTCTTTTGTTTACTAAATAGGTTTTCAATATTGATATAAACTCTTCTATTGATATTTTCTTTAATACCTAAAGCTTTAATTTCTCTTATTCCTGTTATATTTTGTGTAGCAACCTTAATATAATTATCAGATTCCTTCTTTACTTCTTCTTGTACTTTCTTTATCTTAGGATAATAAATGTTAGATAACACAAACATAACAATTACTAATACCAATAATTCTAATCCTACATATAAAGAAACGGAAAAAGATACCACAACTATAATAATTGCAATAATCAATCTACAAGATAACTTAATCAATTTGTTTAAAAGCTCTAAGATTCGATCAGGATCTGTATACATTCGATTTATAAATTCACCAACCCCAATATCTTCAAAAGCTATTGCTGGCATATTGGAAACTTTAGCATATAAATCCTTATTAACATTTTCCATGAACTTCTTTTCTAATTTGTTATAAATTAAGTCCGTCGGTAGTTGGATAAAAACCCAAGCAATTATTATAACTGCACTCCATAATATTAAATATTTTATGAATACATACTTTTCACCATCGGCAATTGCTTGGAAAGCTCTCGCCCATATAAAAGCATTAGCTAATGGCTCAAAATATTTTAAAATAGTTAAGATAAGATATAAGGATAATTCAAGTTTATTCTTTTTAAAATATCGGAACAATATTTTAAAATTTCTTAAACTTTTCATAATCTCCTCCATATAAAAATAACTATTTTGAATAGTTATTTATTTAAACACAAGTTTTCTCTAGAAATTAAATTCGTGAGAAAATGCCCAAATAAACCTATTCGTTTCTCCAGTGATAAATTTTTTGTTTTGAATTTTATTGCTCATAATCTCACTCCTCTCTTCCTAAAATTCACTTGTAATATAACACCAATCAAAAAAGATGTCAACCTTTTTGGGTTAACATCTTATTTTTTTATTTTATGATATAACTTAAAGGCAACATTATATACCTTAAACCAGAATGGACTGATAATTAAATCAAATTCTCCAACTAACTCTACTACTTGACCTCCAAAGTCTCTTTTAAATGAATATAAACCAAAGAATGGATTCTCTTTTTCATTAAAATTACCAGTAATACCATAGAAATTATATCTTCTCATATTATGTTCTACTGCATATTTAACACCCGCATAATGCGTTGTATAAGCAGATTGGAATTTCATATACTTTTCATATGATCCACCTACTAATGACAATACTTCATCATTAGTTTTCATAAATAAAATACTTCCAAGAGTAATTAAATTGCCATTTTCCTTCTTACTTAACTCCATATCGGCAATATTTTTTTCAAAACGTTTAATATTATCTTCTGCTTGTTTAATCTTCTTTTCTAATTTTTCTTTATTAGTATTCTCTTTATTATCAGCTTTTAAACCAGCTATATATTTTCTTTCTGTTACTAATTCTTCTTTTAATTCTTTTATATAATTATCATGATCAAACTCAGCTGCCAAAACCATAACTTCATCTTTTTTCTTAAACGCCTCAAACATTTTTTGATAATAAGACATTGGTCGATTGGCAAACTCTCTCCTAGAAGAAGTATCTTCCATTACAGAATGGAATAGATTTAACTCATCACTAGCAAGTTCCCTAACCTTGACACCCATTCTTTCATTCTTACGTAGTATTTGTCTTGTTTTGGGATCCATACCATTCATAATATCTTCTTCCGTTTTTCCTTTAGTATTTAAAGTAAAAATCCATCTTGGTTGCATGTCTTCCATCATCGTTGTAAATCCGTGATGCTTACATCCCAACTCTTTTAAATTATCAACAACAAATTTATTATTAAAGCCACCTTCTACAACATCACCATTTATATCTCTTTCTTGATATTCAACATATGGATCAAATTTAATAAAAATAGCATTATGCTTCTTAGCAAATTCTTTTAATTCTTCTAAAAAGAATTTTAATAATTCTTTATCACTATAATCAATTAGGAATCCTCTTGGAGCATAGAACATATTCTTCTTTATTGGTGTAGATTTAGAAAGTAATAAAGAAGCAGCAACTAGTTTTTTATCTTTTTTAACACCTACTAAATATGTAATCCATCCCGTTCCGCTTTTTAATTCTCCCCAAGCAGTGTTTTGATGAAAACTACCATATTCATGTTTATCAGCAAATTCACTAAATTCTTTTTCGTTTAATTCTACAAACTCCATAATTATCACCTACATAAAGTATACAATAAAAAAAGACTTTTATTAAGTCTTTTTATTATTCTTCAGTAGCATTAGTTAATTCGTTAATTTTATCTCTATACTCTTGTAAAATCTTATTATAATCATCATTCTTAGATAAATTTAATTCTAAATAAACACTATCGTAGCCAATAATTATTTCTTCTATTTGTGCTAATTTAGTAAATTTTTCTTCAGTAGAAACACTATCTATATTTTCTTCTATTTTAGCAATATCCTTTTTTAGAATAGCTAAAACATTATCAATAATCTTCGTTAAATAATATTGTGATTTATCATAATAAACATTATTCTTATCAACTTTTTCTAACATATAATAAGCTTTATTATAATCTTTACTCTTGTAGAATACCATTGCTTCAAAGAAAGGTACACTATCATCATAGATTAGATTTAATCTATTTGATAATTCAAGATAATCACTATCCAATAATACTTTTACTGTTCGTTCATCATCTACTCTAGCCACAGCATAATTATTTAAACCGAATAATATTTCTTCATGTTTTTCAGTAGCTTTATCAAATTCTTCTTTATCTTCAAATTTATCATTCAAGAAATACTGTAACCAAGTATCACATTTTAAACGAGCTTTCTTTTGTAATTCTTCAACAATCTTAGCATCATTTTTATATCTTTCAATTACATAAACAACATTATCTATTTCCCCGGTCTCATAATAAGTATTTAAAGCACTATCAAAGCTTTCTGCATAAGTAGCTTTTTCTGCTTCACCTTCAGTTTTTTCTCTATTGATAGAAATAATTATTGTCGTTAAAATTATAGCTACAACAGTTAAAATTCCACAAATACTTAATACTATTTTCCTTTTATTAATACTTTCCTTTGAACTCAAAATAGAATTGGCAGTATTGTCAGAGAAACTAACATCATCACCAATATTCAAATCAGGACTTTTACCAGTATCTTTTTCTATTTCACGATAAATATCATCAACTAATGATAATTCATTATCATCATGAAAAGGAGAAATCGCTACGGTTTTCTCTACTGTTTCTTCTTCCTTTGGTTCATCCTCTTCTTTTTTAAGAGATGGTAAATCTAACTCAACATCTGAAATTCTATGACCACAATATGGACATTTTCTAAAATTGTCGTCGATTTCTTTATCACACTTTAGACATTTCATCTAATCCACACCCTTATTATAATAATGATACCATATTTTTTAATTAAAGTTTATATATTTTGTTTACATTTATCATTTTTTTGTTAATTAAATCAAATATACTTATGATACAATCAAATTGAGATGATATATATGGCAAAGAAAAACAAAATAACCGATAGTAAACTATCTAGTATTCTATTAGGTATTATAATAATTGCATTATATTTAGCAATCTATTCAGCTTTAGGTAAAGCTGCAGGTTTTCTTCCTCTTTCAAGAAAACACTTATACTTAATAGAAGTTGTAGTTTACACCATAATGACCATTTTTTTAGTAATAATTCTAAAAATACTAAAGAAAACCAATATACTAAAGTTCAATTTTAAAAGTTTTATTAAAGGTTTAGGAGTCGGCGGTTTTGCTTTATTCTTAAGTATTAGTATGTTTATTACTACCTATCACGAATGTATTGATAAAGGTTATAAGTTTTTACCCATTGGCCAAATAATTGCTTTTTCAATAGCAATTATCATTGGTACTGGTTTAACAGAAGAAATACTATGTCGAGGAATCGTTCAAAACATTATGTTTGATGCTTTTGGCAGAAATAGCAAAAAACAAGTCTTAGTATCTATTATTATTTCTTCTATTCTATTTGGAACTGCTCATTTTGTTAACTACTTTAATACTGATGCCTCTTTTGAAGGAGTTCTAACTCAAGTAATTGTTGCTAGTTTAATCGGTTTATACTTTGGTGCAATCTATGCTAGAAGTCATAGTATTTGGGCAGTAGCTCTATTACATGGTTTATTTGATTTTGGACAAATGATCGATGATGGTTTCTTTGGTATGAGTAGTGTTTCTGAAACAATTAGTTCATATCATTTAAGTCAAATAATGGCTCCTGCTATTATTTACATAGCACTTACCTTATTCTTATTAAGAAAAAGTAAAATTAAAGAATGTTATGAAAATAAAAAAGCGTCCTAAAACGCTTTTTATTGTGTACTCATATTAATTAAAACAACCGCCGTTGCTAATTCATCCATCTCTCTTTGTGAATAATTACTTAAAATTTGATTTTCTTGATTTAATTCTTTCATTTTCTTTTTATATTCTTTTCTCAAGGCTTTATTATCATCAATAATCTTATTAACTGTTTCCTCTAAAACCTTCTTAGTTAAATCAACTCCTTCAGCCCTTTTTTCATCTAAAGCTTGAATTAATTTATATAAAGCATCTGCTTTTTGTTTTTTTCCTTTTCTATCAAATTTAGCAGCTTCACTAACTAAATAGTCATAGTCTACAGTAGCTAACTTTAGTTTTAAACCATCTGCTTTTAACTTTTTCACTTTATCAACCATCTTTCTATCATCATTATACCATTTCTAGACAAAATAAAAATCCCTCGAAAGGGATTTTACATTCAATGGTGCCATCTACAAGAATCGGACTTGTAACTGAGCCTTACCATGGCCCTGTTATACCACTTAACTAAGATGGCATCTCCTATATTCATTATAACACTAATGCAAAAAAAAACTACTAAATGTAGTTTATAAACTATTCTTCAGCAGCGTCTTCTTGCATAGCGA
>JAEEGL014471721.1_pt1 | contig 10861 bp, 8 predicted proteins | sample 9134231 | NCBI WGS metagenome assembly JAEEGL01 (sample SAMN16246548, study PRJNA631951) | gut metagenome | biome: gut microbiome; feature: rumen; material: fiber-attached | host: Bos | place: Iran: Karaj | collected 2018-10
TAGTTAGTTATGATGAAATGAATGCCTGTATGAATAATGACTGGCTGATGAATTTATATAAAGATGAAAATATAGAATATAAGTATAACGAGGAGCTTGTCGCTATATACTTTGAAGATTATCTTAATGCGAGAGACAGTTTTAATATATTTCGATTTTCTAATAAAGATTATAATGCCGATGCAATATTTGGAGTGGGATATTACGATTATCTGATCACGTGTTTAGATGAAGGACATCCTAATGATTTCAGAATGTATAACATTCTTTGTGATCATAAAAAACTTATGAAGTATCGGTTGGAATATATGAGTAATTTACAAAAATATGATTCTGATAAGATGGTTGATCTGCAAAGTAAAAATGAGAGGTTGATTACAGAATCGAAGATATTACTGGCTTATTATTTAAAGTATTTATATAAACAAAACGAACAAAAAAAAGAAATGGTTAAATCAAAAATCCTTTCGCTGAAAGAGAACGATATTAATTTTGTAAAGGAGATTTTAGAGACTGTTAATGTCGTTCATAAGGAATATGTGTCGTTTACTCAATCATAATTGATAACGATAAGAAAAATATATTAATATTTCTGTTGTGAGAAGGAAAAACAAAATAAGAAATTGGGGTACAGTATATTTCATGAACGAGATGATAATGATAGTTAATGAAATGGACGAAGAATTGGGGTTCGACGAGAAACTGAAGGTTCATAAAGAGGGGAAACTTCACAGAGCATTTTCTGCAATTTTAATTGACGAGAATGGAAGGATGCTCGTACAGAGAAGGGCAAAATCTAAATATCATTCAGGGGGATTATTATCCAATTCATTTTGTAGTCATTTCAGACAGGGAGAATCCGTTGAAACTGCTATTAACAGAGCGGCAAAGGACGAGCTGGGAATTGCAGTATCTGAATATGACGAAATAGGAAAGTTTACATATAAAGTTAAACTTGGAGAACTATCTGAACATGAGATTGATCATGTTTATGTAGTAAAGAGCAATCAAGCTATTCAGCCTAATCCAGCTGAGGTTGAAGATTATCAGTGGATGGATGTGGCTGCATGTCAAAAAAAATTATCACAATCCAAAGAATTATATACGTACTGGTTCCAATTGATTATGCAGAATGAGAGTATTTTGAATAGGATATTGGAGAAAGCTAATGAATAGAATAGTACCACCTAAAATAGTTAACATAGAGTTGACAACTTTTTGTGCGTTACGTTGTCCTCAGTGCTATAAGCTTTTTCAGAATACCAAGGACGTGGAACTGGAATTAGAAAACGTTAAGCAGTATATAGAAGAACTAAAAGCCATTGGGACAAAGAAGATATTGCTTAGTGGCGGAGAACCGCTTTCATATGAAGGACTGGTGGAACTGGTCAGATATATAAGAAAGAATGGTATGGAAGTGTATCTTTCAACAGGTGGCATAGGTATGGACGAAAAATATGCAGAAAAGTTGAAGGAAGCAGATATTTCAGCTGTTTATATTTCTTTAAATGGAAGCACAGAGGAGATTAACAGCCTATCACGTGATGGATATAGTTTCGCTATTGATACAGGAAATATATGTAAAAAAACTAATATTCCATTAAGAATTAATTGGGTTGCTCGTGGAGATAACTGTGAAGATTTTAAAAATATTATAAATTTGGCAGAGTCATTATGTGTAGAACAGATTGATATATTGATGAATAAGCATGATGCAAGTAATGATCTTCATTCAGCCATAACTAAGACGCAATTATATTCATTAGCAGAATTTATAAAAAATTATAAAGGAAATGTAAATATAGGAATTGAATCCTGCTATTTTGAACTAAAAAATGCAGTAGGAATAAAGCAAGCCAGCCGTTTATTAAGAGGATGCAGTGCAGGTAAGTATTCGATGACTATAAATGCATATGGACGTGTATCACCATGTACACATGCGGACTATTCGATTTTTGAAGATTTATCAAAATATGATTCGCTTAAAGACTATTGGGAGAATTCACCTATAGTTAATGAGTTCAGATCTATTAACAAACCATGGGAAGTGTGTGTAGATTGTGAACGTCGAATGTATTGTGAACCATGTAAGATACGGAAAGAAATGTATTGCAACACTTATATATTGGAGGAAGGAGCCGGGGAATGAGTAAAGCATCCAGGTATAACATATATGGGGAAAACACTGAAGGGAAGAAATACATATTTAATTCTTATACTAAACAGTGTGAATTAATGGATGGTAAAGTATTTCAAGCAATTAAGGAAAATAAGCAGGATGAACAGGGATGGTCAGATAAAAGCCGTAATGAACTTTTTAAAAGAGGATTTATTGTAGAAGATCATATAGATGAGATTGAATTAGTAGATCATAAATTCAATATGGCAGCATATGCAGCTGACATGCTAGATCTGACTTTTATAATGACACATGCATGCAATTTAAGATGTATATATTGCTATCAGCAAGGAGCAACAAAGTCATTTACGGATGAAACTCAGAAAAGAGTAATCAAATATATTGAACATAGTGTAAAAAATGGAACGAGAAAGATTTTTGTCAATTGGTTTGGAGGAGAACCACTGGTTGAAGCTGATCGAGTCCTAAAGATGAGTGAGCAAATATATGAAATTGTTAAGAAGTATCACGTTTCATATATGGGAAGAATGACTTCGAATGGATATTTACTGGATAAAGATCTTTTTGAAAAACTTATCTCCTATAGAACCATCAATTTCATGATTACGATTGATGGAACAAGAGAACATCATGATGCTCAGAGACCTCATAAATCAGGCGGTGGAAGTTATGACCAGATAATAAACAATCTGTTAGCTATAAAAAGCATAAATAAACGATTTGTTATTGATGTTCGAGTTAATGTTTCTATGGAGAATAGGAAGGATATTGAAGAGTTTGTTGATGAGTTCAAGAAACTTTTTGGGGATGATAAGCGTTTTAATCTTGTTTTTGAAGCTGTCCATGATTGGAAAGGTGAGCGTATAGGCGAGCATATGGAATCAGTTGTGGCGGATGCGGATATTATTAAAGAAATATATGAAATATCAATCAAAAAGGATATTCCACTAAGAAACTATTTGGAATATTCATCAGAGGTACAGATTTGTCCTGCTGTTAAAAAGACCGGCTTTATCATTGATGGAGAAGGAAAAGTATTTAAGTGTGAAATGGCCATGAGTGATGAGGTATTTGGTAAAGAAAGCTTGATCGGATACATTGATCAAAACGGAAAAATGGTTCTTGATACAGTAAAAGAAGCAAAGTGGCTTACAAGATCCAGAGATCTGTCTATGTGCTATGACTGTGTTGCGTATCCATATTGTATGGGAGGCGGACAGTGTAATTATGGAATGAAATTCCATCATCAATTACGCTGCAAGGATAATGTGGATTACTTATTATGGTCTAGTGAAATGCTCAGCATGAAAAAGGAGGAAGAATTATGGATCGAGTAGCAGAAATAAAGGCTGAAGTAATACAGATGTTTTATGATGTTGGTGTTGTCATAGATGATGATGCTAATGCGGATGTAGTAGCAGATGAATTTGATTCACTACAGTTTATTGCTTTAATTTGCGACCTGGAAGAGAAGTATGGCATATCAATTTCAGAAGAGGAATTAATCCTCGATCACTATGACAACTTAAATCAGTTTGTAGATTTAGTTGTTCAGAAAATATGTGATAGAAAGGAGGATTAACTATGCTTCGGAAAAGGTATAGAAAGCATACTAACATTTGTTATTTGCTTATGGGTGAGTCCTGCTGTGTATGGTAGGACACACTAAAAAATATAATGAAAGAAGGAGGTGACAACAATGAAGAAGCTTTCAAAGAAGGTTAGCCAGAAGAACAGAATGTTCCTTTACATGTCAGGTGAGTGCTGCTGTAACTGGTAAGAAGAAAAAAGAAGCAATCGACCAAGGGGGATATCCCCTTTGGTTGTATTGTTTCATTTATAAAAGAAAAACAGAAAAGGTATTAATGGGGATATGAATATAAAAGCAGATATAGCAATTATAGACAGTGGGTTAGATAGTTCGCAGATAGGTGAAAATGATATTTGCGGCGTTCATTTTTTTTATACAGAAGATGATGAAATAAATCTGGATAATGATATAAGTGACGAGATAGGACACGGAACTGCAGTTCATCATCAGATTCGAAGCAGATGTCCAGAAGCAAGTATTATAAATCTAAAGATATTTGATAAAGATGTAGAATGTCAGGTCGGACTGCTTGTGGAAGCAATGAGATATCTGACTGAAAAATGTGATGTAAAGATAGTAAATATTAGTAATGGCATTACTTGTTGTGATGATATTGAATCACTTATCGAGGCTTGTAATAGACTTTCCGATAAAGGAACAGTTATTGTATCGGCTTTTTCAAATTATGGCGCAATCAGTTATCCGGCAGCTTTGGATAATGTGATAGGTGTTGATATGAGTCTCGCATGTAAGCATGTGTATGATTATGAATATGTTGAGGGATCAATAGTAAATGTAAGAGCTGTAGGAATTACACATAGACTGCCATGGGTTGGCGGAGAATATAAGCGTGTATCGGGAACAAGTTTTTCATGCCCGATTGTAACAGCTATGATCTTTCAAAAATATATATCGGAAGGAATCATCAGCTTGGATGAGATTAAAACTAAGCTGAAAGAAAACGCAAATAAGATTTATATTGATGATCGCAAGAAGAATTCTCAGGAGATTTTTGAGATTCATAAAGCGATTGTTTTTCCATTTAATAAAGAAAATCATTCCGTGTTAAGATATCAGGAATTAGAAAATTTTGAAATTACAGATGTTTTTGATGTGAAAAATATCGGTAACTGCGGCAGGAGTGTATCTGAGTTTATTTCGGAAGTGAAGGATGATCATATTATAAAAGACTATAGAGATATAGACTGGGAAGCAGACTTTGATACGGTTATTCTTGGACATACCAGGGAATTATGCAGGCTGATAAATAAGAATATTCCTGAAGAAATCTTAAATAAATGTAAAGAATATGGCAAAAAGCTGGTTTCATATGAGGACCTTAGAAATCTTGATGCGGATGGATATAAAGAGGGAAGGATATATAGTCCTATAACCGATAAAACAGATGTTCCTGATAATCGTTTTGGAAAATTATATAAGATTGGTGTGCCGATAATATGTGTTACCGGAACGTCTGTAAAACAGGGAAAATTTACATTACAGATGTGGCTTAGAAAGAGATTAATACAGGATGGTTATAGAGTAGGACAATTAAGTACAGAACCTCAGGCTTGTCTGTTTAATGTAGATGCAACATATGCTATGGGATATGACAGTACAGCATATCTGGATGGTTTAGATGAAATTACTGTGATTAATGATATGCTTCATGGAATAGAAAAAAAGGGGAAAGATGTAATTCTGGTAGGTTCTCAGTCGCAGACAGTACCGTATGATACATGTAATATAAAGTTTTTCCCGGTTCATCAGAATAATCTAATTTATGCATGTGACTCAGATGCATATGTATTGGTTTGTAACTATTATGATGAAGATGAGTACATTATGAAAACACTGATGTTTTTAAATCATCTTTGTTTTCCAGAACAGTGTGTAGCAGCAATCGCTGTATTTCCAGAAGACAATGATCTTCAATGGACATGTCTCACAGCAAAGAAGAAATTTGTTTCGTATGAAGATGCAAAGAAACGTGCAAACGAAATAGGAGAAAAATTTAGAATTCCAACTTTTGTTTTAGGAGAAGAAAACGAGGATATATATAATGCTTGTATAGATTTTTTGGGAGGTGGAAATGAAGAGTAGTGATTTACTTGAGTTGGCGTTTCAAAGAACTTCGGAAGCGTTAGTAGATGATCGCATGAAAGAAGATATAAGAGAGTTAGTGGCATGCTTTGATAAGTGCGGGCTTGAGTCAAAGGAAATGTGGTTAGAAGTACATTACAAATCACAGACGGACTTTATTGTAGAAATACGAGATTTTAAAACACTAAGAAAAGTTTGTGCGTATATGTCAGAAATTACTGAGGGTGAATCTCTTATGGCATGGGATCAGGTGGCAATGACTATAGACTATATAATGGATAATCCAGAAAAACTTTGGAATTATATTCATGTATGTTCATTGGAATTTGATAAGATCGATATAGAAGATCAGTCGTTCTGCCCATCAATATTTATTGAAATAGATGTGGAAAAAGCAATTGAGGACGGAGTGGCTGTAAAAGATATTTTATTTGATTATGAAGAATTGGTTCTGGAAAAAGTTTATGGGTTAAAGAATCATTTTCGTAATGATAAAAAACTTCAGGAAATTATGGATATTGGTATATATCCTTGGAATCTGGGGCTTATGTTTTCCAGACCATCGTTTCTTCGTTTAGTAACAGTACCGATGGATAATGAAAAATTTAAAAATGTTAAAAAAATATACCAGTTTAGTGATGGTATAAATAGGCATATGGACGAAAATGATCCGTCGATTGAATATATGCTGGATTACGATTATGACGGAGAGAATTATTCAAATAAAGGTGCCAACATATATTACAAAAATTCGAATGAAAGAAAGGGAGTTATTCATAGGTACTCTACACAAGGCAGCATAACAGAGCAGGAAGAAAAAGAAATCGTTAACTGGGAGAAAAGAAAAGTTATCGGCACTACTGACAGAAGTCTTGTAGTATGGCAGATAGCTCATTATAAATATAAGGAAGACAGAGATGAGAATGCTCTGAAAATCTATTTAAGAATTATGGAGATTTAATCTCTTAGGGGGATGAATAATGTTCGATTCGCTAAACAAAGAAATGAAACAGATAAAAGGATATCCTGCTTTTTTGGGATGCATTCTGTTTACTACCTTTACGTCAGAAGTAATAAGTTTTCTTTATATAGTGCTGATAGGATATTTAGAAGAACAGGTAGGGGAAGTATCAAATACTCCTATAGAATATCTGATTCGAATATGTATTCTTCTGATTGTGTCGTTGGGTATTACGTGTTTTTTTAAAGAATTTCTTAAAGCAAAGCTCCAGGTAAGAATAAATAATACATTGAAAAGAAAGTGGATAGAACAGGTTTTCATTAAGAAGGGCGAAGAATTAGAAAAATACGGTTCCGATAGTTTTCAGTTTGCATTTTGGAAGTTAGATGTATGTGCCGATAGATTTTATAAGAAGATTACTATTGTAACATCGTTGATTATGATGTTTGGAATGGCAATCTATATTATTGTAGACATGAGTTATCTGTTTCTCTTGTTTTTAATCGGACTTATCTTTTTCATGTTTATATCGCAAATGCTTTCAGGTCCATTGGAAGGAAAAAGAAGGAAAGTAAACGAAGTAGAGAAAAAAAGTATATCTCTTATGAATAATATGTTTAAGGGAATCGATATCGTAAAAAATTATTCGATGGAAAAACCAATTCAGAAGATGTTTGATAACAATCTTGAAGAGATTGCCAAGAAACAGATTGATGAGAAAAAATATGAGCTTATCATATATGTTTATAATCAGATTATAAGATGTTTAGTGATGATCGCTATTCCAGGACTGACTGCTTTATTGGTAAAAAAAGGTGTATTGAATCAAAGTGCCATTGTTCAATCCTCATTTGCATTCTTTTACTTCTTAGGACATATGATGATAGTGATGGATAATGTCGGAAAGTTAAAACAACAGGATGGCGATTTAAAATTAGTTGAAGATGCAATGAGGATTCCTCTCAGGTATTCTAAAGAAACGGATGATATAGCGGTACCTCTTGTAATCGATAACCTTTCAGCATCATACGAGGATAATATAGTATTTGAAGATAAGAAAATAGAGATTCCTCAAAACGGAGTAGTCGTGATAAAAGGTGAAAGCGGAAAGGGAAAGAGTACGTTCCTTAAATGTCTTATGGGTTATAAAGAACCTGTAAAAGGAGATCTGTTTTCAAATGATAATAAAAAGGAACTTGGAGGTTTTTCTTCTATTGCAGCTTATGCTCCGCAGGAGTCGATACTGCTTCCGGTTAGCCCGTATGAAAATATTAGGATGGGAAAAAAAGAGGTTTCAGATGAAGAAGTTAAATCGTTGCTTGGTGAAATATGTTCAGATCTGATACCTGTTTACGAGAGTAGTAAAGATGCTAGAAAGCTTTCAGGGGGGCAAAGACAGATTATAGGTCTTGCCAGAACATTGATAGGTGATGCAAAGGTGATAGTATGGGATGAACCGACTTCTGCACTTAATGAAGAACTGATCAAACATATTATCCAATACATTAAAAAGGCTTCACAAGAAAGAACATTTTTGATAGCAACTCATGATGATGCTTTTTTGAACGGAGAGTTTTCAGTCTACGAAATCTAGGAGAGAGACAAAAATGATTAAAAAATATAAAACAAAAGAAACAGGAATTATATTGTTTCTGACATTTTCGGCTTTGTCTATCAGTGGTGCAGTAACAGGGGTTTCTTTTTTAGCAAAAGAAATTGTTAATATTGCTATGGGAGAGACATTATCCTGGAATAATACGATTCTTCTCAGCGCGTTTTTTTTGGTGGCAATGATTCTTTTTTTGATCTTTAAGAATATTGGATTGCGAAAAATAATTTCATATAAAAAAGACTTAAATGGCGGTATATTCCGAAGTTTATTACAGAGGAAGGATTTTACGAATCTAAGAGATAAACGAGGAGAAGCAGTAACGGTTATTGTAGACGACACAAATAAAGTATGCAGTTTTATAGAGGATACACTTCCTCCTCTTCTGGAAACGCTTATTGTTTCGGTTATAATGGGCGCGATGACGCTGTTTATAAATCGTGTTGTTTTTATAGTGGTATTGGGACTCTCATTTGTTTCCGCACTTGCAATATTTTTTTCAAAGAAAATACAGGCCTATGAGAAGGATAACTACGAAAAAAAAGATGATATAAATCAGGAAATAACGGATATTTTCAAGTTTATAGGTATAGCTTCTTCCGTAAGAAATACAAGACTGATCATAAGAAATATAGATGAGTTAATCAAACTTCAAAATGGTATTGAATATAAAAAAAGAAGGCTTTCTATAGTTTTTGAAGTGGCAGCAAGGCTTTGTGGAATCATAAGAGAAGTGTTTGTTATTATTTATGGAATTAAATATATAGGCTTTGATTTAGGCATGGTTGTAGCAATGCTGAATGTGACAAGCTTTTTTAATGAAATTGTCAATATGTTCGGAGATCTTGTGATAAAACTTGCACAGGTTAAAATACCCGTTGGCAGGATTAATGCAATCCTGGGACAGGAAGAGACAGATGATAGTAATATAGCTGCATCTGTCAATAGTCTTCAGGAATTGCGTGTTGAAAATCTTGGCTATTCTTATGATGAAACAAACGGTATATTCGATGTTTCTTTTTCGGCTGCCAGAGGATATATACACATAATTAAAGGCGAAATCGGCAGCGGCAAAAGTACTATCGGTAAGATTCTATGTGGTGTTCTTCCGGGATTTACAGGAAGTGTTTACGGGGATAATGAGAGAATTGATTCCGATAGTCTGAGAAAAACTATAGCTTATGTGGATCAGGAAGCTGTAATCAGTATTGGCAGTATAGAGGAAAATATATCTTCTTATGATGAAATGGTAGATGAGAAAAAGCTTTGGCAGGCTATTAAGGTTTGCGGACTGAAAGACTGGGTCAGCGGACTGGATAAAAGTATTAAAACAATGCTTTATAGTGAAGAAATCAATCTATCAGGCGGACAGAAACAGAGGATTGCCATAGCTCGTGCTATATATAAGGATTCTCCGGTAATAGTGTTGGATGAACCGACCTCAGCATTGGATGAGGATAATGCCGGTCTTATCTGGGATTTACTGAATAATCTTAAAGAGGAAAAAATTCTTCTGATCATCACTCATGATACCAGAATTTTAAATAGCAGGAAGTCAAAGGTTCATCAGATTCAGATACAGGATGGAAGAGTTATATCTGATGAGATGATTGGATAAAAAGGTAGAATTATGAAGAAAGAATATTATGTTCAGCCGTATGAATATAATGCGTTTGCTGATGCGGTTATTTCACGGCATCCGGATTATGAAGCATGGAATGCGAACAATTATATACAGACTTTTGTAACCAAGAGGAATAATGATCAAAAAGATATTTACATAGATTATTACTCGGGCTCAGTTTTTGGTCTTATTCCTCTTTTAAAGATTAATGATTTATCTCCTTCAAAATTATCAGATCCCGAGCAGGTCTATGACCGAATTAAGCAGGGAATTAAGAAGGGGCAGGTATACTATGCGTATCTTGATCATTTTTATTTCCCTTTTTCTCAGGAATATCAAACGAATCACGATGCACACGATGTTTTGGTAACATCGTATTATGAAAATAATTATAGTTATGTGGAAAATATCAGAGGCGCATATCACCAATATAGTATTGATGGGAACCGGTTTAAAGAGTCGTTTATTAACTGTAAAGATAATTGCATATTTGAATTGGAAGCTGATCTGAATAATCATTATATGTTTGATATAGACGTTTTTAAGCAGATGCTCTTTGAGTACGTGAATAGCATAGAGCCTGTTGATGATAGCATTTATTTTCATGAAAATGGATTCTATAGCAGTAATCACTTTGAGACAAAGAAAGCATTAACTGTTGGTTATGGAATTGATTGTTACGCATGGTTAGCAGAAGATATAGAAAAAAAGGTTTCTCAGAAGCAAATGGTGGATTATAGAATTTTTTATCTCCTTACAGAACATAAACATAACATGATTGATAAAATTGAATATTTAAAGCAGCATAATTATTTGGACATAGATAATTATGA
>JAEEGL014539887.1_pt1 | contig 10861 bp, 10 predicted proteins | sample 9134231 | NCBI WGS metagenome assembly JAEEGL01 (sample SAMN16246548, study PRJNA631951) | gut metagenome | biome: gut microbiome; feature: rumen; material: fiber-attached | host: Bos | place: Iran: Karaj | collected 2018-10
GTATAGCATATATCACCATACCTATCATAATTATTATTGTTTTAGTTGTGTTACAGTACCTCCACATCATATAATTTTCTTTTTTTTCGAAAAAAAAATTAAAAAAAAAAGTTTTTGTAAAAATATTAAATTATATTCATTTCATATCTTCCACAATATAACAATATAAATTTTGGAATATTAAGCATTTAACTAACCGTTTCCAGTGTGTCAATTATCTGAGTAACCGGATTTTCACCATATTCAGGTATAATCTGATCTTCAAATAAATTTAATGTAATAATATATGTTTGTCCATTCTTTTTGAAAGTGTAAACACAGGAGTTTACCCCATCTTTATTATAATTTTGCTGGTTAATTTCAGCACCGTCAAATTCATAATCCCTTTCTCCAAGAAAACGATAACCTTTTTTGATACGATTATTCTTTGCTACATCCGGAGTGAGAATTGGACCTTCATACATTGTAAGAACATACTCATCATTAAAAATTACAGTCTGATTTCCTTTTTCTGAAAGTGCATATCCATCAGGCAGTGAAAAAGATGAATTTCCAACAACATATGTATCTGCATAAATAGCCGATATACTGCAAAGAGTTAAAAGAAGTAACCCCAACATAAAAAGTGATTTAAATTTCATAACAATATATTCTCCCGTTTATTAATATTTATCCAAAATTGTTCTGTCTTTTAAACATAATAACTAATGTTATATTTTAAATATAGTTAAAACTATGAATTCTACAGATATAAATATATTACCTATTATCATCAAATAAAAATATGATAAAAATTATGTAAACATTATAAAAACATTATACGAACCAAACAAAGTATTAAATCAAAAAAAATATGAAAATTATTTTAGAGATGAAGATATATGGCAACAACAAATGAGTATAAAAACTATATTATAGAACAATTAAGTTTATTGGATAATATTACATCCAGATCAATGATGGGAGAATACTTGCTCTATTACAATGGAACATTGTTTGGTGGCATATATGATAACAGATTACTTGTTAAAATAGTGGAAGGAAATAAAAAATATAATATGCAGGAAGCCATCCCATATGAAAATGCTAAAACAATGTATTTGGTTGATGAAATTGACAACCAAGAAACATTAAGAGATATTGTACTGGATACATGTAAATATTTACAAGATAAGTGAATAATTAGACAATTTATCTAAAAAAATTACTTTTCCCAATCAAATATTCTATTTGAATTTTTCATTATAACCCTACAAATGACATTATTTAACCGTGCTGTTGTCTATATTTTTTTAAATTGTGTTCTATAAATGAATCTAAATCAAATCAACCAATATTAATTTATTGATGTACTCTTTGGATTATGAAAAAGGTATTAATAATTATAGTTTAGAATCAGAAATGAAAAAATAATTCGAGTGTTACTTAAAATTTCCATAGTAAATGATAAAAATTAAATAATCAAAAAAAATAGAATGTAGGAAATTGTAAACAATACCCTCCAAAATATAAACCAGGACTTACTTTTTAAATTTTTTTAGGAAAATTGCTGTGATTATAATCGTAGCAATAACAGATATGATGTTAGCTACCATTGAAGGTAATCTTAAACCTTCCGGTACTTGTAATATATATCCAAAAGTTATTAAAGTACATACTATGGCTGGAGCTAACGTAATAATGTATGGTTTATTTTTCTGGATTAAATACACCGTTGCAGAGAGTAAAACAGCAACAGCCGTTATCAATTGAGCCCATGCAAAGTATCTCCAAACCAAAGTAAAGTCTACAAATGTTAATGCATATGATGCTAGGAATAATGGGACTGCTAATTTTAATCTTGAAACTAATTTTTCCTGATTGATATGAAGTTCATCTGATAAAGTAATTCTTGAACTTCTAAGTGCCGTATCTCCCGTTGTGATTGGACATACAACTACTCCTATTACTGTTAAAGCTACCCCAATTGGTCCAAGTAAAGCCAATGCTATTTCATGAACTGCAACAGACGGTGTTGAACCATAGATAACAGCTAGTTGTGGTTGTCCGTGGAAAAATGCTAATGAGCTGCTGCCCAGATTAAAGCAGTTATTCCTTCCAATACCATAGCCCCATAAAATACAGGTCTCGCATCATTTTCATTTTTCATACATCTTGCAACAATTGGAGATTGTGATGCATGAAAACCACTGATGGCTCCACAAGCAATAGTTACAAATAAGTAAGGGAAAATTGATTTATCCGTTAAATATAAACCTTGCGTTGTAAATTCAGGAATAGTGTATCCTGGGTTTGTGATTAATGATCCAATAACCAATATCGTCATTATAAGGAATAATATTCCAAATATAGGATAAACTTTTCCGATAATCTTGTCAATAGGAAATAGGGTTGCTATTAAAAAGTAAACGAATATAATTGCTAACCATATATGTAACGGAATGTTTGTTAAGTTAACCAGCAAACTTGCAGACCCTGTTGCAAATGAGGATGCTACAAGAATACCTGTAATAACTGTGATAAACGCTATTATTTTTTGAGCTGTAGGTCCCAAATATTTTGCAATGATACCTGGCATTGTTAGACCATCATTTCTTAATGATAAAAAACCTGAAAAGAAATCATGGACAGCACCGATGAAAATAGTTCCGAATACTATCCAGAAAAATGCTACCGGACCAAATAAAGCACCCTGTATTGCTCCAAAAATAGGGCCTAATCCGGCAATATTTAAAAAATGAACTAAATACAGTTTTATTCTGGACATTGGCATGTAATCTACACCATCTTCCAATCTCCAAACAGGAGTTTGACGATTTTCATCAACACCAACAATCTTTTCGATACATTTCGCATAAATAAAATACGAAGCGATTAATAATAAACAACAAATTATAAAAGAATACATATAACTATTTTTCTGCTCCATAAGTTAAATAAATTATTAACAGAAATCCAATTCAAAGATTGGAATTAAAATTAAGTTTTAATATAGATATAATGGATTTTAAAAATAAAATAAAATATATTGCCAGTAAATAAAACAATTATAAAAAAAATAGAATATCTTCTAGACCAATATAAAATAAATCCACATTCTTCCCAGTAAACTTTATTATATTATGCTTTGTAGAAAACCTCTCATAATTATAAATTTGTAATAAACATGTCAATGATTATATCCTGACAAAACTATGTTATTGCATATACCCCCAACAATATAATCAGTAATAGAATATTCAGGACTGAAAATATTAACAGATACCTTAGTTTGGATTCATTATACTCCCGTACAAGTATATTATACGAGATAAGATTAGCCATTGATGCTATGAGAGTACCGAAGCCCCCTATATTTATTCCCACAATAATCGCTTCATAGTTGTTGCTAAAACCGCTGAGCAGCATTGCTGCAGGTACATTGGATATAATTTGAGATACGATGACCCCACACACCACTTCATTTCCAATTATTATATTTTTAAATATTGTATTGAAAAATGCAATGTTTTCCAAGTTTCCGATTAGTACAAATAATGCTATGAATGTCAATAACAGATAATAGTCAACACCTTTAAATACTCTTTTAAGAAAACGATTCCTTTTGAACTGAATTTCACCTATGTTATGGATTGCAATATCCTCTTTTGGAATGAACAATAATACTGCTATTAAAAATATCAAGGAAACAATGACATATGGCAATAGTATTAAGAAGAAAGATCCAAAAGAAATATTTGATGTAGTATACATGACAATGTTGTGTGGCGCTCCTATCGGCAATACCATACATCCCACATTGGCTGCTATTGTTTGTAAACATACCGTGATAACTATTAAGTCTGCACGTTTAACTTTTTTTAATGATAAAATAGAAAATGGTACAAATATAATCAGGGACACATCATTTGTTATGAATATAGAACTAATAAAACAAATAAAAACCAATATTGAAACAAGTCCCCTTGTATTTCCAATTTTTTTCAGTAATTTTCGAACCAGTAACTCAAATACTGCCAGATTCTTTAAAACTTCAACAATTATCATTATTACAAAAAGCAATATGAGAGTTTCCCAATTGATATAATTAATATAATTATTATTCGGTTTCACAAAGAAACAGGATATAATAGCTAAAAGTAATGAAATTGAAAATACTGTTTCATCTTTAAAAAAACTGATGCTTTTATCTATTAATTTAGCCATAATATTATATTTTAGTAAAAGAGTTTAATATTTTTTATTTAAAAATGGCTCTCCTGAAAACCTTTAATAAATTATCTAAAATTAATTTTTTTAAATTTCATCGCATTATTCGGAAGCATCCAAAAAAAAAGTTGTGTTTGATGTTTATTCAAACATTGATTGAATTTAACAGGAAAAACACGATTAATAACCAGTTAAATCATATTGTGTATGTCCACTAATTTAATTTAAACCGACCCTACCTCTTAGATTATTTCATTTTTCAGGTAATTTTTTGATAGAATTGATTATTATTTTCGTTATTGGGTAAATTATTATTTCATAAACCGTTTTGAACGTAGCTTGGGAAAGTATCATAACTATTAAAGCTTCAATTGGCATGGTTCCAAGAAATGCAATTGTAATGAATATTATTGCATCCAATCCCTCACCACAGATTGTTGAGACAATACATCTGATGAACAGATATTTTTCGGCTTTTTCTTTGAGATACACCATAACATATGCATTAAGTAAACTACCAAAAAAGTAAGCTGTAAAACTTGCTATTAAAACCCGTGGACTGTTACTGAGTACCATTCTAAATGCTTCCGATCCTTCAAAGAATATTGGAGCCGGTAATGCTATTGCAATAGTGTATAATACAACTGCCAATAAGTTCATAATAAATCCAAGATATATTACTCTTCTAGCTTTTTTAAATCCATAAATCTCAGCAAGTATATCATCAACTATGTAAATCACAGGAAATATAATTACGGCACACGGCAATATAATATCATAGAACATGAATGTTTTAAATGCCAGAATATTACTTATTATTAATGTTGCCGTTGCAATGCCTGTTAATAATGCATATAATTCTGTCTGGGTAAACTGGCTTTTGTCCATGAGTTTCATCCCCATCTTTTCTAAATTTATAATCGATGCATAAATATCGAAATTAAACTAAATTTATTTTTGTAAAGTCCTTTATATAAACTATATATTATCTTCATTACATAATAATTAAATAAAAAGTGTTAAAATCAGATTATAAGAATGGAATTAATTTTATTTATAATATTGATTTTAAAATATCAAATATGGTTTAAAAAGCAACTTTTAAATATTACACTAAAAAATTTAGAATCTAATAAAAATTTATAGAGAATATAAGTATAAAAAAGATATTCTGTTTCGTTCATACTAAATTGTTAGTAGGTAATTAAAATTTAAGTGGAGGAAAATATGATGGATAAAGAAACTAAGGAACGTTTGAGGGAAATTCGAGAGGTCATAAAAAAATACGGCTTCGATAAAATTTTAGGCCAAAGTGCAAAAAGTAAACTACACCCAAAAGATGATGACGAAGAATCTTCTGACATATTATTGGATAATGAAATTCCGGAAAAATTAAGATTGATGCTTCAGGAATTAGGTACTACTTTTATTAAGTTAGGTCAATTATTAAGTACAAGACCGGATATTGTTGGTGAAACTATAGCCAATGAACTTGCCAACTTACAGGATGATAATCCTGCAATAACCTATGAACAGGTTAAGGCAATAGTAGAAAGAGAACTAAACGGCAATATTAATGAATTGTTCGAGGAATTTTCCCATGAACATTTAGCTACTGCTTCTATTGGTCAGGTTCATGAAGCAAAATTAGTAACTGGTGAAAAAGTTGCCGTAAAAATTCAGAAAGAAGGTATAACAGATAAAATTGACCTTGATATAATGATAATGAAATACATTGCTGATCGTGCAGACAGATGGAATAAAGATCTTCGAAAATTAAATTTACCTGGAATTATGGAAGAATTTGATCGTTCTATTCACAAAGAAATTGATTATAATAACGAATTCATGAATATGCAACGTATCGAATCAAATTTCGAAGACAACCCTTATATTCATATTCCAGAAACATATCCTAAATACTGTTCCTCAAAAGTTTTAACTATGGAATTTATTGAAGGTACAAAATTAAATGATGTCTATGCGAGTGAAGGCGATGAATTTGATAAAAAACTATTAGCAAAAAATGTCCTTGAATCTTATCTTCAACAACTATTCATTGATGGGTTCTTCCACGGAGATCCACACCCAGGTAACATTCTTATTTTAGAAGATAACGTGGTGTGTTATCTTGATTTAGGTATGATGGGATACTTTGATGAAGAATTTAAACGTAATCTTTCTGAAGTTATGCTATTATTTGTAGACCAGGACGTTGATGGACTGATAAACCAGTTGATGTACATGGACATATTGGATTATGACATTGATACAAAAACTTTAAGAAGAGACCTAAATGATTTATTCGGAAGATACTTTGGTGTTCAACTTAATAGGTTCGATGGTGTTTTAGAAGCATTACTTAGCCTTATGCAGGAGTATGGAGTAATTCTTCCAAATGAAGTTGTCACTATGGCAAGAGGTCTATCCATGATTGAAGCCGTTGCACATAATCTTGACCCTGAAATTGATGTTTTTGCATCAATCAAACCTGTTGCTTCCCAAATTGCCAAACAAAGAATTAGTCCTAAACAGTTTTTAAAAGGTAAAAAAAGCAACATTATTCTTTATGAGCATATGCTTCGTAGCTTACCAAAACTTCTTACAAGGACAATTCATAAAATTGAAAATGAAGAACTACAGTTTAGATTTGAAATTGATATTACTGATAAGGTTTCAATAGTTGCACTTGTGTCAGCACTAATAATTGGTTCTTCTGTTGTTTCTTTTGGTCCAAGAGTGTTTGATATGCCTTTAATTTCTTTAATTGGTTATATAATAGCAATAATTTTAAGTGTTATTGGAATTAAGAAATTTGTTTTAAAATAAATTCACAACTAAATGTTTTTCTTTAATTACTAAGCAAAAAACAATAATATTCCCCACCAATCTCTTTTTTTTAGATGGTTTAAGAAGAAATCGTCTTTTGATGGCATTTAGATAATGAAAAGATCATTAACAATTTTTTTAGCACTATTAAATCAGTTACTATACTCTTGTATCATACAATTCTAACAGCTACCCAATATAAAAAAAAATTTTTTATAGAAAATCATTTACTGAAATTTGTATAAATAATTTTAATATTATTATAATTAATAGTTGTAAATTTTAACAAAAATAGAAATATTAATCATTAAAAATATTATATAATATACAATAAAAAATTTTTATTTCTTTAGACTTGATAATAATTTTTATTGGCCGGTATGATATATGATACATAAAGGAACAAAAACATTGAAAACGGATCGTTTAACTTTACGATCTTTTAAAAAAGAGGACTATAAAGAAGTTTATGAAAATTATGGTTTTGACAAAGAAGTACATAAATACATTTCATGGATTCCCTATGACAGCCTAGATAAAAGCAGGGAATTTGTTAATTTTAATGTTTTACAGTATTCTGAAAATCCAAAACATTATTCATGGGCCATTATATACGAAGATAGAATAGTTGGTTCAATAGCTATTTTTAATGTTGAAGACAATGATTCCGGAGAATTAGGTTATAGTTTAGGTAGCAAATGGTGGAAAAAGGGCATAATCCCTGAAGCCGTCAATGCTGTGTTAAACTATGCTTTTAAGGATGTTGGTTTTCACAGAATTTATGCTTCCTGTCATGAGGAGAACATCGGTTCAAAAAGAGTTATGCAAAAAGCGGGCATGGCCTATGAAGGAAAACTAAGGGATGGTCAAAAAAATCTTGACGGTTCATACAGTAATCTTGACTTATATTCAATACTTGAAAATGAATTTAGAAAAAAATAGGATATTCTAAAAATCTTTTCTTTAAATCACTGATTTTTTTAGCATAGTATTTTAACAAATAAAAACATATAATATAATAGTTATATATACTGATAATTTTTAGTAATATTTTTATCATTATCATATGAATTAACAATGTATTATGGTGAAATAAATGGATGCAATAATTAAATTAGAAGACATTATAGTTAAAGAATGGGAAAAAGCTAAAATTGAATTTGATGTTGTTGATCAAGAAAATAACCCTGTAAGTGGGAGAGTAGCAGTAAAAATTAATCAAGAAACAAAATTTGATACAAATATTGAAGATGGAAAATTTTCACAATTAGTAGACTTCAGTAGCTTCCATGAACCTGAATATGCATTAGATGTTATATACGGTGGAAATGAAAATTTTGCTCCGGCAATGGCAAGATCAAAAATTATTATAGAAAAAGCAGAACCTATTCTAATATCCATTTCTGATTTACAAGATGCTTGTTACAGACTTAATAAATGGATTGAAGTTAATAAAAGAGTTCCTGGTAAAATTTTAATAAATAAACATGAAGTTACCATTGGTAATTTATTTAATTTATTAATAACTGCTGTTAATAAACTTAACAACAATGATAAAAGTGACGTTGAACTTAAATGGGTTGAAACACCATCAGTATCCAGTGAAACAATTACTGAAAGTACTCTACTAAGTAACGAAGAATACATAAAAATTACTGAAGATATTACGTCAAAATTAGCAGAAACAAAAACATGCCCAAGTTTTGTTGAAATAGAAAATGGTAAAATTGGTTTTATGAATCTTGTTTACACTTTTTCAACATTAATTACTAACAGTTCTTCTGAAAACGGTTTATTGTCAGGTATTTATATTAAACCTTGGAAAGAAATAGTTGCATAAACAGTAACTATTCATTTTTTTTACTTTTTTAAATATAAAAATAATTAAATAAAGATTATTATTCAAATACTTCTTCTTTTGGAAGATAATCACATAAATGCATTTCTTGTTTTAATGGGTCAATAGTGAATACTATTATTTTATTATTAAATTCTATCCATTTGAAATCCTGTAACGGTTTATCAAATGCATTAAATCTTGTTTTATGGTTTTTCATTATTCTTGCCTGATTTTGCATTTCTTCTACTTTTTTGGAGAATAATGTATATTCTTTGAAATTTACGCTTCGGATTGCTTCCAATTTTTTATTTAAGTCCTTTTCTATTGTTACAGTGTATGCCATTATATCACCCATGTAAAACATTAATTAAATGAGAAAATCCAATAGAACAATATTTAAATTATATGATTTATTTAAATTATGAATTTTAATTAATTTTTATTAAAATAAAGGTTATATTGTTAAATTCTTTATAGAGTAGTATATTACAAAGAATATAAATAATTATGTATTTAATGGAAAAATTAAGAGTATACACATTTGTAAAGAAAAAAAATAAAAAGTATTAAAAACATATTATTAGTATTATATAAAAATTTTTTAATTAAATAAAATGGTGTGAAAAATATGTCAGCAGCTGAAGATAGAATTAAACAAATAGAAGAGGAAATTAAAAAAACTCAAAAGAATAAGGCAACATCACACCATATCGGTAAATTAAAAGCTCAAATTGCACAATTAAAAGAGAAAATAGAAAAACGTAACAGTTCTTCTACAAAAGGGGAAGGATTTTTAGTTAGAAAAAGTGGAGATTCAACGGCAGTACTACTGGGTTTCCCATCAGTAGGTAAATCCACCATTTTAAACTACCTGACTAATGCTAATTCTAAAGTAGGTGCATATGAATTTACAACATTAGATATTGTTCCGGGTATTATGGAATATGAAGATGCTAAAATTCAGATTTTAGACATTCCAGGGATTATTAAGGGTGCAAGTAAGGGTAAAGGTAAAGGTCGTGAAATTTTATCCGCAACCAGAAATGCTGATTTAATTATTATGGTTTTGGATGTCTTCCAACCGGAACATATGGAAGTAATATTGGAGGAAGTAAGAAACATTGGAGTAAGACCTAACGAAAAAAAGCCGGAAGTGAAAGTTTCTAAGAAAAAGATGGGTGGATTAAACATTGTATCTACTGTTGAATTAACTCATTTAGATGAAAAGACCATACATTCCATCCTTAGTGAATATGGTATTCATAGTGCAGATGTTGTATTGAGAGAAGACGTTACTATTGACAGATTTATTGATGCAATGGAACCTAACCGTGCATACATACCAATGACCATAGTTGTTAATAAGATAGATTTAGCCAGTAAGGAACAACTTGAAGAACTAAGAAAAAAATTACCTGATGCACTCTTTGTATCGGCGGATGACGGTATAATGATGGAAGAACTTAAAGAAAGAATTTTTGTTGATCTTGATTTAATTAGATTATACTTGAAACCACAGGGTAAAAAGGCTGATATGGATGAACCATTGATTATAAGAAAAGGTTCTACAATTGAAGATGTTGCTCATAAGTTACACAGAGATTTTGTAAAAAATTTCAAATATGCGAAAGTTTGGGGTAAATCTGTTAAGTTTCCTGGGCAAAAAGTGGGATTAGAGCATGTTTTGGAAGATCATGACATTGTTAGAATCATTATCAAAAAATAAATTTTTTTCAGAACAACTAAATTTTAATGATTATAATGTAAAATTTAATAAAAATAGACCATAATATATATTATACTTTAACACAACTATTAATTGTACCCACAGAACAAAATATTTTTTTAAATTGTGATGAACATATAATTTCTATATAATGAGAATTATATAGTCACAGTTATCTTTTTTTAAAAATTTAATTATGATTATAAATTCCTTATCTTATAAGGATTAATATTATTTGAATTAATTTAAAATAATAC
>JAEEGL014827269.1_pt1 | contig 10861 bp, 4 predicted proteins | sample 9134231 | NCBI WGS metagenome assembly JAEEGL01 (sample SAMN16246548, study PRJNA631951) | gut metagenome | biome: gut microbiome; feature: rumen; material: fiber-attached | host: Bos | place: Iran: Karaj | collected 2018-10
AATGGGGGTTTTGGCGGCGGCAAGCCAGCGACGGTCGGCTTCCAGTTCCGCCTTCTCGTCCGCAAGGGCCTTCTCGCCCAGCACCTTGAAAACATACGCATACGTGCGGTCGGCAAGCGCAAGAGCCTCTTCGGCGCTCTTGTCGCCGACGTTTGCCGCAGTGCCTGCTTCACCTGCCGCCGCGACCTTTGCCGTGTAGTCGTAGCGTCCGGGCGGCGCATCGGTATGCGCCGCGAAAGCAGAGAGTCCGGCGGCAACAACCGTCAGAACCGTAAAAAAAGACACTTCCTTCATTTCCATGCCTTTCCTCGTGGTGATGCAAAAGAGATACCTGAGGCGAATTCGCCGATGCGGACATCAGGCGACGATGCGGTGAGTGGTTTGCCGAATATGCGGACATTCTCGAAGCGGATGCCGCTCACCGTTTCAGACTCGTTTCTACCCTGCAGCACCGATGGACAGTGAGAAAGACCGCAACCAGATACGGATATGTTCCGGAATACGACGTTGGAGATTGATCCGCCGGTCGTGTAACGTGGCTGGCCCCACGGCAAGACACGCGGGTTGGCGATGACCAAATGCGTATCATAACCGTCCAGATTCACTTTGATGTTCTCGAAGGTCATGTCTCCCTGGCGCAGACCGCCGCTTGGCTGCAGCCAGAACAGAGCGTGTGGCCAGGCGCTCTCGAACGGAGCATGCTCGGAGGACACATGCAGAATTTCTAGATTGCGTCCGGTTATATTCCCCATCCCGGACGCATCGCTTTCGTAGCCAACGCGAAAGATGTTTGCGCGGTCGCACCACAGGTCGCATTCCTCAATCAGGATGCCATCCACCGGCGTATTCTTCTCGCGATCGTGCCCTTTCAGCGCGAACAGGTCGTCTTGTGCGCGGACGAACGAGTTTCTGATCCTCACGTTTCGGCTGTTGACGATATCTATCGCGTCATCGTTTATCATGCGAGAGCCGAGGATACATATATTGTCCACCGTGACCCCGTCACATCCATAAAGTACGAACGTCCAGCTCCACGAGGCGGTAAGGGTTATATCGCGTACGGTAAGCCCTCGGCAGGACCGTCCTGACAGCGGGTGTCCGCAAGGTCCCCTCATGCGCGGATAAACCGCACCTGAAATCACACCGTGTCCGCGCACTGTTATGTTCGTACCCTTGGCTATGACGCCGCCGTACAGGATGGCGCCATAGTCCAGATAGAGCGTCTGGTTATCTGTCAACACAACCTTACCGACCTTGTGCCTGCCCGGACCGAACCGTATGATGTTGGGATCGGAAAAGTCTGGAGTGTCCTTTTCTGCGGCATTGCCGAAAAGCATAAGCGGCTTGACGCGCTTTTCGCGCTCGAGAACGGTTCTGAACGGACGCTGAGAAGAGAACGATATCTCGTAATCCCCGGATCTCTTCATTTCTCGTATGCGACCCTTTGGCGTCAGTACCGCCTCGTCCAGGGGGACCGTCAGGGACCTCACGCAGACAATGGCGCCAGGCCGGTAAGGGAACGAGGCAGCCCAATATACTCCCCCCCAATCCCTTATCGGCTGTGCGCCGCCCTCGCAGAACTTCATCTGCACGGGCAACAGGTCGATCTTCTTGCCGTCTACGACAACCTCGTACTCCGGAATCGGATCTGGACCTAGCGCAGAATCCCACCTGCGCTGCTTCTTGCCAGCCGGCTGCGAAATCTCAGCCAATGCAACTGCTGCAACTAGGCAGTGGCCAATTACAACTGTAAATGCACGATTCACCGTTGGGGCAACCTTAGAAGAAAGTCATGACAAATCCAGGCCACCTGTAGGTGAGATCCAGGCTGTTGTTGACGTCGTTGACCTCCATCAGCGCCTTCCTGCTGATAAGCCCCCAGACACATGTCCATACCGGATTCCCGACCACGGAATCCGCAGTCACGACTGGCGTGTGATCCAGCAGATCGATGGAGCCTGTGCGTACCAGTTTGTAATTCATCCCATTCGGCGCTGACGGAAGGGTCAACGTCCCCGCGACTGTCATCGCGCCACTTGCCGTAGAGTATGGAATCTCCATCGTAGAGCCAACGTCAAAACCGAGATTTTTGTAAGTGATATTGGAAAACCCTGTCGTCACCACCGTCGAGAACGATGTCGTGCCCAACCGATAGGACATGCCTTCCGGCACGATATAGCCAAGTTCAAGATCGGCTGTAGAGCCATACGCCTGCAGACGCGAACTTACGATGCCCGGCAGGACTACGGAAACCTTGACCGGCGTTGTGCAATCCGCAAAGACGACATCCGTGTTGCGCGTTGCATTCAGGTCAAGGGCCAGTCCGTCACCGGCGAAATCGCGGAAAACCAACTTCTTCGTATAAGTGCCGGTAGGATCGCCGCGTACATGCAGCCGCGCGCCGGGTTTCACCGTCCAGGTGGCCGCATTGTCTAAAGTGTTGGAAATCAGGGAAGTGCTATAGTGGCTGATGTCGATCGTAAAATCGCCTTCTATCGACACGGCGCAATTTCCTGAACCATTGAAGAGACTGCCGTATCCATTCCTGCCGCTAAAATCGTTGTTTCCATCCAAGGTGCCGTTCTTGAGCAGAACCTTCGCAGTCGTACTGGAGACTTCGATCTGACGGCTGTTTGAGAAAGTGCCCCCGTTGTCGATTTCGACGATACCGTTGCCGCGCAAATAGAAACGGTCGGCGCCATCCCGGTAGAACCTGCCGCCGTTTATGAAGAGCTTGGCGGTATAATCCACCTGTGAATTGTTGCCTACGTAAGGAAGGCAGTTGTTATAGACACGGACAACTCCGCCGCTGCCGATCTCCAGGCAGGCGTCGGCATACTGTTCGGTCGAAGATCCGCCCACATAGACATGGGCCCACTGCTGATTTCCTGGATACCACACGCCTCCATCTGCAACGCGAACCTTACCCTGGAAAATATTCAAAGTGCATCGCGCGTCAAACGCTTTGTTGGTGATCTGCGTCACGCCGCTCCAAATGTCGAAATACGTCTGTGGTGCGCCGTTTAGCTGCACTTCGCCATTGCCGATTTCGGCACCGCCGATGAAATTGAGCGTCCCGTTCCCGGACATCAGCTGGAGATGTGCCGAACCCGAACCCGAACGCGTCAACTTGCCTGCGATCGTGCCGACGGCCGATCCCGCGACACGAAAGTTCGTGTTGCCAGGCCCGGCGTCCACAGGTGCAGCGATGGTCGTCGTCGCCATGAACTTGAGGGTCGAACCACCTTCGAGCTTCACCGATGCCTCCTCGCCCAGACCGTCGCCAAAGACATAGAGAATCTCGCCGTCATGGACAGTCACCTCGCCACTCCGCGGCGAATCGGTGACAATGAGGCCGCTGGCGACATCCGTGAGGGCCTTCGTGCCGGACATTCTCGTGGCGCTGTTGAATCCAGTCGCGTTGACAAGCGCCAACGTGCCCGTATCTGATGTGTTTACCGTGATGTCTGCCGAAAACGCATCGCCGTCGTCGAGAAGAAGCGTGCCGGATTTGACATCTATGGCCGAGAGTGCCGACGAAAGCTCCGTTGGGACGTAGACGATCTTGCCGTCGGCGGCATTGACCGACAGCGCATTGCAGGACACCGAGGAAAAGCCCCTGAAAGATTCTTCTAAAACGGAGGTGGACAGCACGTCAGGCGTTGTCGTGGAGTCCTCGTAGTCGATGTCCAGCAGCAGCGCCGGCGAAGGCGACGTGCCCGACGCCGTGATCCTTGTGCCCGTAGCCAACGGGAAAGAGACGCCGAAGTGAAGAGACGCCGCCGCATCGACGAACGTCAGGCTGATCGGATTGGTCTCCTTGAGTCCGAAGGTGACTAGCCCATCCGTATTGAAGTTATGGAACGTGAACTTGTTGTTGGACGCCGCCGAATAATTCTTGCCGTTAAAGGTCAGCTTGGCCCCGTCAGCGACATTCCAGGCGCAATTCACCGCCGGAATCGTGTCGGTCGCGTCCGCACGATCGAGAATTCCGCCGTTGCTGAAATGGCATAAATCAAAGGTGAAGTCTCCAGTCACGGACAATGAACACGAGCGCGTCTGTTCCGTCGCCGGCTGAGTTATCAAAAAGGTTTTATAGTATTCGCCGGCGGTCCACAGGCCCGTCCCCAAAACGATCGACGCGCGGCCGTTCGCCGAGTTGCCTACGACCACGTGGCACTTGTTCGAAAAGATGCCGCCGTTGTCGATCTCAAGGACGGCATTGCCGGACCCGCCTGGCTGGTCGCTGGTATTGTAGTTGAAATAAATCTGATCGCCGGCTTGTTTCGTCACGAACGTTCCGCCGTTTACATATATCTTTGACAGCTTGTTCGCGGCATAGCCCACATGGATCTTCTGGTTGTTGCCAAATTCCACATAACCTCCTTGGCCGACTTCAAAGATAGCATCAGCATTCTGCTCGGATCGGCAAAGGTAAAGTCCTGCGCCGTTCGCAGCCCCCGTCTTCCACGCACCGCCGTCCTTGAACGTCAGATGTCCGCATATCATGGAAATAGAGAAGGTGGACTCGAACGGATTGTCCGTAATATCGACATTTCCCTTCAGCACGCGGAACGTCGTGTACATGCTGGACTTTGTGCCGCTAAGGCTCGCGCCTCCAGTATATTTGAGCAGTCCACCCGACTCTACGGAAGAACGCACGTGCGCGTCACCATGGGAATTGGCGACTACGGTCAATTTGCCGGCGACCGTTCCTGTCGCGTTTGCAGCCACCTGGAATTCTACCGAGTCGTCCACGTAAATCGGAGCGGCGATCGTTGCCGTCGTCAGAAACTTGATCTTCGCGGTTGTCTGGTAGCCGCTGTTGGTCACAGTGACGGTGCAGTTGGCCGTGAGGCCATTGCCGTTGATTTCCAGCACGTCGTTGGCGTAGAGGACGATGTCCTTGTCGGCAGGTTCGCTGCTCCCGATGGTGATGGTTGTCGCGAGGACGGGCAAAAACCCGGTTACGTACAGAACACTCAATATTTTTTTCATGATGACATTTCCTTGGACTTTAAATGATGACGGTGGTTTTGCGAATTATCCTTGCATTTCTGCTTACACCAGATGAAAGACATTATAACAAACCGCGTTTGAGTTGTCAGTACAGTTTTACAGCCGAATATCAGACCGCGGGGAGATGCCCCCGAAATTCTTCTACCGTCAGCGGAATGAAACGACTGTTCCGCGGCGCAGTATCCACAACGATCCGTCTGCCACTTTTAGCCTATATCTCGAAACCATGTGCCCTTCAACGGTAAGATTCCAGTCAGAAAGATTGTCAAAACCTACGCAATTTTCGTAAGTTCCCGGCAATCTTACGATTGTCGCGTCTTGGGGCAGATTGACGACATCAAAAGTACCACCTGGGGCGAACGCGAAATTTCTAATCGTGCCAGCCCCCGATGCATCGACGCGAAGGTTCGGAATGGTCACTTCACCTACCGCCTCCAGCACCGCACCTGACGATACGGACACGGAAGAAACGTTGTTCAGAACTGGCCAATTCGCATCGGCATCATGTCCTTCTATCTCCCTGCCCTTGTGATTCACCACCCTTCCGTCGCTTTGCGCGTTGGCTCCATTCCCGTACAGCCATGTCCACGATTCTTGCGCGTTAAGGCCCGAATCGACCACATCGTCAATCTTCTTCCAGTGCAAGCCATCCGTACTGCCTTCTATATAGAAGGATTCCGGCCCGCCATACGCCATGTTTGAACGGGCAATGTCGAAGGAACATATTTCATGCGTGGCATTAGTGGCAAGACGCATCAGCACGGATATCCACGACGATTCGTCCGTAGGCACGATAGGAAGATAGGCATTGCCGTCGTTGTTCAACATCGTCACGCACCAACCGGCACGATATGTGGAAGAGGTATCTGGACGGACAGGCCAACCGGCCCCTTCCGTATAATTGAGATAGTTGTCGAACAGCCGTCCCAGATGATGCCATGGCAATGACTGGTCTGCGGCGTTTATGTTTTCGCGGTATGGTCTGCGTGTCTGCAAGGCCGCTTGCCCTGTCGCCAAAGCCGCATAGTTGGAACATACTCCCAGCCGGGAGTTTTGGCGCGTTCCGTCTGCATCATACAGTCCAAACTCCTGGGCGCAACATACATGCGAACCGCTTGCGCTAGTGGATGTATGGCGGATGGTCCACCGAAACCATGTAAACATGTTCGTGGCAAGATTCTGTACGATGAGCCTGCCGTTTTTCACCGTTAATGAACCATGGAAGGAATTGGTGCCGCTCAAAGTCCAAGTGCCACTGCCTTCCTTGACCACCGAAATTCGCCCGGTCCCCTCTGCGTCGTCGGTTATGTCTGCAATGGTATTGTCGGCATTGGCCGAGGAACCGTCAAGCGTAAGCGTCTTGTCCGCGGCAGAAAGAGAACGTACACCCCTGAACCTGAACGGTATCGACTGGTTGTTCTTGAAACGGCCGTCGCCATTCATGACCGCCACGCGGTTTTCACACCATGCGGAGTTTGTAGGCGTGCCGGTCCCCGAGAATTCAAGCGTGCCCTCCGTCCCTTCGCCTCCCAACGCGAATGCGTAATCTACGTCATGGCTAGGATTGTAGGCCCCGGAATAGGCCCCGTCGTTGAGGTTTGTGGCAACACCGAGGGAACAAGGAATGCCGGCATTCTCCAGCGAGTCAAACTGGACGACACCTTCCCTTATAGCCATTCCTCCGTTCCATTTGCGCAGCGAAAGGTTATTCGCGGTGTCGGCGAAACGCCAGGTTCCCGAACCGATCTTAAGGATGTGAAACGTATAGCATACGTTATTCTTTGTCCAGGAAAGCGACGAAGTCTTGCCCGCAATAACGCAAGGTTCGGCGTTCGTGCCGGCCAGGCACAGCCGTCCCATCGCCTCCCGGTTGCTGGAATCCATCTGAACCGAGCCCGTCAACGTCAAGCCGCCGCAAGGTCCGCCATCAAGCGTCGAGTACGCGCCGACATATGGTTTGAGATAGAAATCCTTGTCGGTCGTCTCGCCTGGTCCAAGATATCGCCACCCGCCCCCTTGGTCATCCGTGTAGATTGTCCCAGCAGTTCCCACCGAAGAAGAATTCTCGCCCTTTTTCCCGAACTTCATCACGCCAGTAATGCTCTTCGTCGTCAGATTTTCTTCAGCGCCGTATGTAAAGAACGCATATTGCGCCACGGAATTTGTCCCCATAAGCTGGCAACAGCCCCCGTTGAATAAAAAAATGTTGGGACCTACGACACCTGAGAAAACGCTATACTGGTCTTCCACGCTGACCGACGGCGATCCGACACGCACCTGGATCTTCGAGCCTTCCGTAGCCAGGGTCCCGTCCCCCCAGAGGCCATAAATCACGCAATAGTTGCAACTTGCCGGCACATAGAACGTTGCGTTGTTGGATATGGAAACGGCGCCGTATTGAGGTTTCTCGCCCTGTGCGCACAAAGCCTTCAGGGTACCGTTGCGAACTTCGATTCCAGTTTTGTACCGGTTGATGCTTCCAGACGAATCGAGTTCAAGGGTGCCTGCTCCCGTCTTGACGATTTTTCCTTTCTTCCAGGAAGCAACCCCGCTACCGCCGGACGAAGAGGATATTTCACATGAAAGCCTCAAGGTATTCGATGCATCCGGGACATCCACGACAACAACGCTCGACGGCGACTCGGTGCATACGATGATATTGGTGTCATTGAGCAGCGAGATGGATTGCTGGTCCGAATAATCGACATAGACCGTACGTCCGGCGCGCAACCACACCTTGTCGCCGTTGGCGGCCGGTGCGATTCCACCTTCATAGCTGTTGCCGCTATTCCAGTTTCGCGAACCATCCTTGATGTAGAAGGTTCCCGCAATGGCGGAAGAAACCGCCGCCGTCAGCATCATGGACATCAATTCTTTTTTCATCTCGTACCTCATGTTTTCAGTTGCGTATTAACGTGCCGGCACAAAAAGCCATGTCTTGGGACACTCCGTCTCCAGGGAAATTACCGGAGCGACGTACGATCCTCCATTCAAAGGATCGACGAACCGCTTGCCGCTGTCCGAAGCAGGAAATTTCAGAACATGCTTTCCTGCAGTACCGGTGCAGAACATGACCAGGTCGCCCTGACGGCGGAAATAGCTTTCGGGGGACGTGTAGATGTGCGCACCTGCCTTGCGGAACAGGTCTGCCCACGCCGCGCCCGTCACCGGCACTTCAGATTCCCTGACGGTATTCACGCCAAGTTCCATTTCCGGAGCCCCTGCCGGCTCGATTCTGACGACAGTGGACCTGTCCTTTGCGAGCCTGGACTTTATCCCCGCCAGATGTCCGGCGGCAGGATAGAAGAGGTTGAGGAACGCAACAATGCGATACGGCTTGACCGACGCTAGATAATCCTCAACGGTAAGCATGTCAAACGCCACACCCGACTTGTGTACCGCTATCGGCGAATATTCCAAGAGGTCCACACCATCCTTCATCTTGTTCCTGCATGGCGCATTCCAATGGAACCGGCCATGGTAGTCCACGACTACCGCGACATCCGCACCAGAATCGGATGTCACAAACGGTTTCGCCATCTTGAACGCCCTCATCGCATCCGAGAGACCCACCAGCACCGTATCGTCGTCAAACGCGAAGGGCCTCGTCCCACCTCCTACCGTGGCATCGGAAAACTGTATGCCGCACCTGTCGAACAGCTTCGAAAGATAGTTGCGCATTACCGTAGCCCGGCTCTCCTCCGGAGATAGCATGAGATAGTATTTTATCGCCCAATGCTTCATCCAGTCGTATCGGTTATCGTCCTCAAGAACACATAGCTTGCCGTACCTGTGGTATGTAGAGGGGATGGTACGTTGCATGAACGACCCGCCAGCCCTGCGCGCCTGGGGCCTGTATGTCGCCGGATTCGACAGATAGTCTATGTCCGGACTGGCCAGCATCTTGTCTAGCAACACATTGGCCCCCTCAGGAGCCTGCGCGGTAAGCACGTAGCCGTACCACATGCCCACAAGCCTTCCCGGCAGGAAGGTCTTTACCGTACGCGCCAAGGCAAATGCCAACTCAGCCACCTGTTCCTGCTGGCATTCAAAGAAATCTATGGCCTTCATGTTTGCCACCGGATCCAACAGAAACTTCCCAGAAGAACGTTCTTCCATCGTAGGAGGAGCCTCGTTGGCGTATTTACCGCCCTTCCAGCGATGAAACGCTTCCGTCATCCTGACGCCCACATCCGGACCATGCCACATGCCGTACATGTGCCATTCCTTGTATATCCCCCAACAGGGACGTACCATGACCACACGATTTCCCCACGGTTTGCCGTTTACGTATTCGCACAATTCCCGCAATGCACGGCAAGCTTCCTCGCGATACGCCAATGACGCCGGGGAAGGGCGAAATGGACGTCCAAGATGCTCGTTCGTAAAACCTTTTATAACAGGACCGTCTGAATAGACAACGGCTTCGTCGGGATGCTTATCCAGCCATTTCCCCAGAATGAAACGCGGCGACAGCATTAGCTTGGCGTCTGGATTCATTCGCAACGCATGGCAAACCCTTCGATCCAGCCCGGTGAAATCGTATTTTCCGGGTGCGATTTCAAAGTTCCCGGAATCAAGGGGTATCTGTACGAAATTTACCCCCAACCCACTTAGTTTCTTTATTGCACTATCGCCATAAGGCTCGCCAGGAGCACAAAGCGCCCAATCAGGATCGTACAGATGTCCGGCAACTTCAATCATCGGCATGTTGCCCTTGTATACGATCTTCGCATTGGGCTTGGGTCCCGGATCAAAAGTTGCAGGGAGTTCGCAACCTTTACGTTCGTCAACTTCATACCTCTCGCTTTCTTCAGCTGTCATGAAGCGGTGCAGCAACTCGTAGGTAACCCAAGAGGCGACCCTCCACGGATACCCCATTACATCGGTCTGAAACAGTGCTGACACCCATGCGGAATCGTCAAACTCCGGCTGGAACCATCCGGGCTGTGCGTCGGAAACAGCCTTTACGGACTCATCGCTGTGTACGTATACTTTCGATCCGTCCACCAGCGTGATATCAACAAAATAAATTACCCCGCTGGGACCGGATCCGTTCTTCACCGATATGGCCAATACATTGCGGCCTTTAGCAAGGACAGGCAACACCGATTTCTCCGGAACGATTTTTTCCGATGATTGATATGGCACTCGACGTCCGTTCAGATAAACGGCACCGCCATCGTCAAAGGCGATATTGAAACGGACGGATTTTGGTGCCGCCGACAGAAAAAACGTCTGCCGAAAGAAAGACGTGCCATTGTTGGTGACCTTTTTCTCCCTGTTCCACAACCATCCGCTCTGGGATACCCTGTCAGGATGTATCTTTGCCTCCGGCAGGATCCGCGTTGAAAGGTCTGGGATGCTATCTGGTTGATCTGCAGAAACGGCAAGCGACGAAACAGGACATAAAGCCACTGCAAAAAATGCCAGGATCATAATCAAGCCCCATTGCGAGGACATACGACAAGTCTGTCGCGCTATGTATGGTGTCATGTCAGCGTTAGAAATAAACATTTACGTTCTCCTTTGAAGCGAGCGGCTTGGTTGTTTTGGAGGCACTGCTTTTGAGCCGCCTCCATAGATAGAGCAGCCAGGTTATCAAAACGGAAACGACCACTATGCGCGCAAAACCCTGATAACGGTTTGTGCCGAGCAGGACCGGAAGCCCCGGAATGATACGATCCGCAACACCTGCGACTCCATGCCAGAAAAACGTATGCAACATCCAAGCGGCAAGCGCCGTCTGTCCGAACAGAAGGAACAACCCCATTCGTCGACGGACCATGAATATATCGGAAAGCACGTAGCATAGCGCAAGGGAAAGAACGGAATACCCCAT
>JAEEGL016287225.1_pt1 | contig 10861 bp, 11 predicted proteins | sample 9134231 | NCBI WGS metagenome assembly JAEEGL01 (sample SAMN16246548, study PRJNA631951) | gut metagenome | biome: gut microbiome; feature: rumen; material: fiber-attached | host: Bos | place: Iran: Karaj | collected 2018-10
AACGCCATATATCCAATCCATTCGATATAGTTTGTCTTTGGAGATGCAAAAGAAATCACAATATCTTCAAGATTTGGACAATTTGTTTGGGAGCACAAATTATTGGAAATAGCTGTGAAATTCGGGCTGTTGGGGAATGTAATGCCTTTGAGGTAATCCTTTAAGTCTCCACCATTAACTCCAAAGGAGAAAGCAGGGAGGTCTTTGCTGATAGAGGCAGTATTATTAGTTTCATCAACTTGTGTTCCCTCGGGTAATGGAACAAAAGTACCATTGTCGTAGTAACCCCAAACTGTTTTTTTGGTTACTCTATGACTTTCATCAGAAATGCCATCCCATCCGGACCACGTCCATGGGCCGTCTCCTTGAAATTGGTTTGTATCTACATAAGAAGGAAGAGGTTGATTGTGTTCTGTAATATAAATAGTTTGCTGACTAACATCTACAGTTTTCCGAACCGAATAGTCGTATTCGAAATGCTTGCTCGTATAGTCTTTTGGTCCTTCGCCGGTATACTTAACCTTGGATACGACTTCTGTGCAACCTTCCATGTTAAGATAAAGAGTATTGTTATCACCACAGCAGAGTTTGGCCAAATCCTTAACATTACCAGATCCACCGAAATCAGCATTTGTAAAACCTTTGCCTGTAAGGACAAGTTCTTTCACAGTACCCTTCCAAGATGGGTTCTTATCCAAATTATTCCAGAAAGTGGAGAAGCTTTCGCTTTCGCCAAGGGTAACGGTGAGTGTCGTTCCACTCAAGCTGGGATTATCTTGTCCCCAGCTGCATAAGGCGACCCCCAGCAATAATAGTGATGTAAATAGTTTTTTCATCATTGTTTTGATTAAAAAATTGTTATAGAAATTATTCGAATTCTCCGAAAATTTGTATATTTGCCCCTGTAACCAATCTCACTGGAACTATCTGGCCTTGACTGTAACCATTTTGTCGTCAGGAAATTAAGTTTACAAGGTTTTTTCCGCATGTTGGCCGCCAATATGCGAGAAGAAGATAGATCATCATGAAATATGCTCTCAACATGCAGAGTGTCAGCTAATTGCTGTCACTATTGCTATTTTGGATGAACTGGAAGGCAGAACAAGGGAGGTAGTGAAAGGTGATGAAAAACTTTTAAAAATGTACCCTGAATGGGGGCACTTTGACAAAAATTGCTTATATTTGTCCTGCCAACCACAAAAATTATACAAAACTTTAAATTAATTTCATAGGCTATGAAGGTTCAGAGTGCCATTATCAAATTGGTGCTGCGTTCAAACAAAACTCTTGCCAATGGGCTGCATCCCATCATGCTTAGGGTGAGTTTCGGCTATATGAAGGAGAGGGCCACGGGATACAGCTGCAGTGTGGAGTTCTGGGATAAGAAAAACGAGCAGGTGAAGCCAGGGTTCAGTCATGCGGCGGAAATCAACAAAATCATCACGGATTTCAAAAACAAGATCGTCGACCGGAAATTCCAGCTTGAACTGATGGGGAAGAAATACACGCCCGACATGCTGCTCGATGACAACCGGCTGGAATACAGCGCCCGGTCGCATGTCTATAAGGATATCATGGACATGATGATCCACGAGAAGCAGCTCGGAAAAAGCACCGTCGCCCATTACACCTATTCCTATAAGCGCCTGGTGAAGTTTATGGGCAATGAGCATTTCCTCGTCAATGACTTGACGGAGCACAGGATGCTGCGGTTTATCAAGCAGATGCTGGAGGATGTGAGTGAGGGCACAGTCCATACAGCCTGCTCCAAGATCGCGGCGGTGTGCAACTATGCCATCATGAGCGGTCTCTTGCCAGCTGAGGACTATTGCTTTCAGAAACTGAGATACGCCAAACTGGCCAGGAAAGCCAACAGGAAGGCTTACATCGACAAGGGCAACCTGCTGCGCATCGAAGCGTATTACCTGGATCTGGTGACGGTGGAGGAGGGGGATTCCTGGGTGTTCAGACCCGATGCCGAACGGCGGCTGATGAACCGCAACTCACTGGAGCTCGCGGTCTGTTTCTGGCTCTCCATGCTCAAGCTCAACGGCAGCGCTCCCATCGATGTGGCATTGCTCAGGGAGGAAAATGTGGAGGTGAGGCATTTCACCGATGGAGAGGGACACAGCGACAGGTATTACTGTTTCAATTTCAAAAGGGCCAAGACGGGCATCGACGTGCGCCCGAGGGTGGTCTGCGACCGTCTGGCCAGGGCGATTTTCGAGCCTTTCCTGAAATCGTGCCACCTGCGGGATGGGTATGTCTTCCCGATCATTCAAAACAACGCCCATAGCTTGCACCACAAACAGACGTACGAGGGAAAGAAAAGGGCTGTGCAATATGTGGCGGATGTCTCTTCGAAGAAAATGAAAAAGGTGTGTGGGGAAATCAATCTCCGTACGGAGCTGCACAACCAACAGACAGGCCAGAATCTCCCGCTCATCGATATCGACAACCTGTCATGCTACAACATGCGACATTCTTTCGCCATGGCCTATCTGTCGTCGCCGGGGGCGAATGTCAATGCCCTGGCCAGTCTGATGGGAAGAAGTCCGAACAGCATCGGTGTCTATATCACCCAGCTCAACAAAGACCATGATCTGATAGAGTCGGTGGCGCGGATAGGGATCTGATAGATCTGCCCTCACCTCTCCCAGAGGGAGAGGGATATGGGATTTGTATTTCCGGAGGAAGAGGGATGTTTTCTTAAAAAATGGCACCATAGATGGCACTGACTGTAAAATGTAAACTTTTTTGTCATACACCTCCGCCGGGGTCTCCTCCCTGTGGGTCATCAGTCGGCAGACTGGGGTTGTCGGGGTCATCGTAGGGCATGCCCAGGATGATATTGACCAATATCATGATGTCGCTCACGTTGACATTTCCATCATTGTTGAGGTCGGCCAATACCGTATTGAAGTCTTCGTTTGCTTGACCGAGGATATAGTTGACGATCAGCATGATGTCCGAGACATTGCGGCGACCGTCGCCGTTGACATCACCGCGCTTGGGAGTTGAGAGGGTTGTGGCACCTGCCGTTGGGGCGCTCGCCTGAGGAATGGCCACGGTTTCTGCCTGAAGAATGGTCACGGTTTCTGCCTGAAGAAAGGCCGGAGCGCTCGCCTGAAGGATGGCCACGGTTTCTGCCTGAAGAAAGGCCGGGGCACTTGCCTGAAGAAAGGCCGGGGTATTTGGCTGAAGAATGGATTCGCTTTGTGAAAATGCCGTGGAAGCCTTGCTGTGATGGGCAAGGGGCAGGCAAGTGAGCAGCATGGCTGTTAGGACCAGGCGTAATGAGGAAAGGTATTGCGTGAGCATGATGATTTTTAGTTTATACAAAATTATGGCTTTTTATTTGATGTTTGTTCCGATAAGTCGGGTTTTAACTTTTATTAGCATACAAACACCTTCTTTTTCTCTCTTTTCTGCTAATTTTGCAACATATTCCCTTCATGGGATGTTGCTTTTTTTATTATTAACCAAAAACATTATTCAAAATGAGAAAACTGATTTATGTGGCATGCTCGTTCGTATGTGCTGCCGTTTTGTTCTCCTGCGCAGACAAAGGACCGGCTTTGGCAGGTAAATGGGTGTCGGATGGCAAGCCGTTTGGCGGTGACAGTGCTGCTACCATGGTGTTCACGATGAATCTCAATGAGGACAGCACGCTTGCCCTCAATGTGGATGCCGTCATGAACTCCGAAGAACAGGGTGCCAAGATTCACATGCCTTTCAACTTTGGTTTCAAGGGTACTTGGAGCCTGAATGAGGATAAACTGACCTGGCATCCGGTGGATTCCACCTCTTATGCAAAGTTGTTGACAGACAGCATGAAAATCGAATTCGACAAACCAGAGATGCAGATGTTTGGCGACAAGATCATGAAGTCGATGACAGAGAACTTCGAGAAGGAGATTGGCCAAGAGATGCTGGGTAAAGTGGCCAAAGAGGAGACCATGAAGTATCTGCTCGACGGCGACGACCTGACCCTGTACATCGATACTGACACACTCGTCCTTCACAGGGCTAAATAACATTGCTTTGCGGAAACCCTTGCCGATGAGAGCCTTCGCCCGTTTGCTCATCCTGCTGGCCATCGCCTGTTGCACAGGTTGTGCGACACGACAGAAAGCGGTGCCGGAGAATTTCCCCTTCAACTTCTCCGACAACAACCCGCATCAGTTGGGCTCGGCGCAGAAATACGGCATCGAACCCCTGGAGGACAGGTCGCAGTTGTCGAAGGTCAAGCGCAAGCTGAAGCATATCGAGGAGTGTGAGTACTATGCCGTGGATCCGTTGACCCATTCCGTGCCATATCTCACCAAGAATGCGGCGAAATTGCTCAAGGACATCGGCAAGGGCTTCCAGAAGTCAATGAAAAAGCACAAGATGGGGAAGTACAAGATCATTGTCACCTCCGTCTTGCGCACCAAGGCAGATGTCAAAAGCCTGATGAAGGTGAACAGCAATGCCGTGCCCAATTCGGCGCATTGCCATGCCACGACTTTCGACATCACCTACCGTCGCTTCAAATATGTGGAAGGCGACAAGGAAAACGCCAAGCAGATGAAGTATCTGCTCGGTGAGGTGGTCAACCAACTCAGAAACAAAGGCAGGTGTCTCGTGAGGTATGAGACACAGCAGACATGCCTTCATATAACTGTCAGCAAATAAGATATGACGATGTGGAGAAAAATCATATTCCTTCTTTTAGCCGTGACGCTGGCATGGCCACGGGTGGCATGTGCTCAGCAGCAGACGTCTTCCCTCAAATACAAGGTGGACTATGTGAATGAGAAGCACTTGTTCAGAAAAGGCAATCAGGTGACTTTGCTCACACTGGTCTTGGAATGGCCGGAGAGGTTGTGCGGCTCACCGCTTCCCGCCTTGCAGACTTTCCTCACCCAGGAACTGTTCGGGACGCCGTCCACCTCTATGAAAAGTGGATTGAAGTCTTATTTCGAGTCACTGGGAGAGGAACTGTCGGCCATGCCCGATGAGGAAGGTTTGAAAGTGGAATATCTGTCGTTCGTCGTCAGGGAACTGGCATGGGAACCCGACCGCTTCGTCTCATTTGTGGTGGCCAAGGAGAAACGCAAGAGTGACACGGATACGGCAGAACTCAAGCAAAACAAGCTCCTGACTTACGATATCGTTCGTGACAAGGTGCTGAGAACGCGCGACATCATCAGAAAAAGATACCGTCAAGGTACGTTCTACAACGATGAGTTGCTCACAAAGATCTGGAAATACATGCCCAAGGATGGCATCGTCGTCTCAGCGGATGACCTGCCTGATGAGGTTTGTCTCTTGCAGAACAATGTGGGTGTGGTCTTCAACATGAAGAACAACTGGGACAACGACATGATTGAGCGGTTGGTGATCGTTCCTTGCAATGAGATAGAGGTGATGTTGACCAAAAGCGCCAAAGACGTGAGGTTCTCCACGAAGAAATATGTTGCGAAGCCAGAGCTCGAAGTCGTCGAGGAAGTGGTCGACACGATGAAAGTGTATCAAACGGTCAGCGAGATGCCGCAGTTTGAAGGTGGTGAAAAGGCCCTGTCGGAATTCATAGCCCAGCAGGTGAGGTATCCCAGCTATGAGCAGCTGATCAATGCCGAGGGCCGCACCGTCGTCTCGTTCATCGTCGAACGCGACGGACAGGTCAGCCATCCCTCTGTCATCAAACCCGTGTCGCCGGGCATTGACCGTGAGGCGGCCAGGGTTGTGTCTGCCATGCCGAAATGGAAGCCGGGAAAAATGAATGGAGAACCGGTGAACGTGAGATTTTCCATTCCTGTCGTCTTCAGGTTGGGCTTTTAGGGGAGGATAGTCCGGATGCTGGTCATCATCAGAAACCACAAGGAGTACGGACCTTATGATGAGAATAAGGTGCTGGAATATGTTTACAACGGAACGGTGGTGAAGCATGATGTGGCGCGCGACACCCTGACGGGCGAGGTGGCCACCGTGGGCACTTTTCTGAAGCGCTTCGGCGTGCGTCCCAAGGTGGCGCATGAGGGAAGTCTCATGCGGCAGTTGGGCAAGATAGGAAGTGATCTCATTTTCCCCAAGGAGACTTTTGTGCAGAAGGAATGGCTTCAGGACAAGAGGCTTCTCGTGCTGGCGGTCATCGGCTTGTTTCCCACGATGATGCTCCTGCTCCCCATGCCTGAAATCGGGGTGTTTTATTTCATGGCCTTGTATTTCTCCTGCATCTGGGGCTTGTTTTTCTATTATTTCTTCAAGACTTCGCAGGTGACCTTGCGCACCACGATCACGGTGTTTTTCATCACGCAGTTTTTCGTCTTCATCGTCTGGGACATTTTCGGACTGGTGCGGTTTAATCCTTTCTATGCGCTGACAAATGCTCCGTTCCCGTTTGACTTGCTCGGATTCGTCTTCGGAGTGGGCGTGACAGAGGAATTTGGAAAAATGGTGCCGCTGCTGATTATCTGCCATCGGGCCAAGGAACCGATACTGCCGCGCACTTTGGTCTATTACGGACTGATGGCGGGTGTCGCCTTCGGCGTGTTTGAGGGTGTGCAATATCAGGTCACAGTCAACGCGCAATTGGATTACACATCTGCGTTCTACAGCAATATCGCTCGTCTGACGAGTCTGCCCTTCCTCCATGCCATCTGGAGTGCCGTCGGAGGCTATTTCATCGCCTATGCCAATCTATACCCACGCTACCGTCGGTCGCTCTATTTCCTGGCACTGGCCATCCCAGCCTTGTTGCATGGCTTCTATGACACCTTGTGTCAGAGTTCGGTGATCCTGACGGTGTTGATTTCCTTCACTGGTGTTGTGCTCCTCATGGCTTATCTTAAGCGCAGCATCGACTACACTTCGCGGTTGAAGCATTAAGATAATGCTCCCGGAGGGAGAGGGGTAAGTTTCCTTTGTGATTTATAGGGGTTCACCATACTGCATGATGAGATCTCTGTATTGGTGGGCGAACTCCTTCGGAGTGAGTTCCTTGCCGTTTTCGTCGTAGAACTTGACCGTCTCCTCTTTGCCGTCATGGGAGTAGGTGCGTTCGGCAGCCACTTTTCCATTGGCGTGGGTGATGAGCATTTTGGTTTTGCGGCCGTTATCCATCTCCACACACTGGCGATGGTCCTCGTCCCAAATCTCTCCCGTGAAGGTGCTGTCTTCATTGACAATCAGTTCATGGGCGTTTTTCTCGACGACTTCGTCTTTCTCAAAACTGGCTTGTTTCTTGCAGGAGGCACACAATATGATGCCTGTGCAGGATAGGATGAATGCTATCTTTCTCATAATACTTCAATTTCTAATTCTACTGGACAATGGTCGGAACCGAGGATGTCGGTATGGATCTTGGCATCGGTCATCTGAGGGACGAGGCGGCGGGAGATCCGGAAATAGTCGATGCGCCAGCCTGCATTCTTCTCTCTCGCCCGGAAACGGTATGACCACCACGAATAGGTCACCTGGTCGGGGTAGAGGCTGCGGAACGTGTCGGTGAATCCGGCCTCGAGCAACTGGCCGAACTTCTCACGCTCCTCATCGGTGAATCCGGCGTTGCGGCGGTTGGTCTTCGGGTTCTTGAGGTCTATCTCCTCATGTGCCACGTTGAGGTCACCGCAGACGATGACGGGTTTCTTCGCATCGAGCTGGAGGAGGTAGGCGCGGAAGTCATCTTCCCACCGCATCCTGTAGTCAAGGCGGCGCAGACCGTCCTGCGAGTTGGGCACATATACGGTCACCAGATAATAACTGTCCATCTCAAGCGTGATGATGCGCCCCTCGTGGTCGTGCTCGTCGATGCCCATTCCGTAGGTCACGTTCAAGGGTGTGTGGCGGGTGTAGATGGCCGTGCCGGAGTAGCCTTTCTTGTCGGCATAGTTCCAGTAAGAGGTGTAGCCGGGTATCTCCAGGTCGAGTTGGCCTTCCTGCATCTTGGTCTCTTGAAGGCAGAAGAAATCAGCGTCAAGGGCTTTGAAGCTGTCTTCAAAGCCCTTTGACGCACAGGCACGAAGCCCATTGACGTTCCATGAAATGAATTTCATACTTAGTTTAGTATTGTCAGTTTCTTTTGCCTTTGACGACGAACACCCGGTTGATCGTGTAGCTGCTTCCATCGCACTTGACGTTTCTCAATAGGCAGAAGACCACCATTTGCGAGTCGTAGTATTCGCCTGTGGCATAATAGGTGCTCGTACTGTAATAGGATGACAGGGAGGTGGTCATCTGATAAGCAAACTCCAGTACGACGTCGTGCGCCTTGCCGCCGAACTCAAATTGGAACTGGGTCTTGTATCCCTTGGGGATAGCCCAGAACGTGTAGTATCCCTTGCTGTTGTTCTCATTCACGTAGAGGGAGATGTTTCCATCGACGGGAATGGTTCTCTCGCTCTTGATCAGCTCTTTCTTCAGGTCAGTGTCAGGCAGACCCTGGCCCACCACCTTCATGGGGATGTTGTCGATGAAGAGAGTGGAATCGCCGGCTACGACATGCCAATTGACTCCGTTGATGGAGTCGATGAGTTGGGTAGAGTCATTGGCGAAAAACACTTGACCGGTATAGTTTCCTGCCATGTCGGTCAGTTGGGCCACTTTTTGCTGTGGAGTGAGAGGGGTGATACTGTTTTTGTCATCGTCGTCATTGCTGAGACATGAGGTGAGAGTGATCCCTGCGAATGTGCAGAGCAAAAGCATAAGAAGATTTTTCAGTTTCATCTTTTTGGTTGTTGTTTATTGTTGAAGCGGAGCTTTTCCCCCTCACCTAACCTCTCCCTCAGGGAGAGGGATATGGGTTTTGCTCCTTGGAGAGGGGTATGGGTTTGCTCCTTGGAGAGGGGTGTTGTCTCTGGTGGAGTTTTTCCCCTCACCGAACCTCTCCCTCATGGAGAGGGAGATGGGTTTTGGTTCTTGGAGAGGGGTGTTGTCTCTGGTGGAGCTTTTCCCCCCTCACCTAACCTCTCCCTCAGGGAGAGGGATTTGGTTTTGCTCCTTGGAGGGGGTGTGGCCCCCTTGCTTGATATCTTATAAATAAGGAAGGTGGCAGAATCTTGCATGCCGGAGGGCACTTTTTTTCAGAAAGTGAGAAAAAAGTTACTCCCGGAGCAGATTCATGAATTCCTCCCGCGTCTTTGCCTGGTTGAAGGCGCCGCTGAAAGCACTCGTGGTGGTGATGGAGTTCTGCTTCTCCACACCGCGCATCTGCATGCACATGTGGCGGGCTTCCAAAACCACCATCACACCCATCGGGTGAAGCGTCGATTGGATGCAGTCCATGATCTGTTGGGTGAGCCGTTCCTGCACCTGCAGGCGGTGGCTATAGATATCAACTACACGGGCAATCTTGCTCAGGCCGGTGATGCGTCCTTTGGGGATATAGGCCACGTGGGCCTTGCCGTAGAAAGGCAGGATGTGGTGCTCGCACATCGAGAAGAAGTCGATGTCTTTCACGATCACCATCTGATTGTAGGGTTCCTCGAAGAGGGCGTCGGTGAGCACCTTGTGCGGGTCCTCATTGTATCCGCGTGTGAGCACCTGCATGGCTTTGGCCACCCGGAGCGGGGTCTTTTGGAGTCCTTCGCGGTCGGGGTCCTCACCCAGGAGGCGCAGGATGTCATAATAATGGCGGGAGAGCGCTTCGAGTCCCTCTTGGTTTTCTGTTTCTGTGTTCATTCTTATCGTTAATGGTGGGGCATGGAGTGTCCTTGCACGTCATCAATCATCAGTCATCGGCATCTGTCGCCGTTTATCTGTTGACGGTGATGAAGGTCTTGATCACGCAGGCATTCTTATAACCCAATTTCTTGACTTTCTTGAGAATGTTGTTGGCATCTTCCTGGCGGCGGAAATTGCCGAACCGACAGCACCATCTGGGAGAGTAGAAGTGCACGTAGATGGGTTGTCCGGGCATATCGACTTTGAGTTTGTTGCCGATTTCGTGGGCCTTGGCGCGGTCTTCGCGTGTGTTGCCGCCGGCGAATACCTGGACGCGGTAGCCCGACACCTTCTTGCTGTTGCTCATCACTTTCAGCCGGGTGTCGCTCATTGAGGGATTTTCCTCGTATTCCTTCAGTTTCTGTTCACGGATGGCCTGGCGCTTCTTGCGCTCACGTTCGCGGCGGGCTTTGTCGCGCTCCTCATCCTCACGCGTGCTGGAATATTCGCGGCTGCTTTGCGACTCGTAGCGGTTGCGGGATGGCTCTGTCGTCCTGTTATCTTGTCTTGACTTGTCTTCTCGGTTGGATTTGCCCGTCTCAGCGTCGTTTTGTTTGCTGGATCCATTGACGAGCTTGCTGATGTCATCGCTCTGTTTCACAGATACAGAGCCTTTGCCCTTCTCGCCGTCCTGCAGATGGTCGAGGAACGACTGGGCGTGGGTGGGGGCTGTCAGGCAGAGGGCCACAGCCATGGTGGTGATGATTCGTCTCATCATAATTGAGGTTTGTTGTTGGGGAAACCTCCATGCGGACAGACATGCCCGCATGGAGGTGGATATGGCTTATTTCCAAGCGTCGATGATGCCTTTGAAGTCGGCTGCCTTCAGAGAGGCGCCACCGATCAGGCCACCGTCGATGTCGGGCTTGGCGAACAGTTCGCGGGCATTGCTGGGCTTGCAGCTGCCGCCATAGAGGATGGAGGTGGCTTCGGCCACTTCTGCTCCGTATTTGTCGGCCACCACGCTGCGGATGAAGGCGTGGATCTCCTCAGCCTGCTCGGCTGTGGCGGTCTTGCCGGTACCGATAGCCCAGATGGGCTCATAGGCGATGACGATGTTGGAGAACTCCTCGGCGGTCAGGTTGAAGACACTGCCCTCGAGCTCTGCCTTCACCACGTCGTTCTGCTTGTTGGCCTCACGCTCTTCCAGGCTCTC
>JAEEGL016440334.1_pt1 | contig 10861 bp, 9 predicted proteins | sample 9134231 | NCBI WGS metagenome assembly JAEEGL01 (sample SAMN16246548, study PRJNA631951) | gut metagenome | biome: gut microbiome; feature: rumen; material: fiber-attached | host: Bos | place: Iran: Karaj | collected 2018-10
CTCAGCTAATTTTTCTACAACGAATTTATGCGAATTTTTTTACGAATTTTCTTAAATACTGAACCACTTAGATTTCTTCGATTCTGGAGCTCAAGGAATTTTTCTACAACGAATTTATGCGAATTTTTACGAATTTTCTTAAATACCGAACCACTTAGATTTCTTCGATTCTTGAGCTCAGCTAATTTTTCTACAACGAATTTATGCGAATTTTTACGAATTTTCTTAAATACTGAACCACCAAGATTTCTTCGATTCTTGAGCTCAAGGAATTTTTCTACAACGAATTTATGCGAATTTTTACGAATTTTCTTAGATACCGAACCACTTAGATTTCTTCGATTCTTGAGCTCTGCTATTTTCTTCTACAACGAATTTTTACGAATTATTCTTTACAACTGAATTATTACTTTTTGATGATATCAACGCAACGCTTTTATTTATTATGATTTATAATGCCTATTAACAAGTCTTTCAATAACAAGTTCCTGATCATCACCAAAATTAACAAGAAGCCCCAGATGATAATTCGACACTTTTAAATAATTATAAAGTTGAGCTCTATTAGCATCATCCAGTTCCGGAACAGCTTTTAATTCTACAATAATCTTATCATAACATACAAAATCTGGTATAAATGTCTTTTTCAACGTAACACCCTTATAATATATTGACATTTCCTTTTCCCTCTCAAACGGAATGTTTAAGTTTTTCAATTCAAGCTCCAGTGCTTCTTGATAAACGGCCTCAGAGAAACCAGCTCCAAGATTATTGTAGACCTCCATGGCCGCACCATTTATCCGATAACTTTCCTGAGCATATATAACATTCATATACGATTTTGTAAGATTCAATTAAATCATTTAGATTCAAAAGATTCGTTGTCGTAAAAAACTGCCAATTTAATTCGTTTGAATTCGAAAGATTCGTTGTCGCTAAATAAAATCCACCAGGTTTTAGCGAGTTTGTTCGTAGGCTTCGATTTTATCCTTGTTTTCGAGGAGGAAGTCGATGTCATCGAGCGCGTTCATGAGGCAGTATTTTTTGTAGCCGTTGATGTCGAAGTGTTCTGAACGCCCGGTAGCAAGGTTTGTGACGGTCTGGTTAGGCACGTCCACCTTCACCTCCATCTTCGGGTTCTCCTTAATGGAAGCGAAAAGTTCAGCCAGGAAATCCTCGCTGACGACAACGGGGAGGACAAAGTTGTTGAGCTCGTTATTCTTGTGGATGTCGGCGAAGAAAGAGGAGATGACCACACGGAAGCCATATCCGGCGATTGCCCATGCCGCATGCTCACGGCTGGAACCGCTGCCGAAGTTCTTTCCAGCCACGAGGATTTCTCCTCCGTAAGTAGGGTCGTTGAGCACGAAGTCGGGTTTCGGATTACCTTCCTTGTCGAATCTCCAGTCGCGGAAGAGGTTGTCGCCAAAGAATTTCTCATCGCGTGTGGTTGCTTTGAGGAAACGTGCCGGTATGATTTGGTCGGTGTCCACGTTCTCCAGCGGGAGTGGCACGCAAGTGGACTGTATGATATCAAATTTTTGTTTCATTGATAATTTAGTTTTCAGTTTTTAGTTTTCGATGAGTTACTTTTGCCCTGTGCACCATACACAAGGGAGGCAGGAAGGGCAGTTGAGCGTTCTGCCACACAGGAGGGTGCAAGGCGATAGACTAATTCTGGTTTTCCTTCATGAGGATACGCGGGTCGGTGATGACTCCGGTGATAGCCGCTGCAGCAGCAGTAAGCGGTGATGCCAGTATAGTTCGTGCACCTGGTCCCTGTCTTCCTTCGAAGTTGCGGTTAGAAGTGGAAACGGACAGTTTTCCAGCCGGAATCTTATCGTCGTTCATAGCAAGACACGCAGAACACCCAGGCTGTCGGATTTCGAATCCCGCTGCTTCAAGCACACGGTCGAGTCCCTCCTCATGGATTTGCTTGCTTACCATCCAAGAACCAGGCACGAGCCATGCAGTAACCCCTTCCGCCTTCTTCTTTCCTTTCACGAGGTGGGTGAACATACGGAAGTCCTCTATGCGTCCGTTTGTGCAGGCACCGAGGAACACGTAATCTACTTTCTTTCCCAGAAGTTTCTCACCAGGTTGGAATCCCATGTAGTCGAGCGACTTGATGAATGATGCCTGTCCTGCCTCGTCTATAGAGTCAAGTGCAGGCACAGTCTCGTTGATGCCCATGCCCATACCAGGATTCGTTCCGTAGGTAATCATCGGTTCGATGTCCTCTGCCTGGAAAGTGAGTTCCTTGTCGAACACAGCGTCGTCGCCACTCTTGAGTGTCTTCCAGTATTCCACCGCCTTGTCCCATTCCTCACCTTTCGGCGCATATTCACGTCCTTTAAGGTAGTTGAAGGTCTTCTCGTCCGGTGCTATGAATCCACCACGTGCTCCCATCTCGATAGAGAGGTTGCAAAGCGTGAGCCTTCCCTCCATGCTGAGGTTGCGCACAGCCGAACCGGCATATTCCACGAAATATCCTGTGGCACCGCTGGTTGTGAGTTTCGACATGAGATAGAGGGCGATGTCCTTTGCTGTCACGCCCCATTTGAGCTGTCCTTCCACATTGATTCGCATGGACTTGGGCTTCTGCTGTAGGATGCATTGTGATGCCATCACCATCTCCACCTCAGATGTGCCGATACCGAATGCCACTGCCCCGACAGCTCCGTGAGTGGAAGTGTGGGAGTCGCCGCATACGATGGTCATTCCCGGAAGTGAGAGTCCTCGCTCCGGTCCCACCACATGGATGATTCCGTTCTTGTCGTCCATCATGCCGAAATGGGTAAGTCCGAAATCCGCAGCATTCTTTGCAAGCGTGTCCACCTGTGTCTTGCTGACCGGGTCCTCTATGGGCTTGTCCTGATCATGAGTCGGGGTGTTGTGGTCCGGCATACAAAAAATCTGATTAGGGCGCAGGCACTGGAGTCCGCGCTGTCTCATTCCTTCAAATGCCTGTGGCGATGTCACCTCATGGCAGTACAACCTGTCGATATAAAGCTGTGTGGGCCCGTCCTCCACGTTCTGTACCACATGGGCGTCCCATATTTTATCAAATAATGTATTCATATTATATAGTTTAGAGTTGAGAGTTTAGAGTGATTATAGTTTAAAGTTTAAAGACAGACTGACTAATGTATATAGTTTAAAGTTTAATGTTTAATGTTTAAAGACAATCAGTTCAGCCTTTGAATTTGTTGATGCAGTCGATGTAAGCCTCCACAGAAGCTGCTACGATGTCGGTGTTGGCACCGAATCCATAATACATCTGGTTGTTGTACTCCACCTGCATGTGTACCTTTCCCACGTCATCGGACCCTTTGCTGATGGCCTGGATGGTGAACTCCTTGAGTGTCATCTGGCGGTTGATAATTTTCTTGAGCGCCTTGATGGCCGCGTCAACCGGTCCGTTTCCACTTGCACAGTCCTCGAAATGCTCACCGGCGATATTGAGTCCGAGACTTGCAACAGACTTGACTCCTACCCCGCTGGTCACCTGCAGATATTCCATACGTATGCGGTGGTTCTCCGTTCTGTCAGCCCCGGCAAGTACAAGGATGTCGTCGTCGTTGATGTCCTTCTTCTTGTCTGCCAGCTTGAGGAACTCCTGATATACCTTGTCGAGCTTCTCCTGGGAAAGTTCCACACCAAGGATATGCAGCCGGTTCTTAAGCGCCGCGCGTCCGCTACGTGCAGTAAGCACGATGGCATTGTCGTCGATGCCGACGTCATGCGGGTCGATAATCTCGTAAGTCTGCACGTTCTTGAGCACTCCGTCCTGATGGATTCCGCTGGAGTGAGCGAAAGCATTTCTTCCGACGATTGCCTTGTTTGGCTGTACAGGCATGTTCATGAGGCTGGATACCATCCTGCTGGTCGGGTAAATCTTGGTAGTGTTGATGTTAGTCTCGATTCCGATGTGCTTATGGCACTTGAGAATCATGGCTACTTCCTCGAGCGAAGTGTTACCCGCCCTTTCACCGATACCGTTGATGGTGACCTCCACCTGGCGAGCTCCGTTGAGGATACCGCTCATGGTATTGGCGGTGGCCATTCCGAGGTCGTTATGGCAGTGCGTGGAGATAATGGCGTTCTCAATTCCCGCCACATGGTCACAGAGATATTTGATTTTCTCTCCATATTCCGCAGGCAGACAATATCCCGTTGTGTCAGGGATGTTGACAACCGTAGCCCCCGCCTTGACAACTGCCTCGATGACGCGTGCCAGATACTCGTTGTCCGTTCGTCCCGCGTCTTCCGCATAGAACTCCACGTCGTCGACAAACTTGCGTGCGTACTTCACAGCTGCCACAGCCCGTTCGATAATTTCCTCACGATTGGAGTTGAATTTATACTTGATGTGGGAATCAGAGGTTCCGATACCTGTGTGTATACGTTTATGCTTCGCATACTGGAGCGCCTCCACAGCCACGTCGATATCCTTCTGCACAGCTCTGGTGAGTGCGCAAATTGTAGGCCATGTGACAGCCTTGGATATTTCAATCACGGAATTAAAGTCTCCTGGGCTGGAAATAGGGAATCCAGCCTCGATAACATCCACGCCAAGCGCCTCTAATTGCCTTGCCACCTGGATTTTCTCCACAGTGTTGAGCTGACATCCCGGAACCTGTTCACCGTCCCGGAGCGTGGTGTCGAAAATGAATAATCTGTCCATTATTATTTGTTGAGAGTGATTATAGTTTCAAGTTTAATGTTTCATGTTTAATGTGATTATGGTTGATGGGCAAGAGAGCCTCGCCCAACGAAGAAATTTTGATTTTAAACGTTACTAAATTAAAATTAAAGTAAAAGCCTTTCTCATTCGCCCGGAACAAGAAAGGCTATATTATTTGTGCATAATCACATAGGACAGCATCATGCCTCTCTCGCTCCAGGCTTAATAAGTCGTAGCGAAAGAATAGAAATGCTGGAAATGTTGATAACACACATAAAATCTTCGTTTTGACTTGCAAAATTAGTAATAAAAGTTGGTTAAACAAAACATTTTGACAAAATTCTTTTGTTTAACTTACATTCCAAAGCAGAAACACCCCAAAAAGTGACAAACTGAAAGCAAGGAGTGGCAATTTGTAAGGATTATAAAGGAAACTCATAGTTGACTTTTCATCCGAAACTGCGGAATGCCGTGCGATTCACATCGTACGACATTCCATCAAGAATAAAAAACCCAAAATTTGTTATGACGACTCATAACAGTCATTCAGTCCTAAAAATCCTGTGTGTGTGTAATTCATGGTATAGATTTATTTTAGGGATGAAGATGATTAACCAGATTGGGGTGTGCTTTTTTTTCACTGTTGCTGCTGAGGCAAAAGTCGCCTGCAGTTTCTCAGTGCCGCAACGAACCATACAAGTGCTGCAAAAGAAGCCCAGATAGGAGCAGCCGAAGAGATGATAATGGCGAAAAACGCGATGATGGCGTTGATGATGGCGCGAGCCTGACGTGGTGAAACCTGTTCGTCGAGTAATTCTGAGAAGAGGGTGGCGAAGAAGTTGGATACCGACCTTTTGGTCATTCCGCTCTGCTGATTGCTTACTGTCATTGTTTCCATATAATATCCTTTATTTAAGGGTGGTTCTTAAAATTCTGATGATAGAACGCTCATACTAATTAACACATTCATTTCACTATGCACAAATATTCAGAACACCCATATTATTTAAAATGATTAATAATTTGTTTTACTTTTAAAATAACGTCTTCAGACTTTTGTCAGATGACACTGCAAAGTTACGATGGGACCGTGTCAACCTACGTCAACGAAAATTTTATTTTTGGTCAATTTTGGCAATTTTAGTGAAATTATGTTAATATATATACAATTTTACATCATAATTAAAAATTCAGCACATATATTTTAGTTAAATTATATTAATTCACCATCATATTTTGAGCAAAGTAATTTAAAAAAATGCACCGTATGAGACAGTGAAACAGGCATCCAGTTTTTCCGAAAACGTCAGAAAGAAGATGAAAATTCCCGTAATTTTGCAAAAAACCAAAGGAAATACAGAATGAATATCGAGAGGAGATAAGAGAAAATTATTTTTATCGCATATAATAATGAAAGACATGAACATATTCAATCAAAAAGACATGAAAGACATTGTGGTTTCATTGAAAAGAGAAGAACTGACTTACAGTATCGACTACCTGACGTATAAGGTAGCGAAGGTTCATTTTTCGGAGAGCAGTCCAAAGGTGGCAGTTGAGGTGGCCTCCACACCTTCGGACAAGGACTATGTTGACGAACTGATTGCAAGTGGAATTGAGAATGTCCGTAACGAGCTGCGGTGGTGCGTGGAGAAACGTAACCGCGTGGCGGGCACCGACATTGTCTGCCCTGCTTGTGAAACTTACGACATCGTGCTCCATCTGGCTGATGACAGCCGTGTGGATCCACAGATTTTGGGACGGATGATCCACGACTACCTGGTGTATTACGTGGCATACCGTTATCTGCTGTTGTCAGCACCTGGAATGGCAAGCTCATTCGCCTCCCTCTCGGAGGCAGCACTGAACAAAGTGTATATGCACGTTAGAGAAGAACAGCCAAGCAAGCCGGTGAGGGGGATTATTAGTTAACTGAAAAACTCTGAAATTGGGGGTATCGTGGTCGGCATCGATGATGGTTGTAACCGTGCTTCGCCGGTCAGATGGGCGGTCGGGACGACCACAACCCCAGCCTATGCATGACGGGCTGCGGACAATAATGAAAACGGTGGTAGCACATGGAGACGTGCATATTGGTGTTAAAACATTTTGAGGATTCAAATAAATGTCTTAATTTTGCAGATGAGAAACACAAACAGCCGGATGGATGGCTGAAGGATAACAACACACAAAAAAGCTGCATGGATTGCAGCGGATAACATACCTTAATTAAAATTCATAGTATCATGGAAAATGCAAATGAACGCAATGCAGAACTATACGCATTGTACCGAAAATTCATGCGGGAAACCAACAGCACCCACAGCGAGGCAGTGCGTGCCGCTGTAAATTCTCCTGCAAGCCGCTATTGGGTCAGTCCCAATTATCTGTACCGTATGATTACCAACAAACGCCATGGTGAGAGCCACTCTCCCCTACGTCGCATGAAGAAATCAAGTCTTTACGACTGTCTCTACTCCGACTTCCTGAAAATGAAAGAGCAGCCGCTATGCCGCGACCTGTCGATGGAAGCGATATGCGACCTGCTTGTGAACCGCCCTGCCCCTTCGTTCTTCCTGAGCGAGAAACGTGGGGATGAGATTATAAAGGGGTATAGGAACAGCTGTCAGTAAAAATGAAAATCCCGGAGCACAAAAGCTGTGTCCCGGGATTCGAAGTATTTGCTTTTATAATTATTAGCATCGTGTTACCAAAGGGAGTATTTCTGAGACTCCTGAGCAGCCATGGCTGCTTCCTCCTCATCAAAGTCGTCATATTCTTTAACAGGGGCACCACCTGCCTCAAAACTCTTGTCGTTGATTACGAACATGAGATCTTCTTTTCCGTCAATCAGGTTGACAACTGTATATGGTTTGATATAAGCTTTCTTTTCCATTATTCAAGTAAATTTATAAGTATATTTTGTTTTAAGCATGAGTCCTGCCCATCCTTCCTTGCGGAAAGACAGGCCTGGCTCATTCCGCTTTTCATTTTACCATAATTTTCTTGCCATTCTGAATATAGACTCCTTTCTGAGTTGGCAGACCTTGAACTCGCACGCCAGAGATAGTATAGAAAGTTCCGTTCATGTCGATGCCAGCCTCTGAAGCATCAATAAGCTGAATTGCCGTCGGAGTGTCATCCGGGTCGTCACTGAGAGATAAACGCAGAGCCTTCACACTTGCACCCTGGAGTACCGACTGACCGATTACAAGGTATGCACGGTTGGACTTGAGCTTACCACCATCAGCCTTCAGCCTGTAGAATCCAGGTTCATCTGAAGTGTTGCTGTCATCCTTTCCTACTGTATTGAACATGTTAGTGAAGAGGTAACGATATGAACCGCTCTCTGCTGGATCAACATCACCGGTATATACATCCACATTGGTTTTAACCTTCGTGTATTTATTGTCAACTGTCGCATACTTATAAAGACCCTCTGAGGACTTCACACCATTGCTTTCGTCGAACAGCACGCCTACCAACATGTTGTCTTCGGTAGTCTCACGGTCAGTGTTCTTGACACTTGGCACGAAGAGCGGGAAGAGCACCTCGTTTTCATCTGTATAGACAATAAGTCCGGTGTTGGCCGCTACAGGCTTGGTAACCTCCACGCCAGTCACATCAGCGGTCTCGCGGTTGGTGTTCACATTGGTAATTCCGTCAATTTTCACATAGATTGCGTTCATTGCATGTCCTGTGTAGTATTTCGTCAGACTGTAGTCTATGTCCTTAGCCTGGCAGTCGGTGTTGAAGAACTTCTGAGAATCAGATGCTGATGCCATACGTGCCTCCTTGAAGATGTTTGTCACAGCGATACCCTTCACGGTCACGTCGTTCAGGTCGATAATCACATCCTTCTTCGTATCAGGATTATTTCCCGTAACAGGAATCTCATACACTTTCTCGTCGTCATCAGTGTAGGTATCTGTCAGCGGAGTACCGTCATTTCCAACTTGCCCATTGTTGTCAGGCTCCACGCGTACATACACGGTGTATCCCTCTGGAACGCTTGGCACAACAATCTGAGTCGGTTCATTGCTGCTGTCGCTCATTTTAAGTCCGCCATTCTCGCTTGCTATGTTAACCGCTCCGTCGTTGCCGTTAGGAATAACGCCAAGACCTTCAGTGTCTTCGAACATATTGGTACCGGCATAGAGCTGTCCGCCCGGTGCAAATAATTCACCGTCGTACCCATCAGCCTTCACGCGCATGTCAAAGTCGTCCCAAATCTTCAGGTCGTCGTCTACAATGCCGGTCTCATCACCGTTCTCGTCAACGCCATCAGTAACAGCGAATTCAGTGAAGTCCCAAGTGTAAGGATATTCCTTCGTCTCACGGTAGCCTACAGGGATCAGGCAGTCTGCATAGTCGGTCACGTAGGCGGTGTTGGTGGTCTTCACACCGATTCTTGTGTTAAAGATACCAGCCTTAGGTTTTACAACCGTGTAAGTGTACCAGTAGTCATTGGTTTCTGTGTCATGGTCAGAACTTGCAATGATATCGTTGTCTGTCATGGTGCCGGTCATCCTCTTATGAGACTCGTAATCAACAGGTTCATCCAGTCCTCTGTAGTTGAGATGCAACCAAACGTTGTCGTTGGTAGACTGCTCTGAGGTGTTGAGGATGTAGCGCTTGTTATTGGTGTCATTATCACCCATCACCTGGTTCTCTGTCAGGATTACGCGGTCTGCTTCAGGCTCAACGAGCTCGCCTTTCTCATAATCATTACGGTAGATTACGATGGAATAGATTTTCAGCAGTTGTCCGTCCTTCACCTCGATGGAGAAGTCTTCATCATCACTGTTGCTGGTGTTAGCCACGATGAAGTGATACTCACCATGCGGCAGGGTCACGTCCTTGGTCTGGGCATCAAGGTCCTCAGCTGAGCCGCCGATGATATAATCGCTCGTTATGGCATTGCCCATGGCATCCTTCGCGTTTGTGAGAGTCAGGGCTGTTGTCTCTGGTGTGATTGACTCATCAGCATTACCATAAGTACCCATCTTGATGACCACGCGGTCGTTTTCTTTCAGTCTCGGGATAGCCAGCTGTGCGCCAGGCATCAGTCCGATATAGCGGTCCTGGAATGCGGATGTCGGATCCGGATTCTCGTTATATATACCCACCAGGTTAGAGTGAGCATGGATGACCAGACCTTCGGTCTCGTGAATCATATCCACATTATCTGCCTCCATGTCATAGACACTCTTGAAGATAGGTTCTTTGCTGTCCTGCAGATTGACGTAGGTTTCACTCCAGTCAGCTGTCTCACCGTCCACCTTGTGAATTTCCTTATAGAGTTTTGAGCTGTTGTCGCTGTAACGTCCGAGGTCCCAGTTTGTGTTGGAATAGAAGTCCCAGTGCTTCACCTCTCGAGTTTCATTCTCAAGCTCTTTCACACGCTTGTCCTTACCATTTTCTGTGCCCCACTCTGCCTCAACTGCATCGTAGCCGATGGTGAGCACGAAGTTTGCCTCACCGCAAGGATCTTTCAGGTGAACCACGATGGCTCCACCCTTGTTCGCGCCATTCTTAAACTGGATGTTGTTGAAGTTCAGGAACTGACGGTTGCCTTCAGTCTTAACCTCTACTTCGGCACTCTCCACATTTCCGAAATAGCGCACCTTATTTAATGTCTCGCCGTTACGCACAAATGTGCCATCGACACTCAAGTTAGGATAAGGACCACCGAAGATTTCAGCAGCATGCTGCACACCGTTAGCAATATCTGTAGTGTTGTTTACCACTTTATAAAGAGGTGCAACGCGGTAAGAAGGAATGAAGGAATACGACTTCACGCGGATAATCGGGTGCTCATGCTGGTTGTTCGTAGGCAGTGAGCAGAGGTAATATACACTACCCGTTGTGACATCTGCCTCCATCCAATAATGGTTTGTTCCGTCAGTCTGCCCAATATTACCGTTCACACTATGATGCTGACAATGCGTCTGCCACTGATCGCCAACATTCATCAAGTTACCCTCAGCATCTGACTTCCACCAGAATGCCGGTGTCTCATTTGAGCCCTCCACATAGTATTCCACAATCAGTTTACCATTCACCTCAGGATAGAAATAGAAGAAGTTACCAAACAACGGGAATATCTTCTCGAACACATCACGCCATACAACTTCATAGGTATGACCTTCATACTCCACTGTACTGCCACCA
>JAEEGL010698245.1_pt1 | contig 10860 bp, 9 predicted proteins | sample 9134231 | NCBI WGS metagenome assembly JAEEGL01 (sample SAMN16246548, study PRJNA631951) | gut metagenome | biome: gut microbiome; feature: rumen; material: fiber-attached | host: Bos | place: Iran: Karaj | collected 2018-10
ACGGAAACGGACGGACCGGCCGGCTTCTGTGCGTGCTCTTCCTCGTCCAGGAGGGCCTGCTCGAGCAACCCGTTCTCTATCTCAGCGGCGAAATCGTCCGCGACAAGGGGGCGTACTACCGCGCGCTGGGCGATGTCCGGACGACGGGGAACTACGAACCGATGCTGCTGTATTTCATGGAGGCCGTCCGGCGGACGGCGGAGTGGACCGCGGACCGAATCCGCGTCGTCGTTCGACTGATGGGCGAAACGAAGACCGCGATCAAGGCGCTGGGAGGACGGCTCTACTCCCACGAGTTGATCGACACCCTGTTCAAGCTTCCCTACTGCCGGATCCGGAACCTTGTCGACGCCGGCGTCGCCCGGCAGCAGACCGCCGGCCGGTACCTCCACGCGCTGTCCGAAGCCGGCATTCTCCGCGAAATCCCTTCCGGCCGCGAAAAACTCTACCTCAACCACCGGCTCCTCCAGGTTCTCTGCGACGGCGCCGACGATTGGGAGCCGTTCAACATTCCCTCCGCCTAATACCTCTTCCTCTTTCAACCTCTTCCCTATTTCACTTCCCTTCCGCCCTTCAACCTCTTCAACCTTTCTTCCCCTTCGGCGGCGCAGCCGCCACGTAGGCCGCGCAGCGGCCACTTAACCTCTTCCCTCCCCGAATTGATCGCCGACGCCCCACTTCCTTCCTCCACGGACCATCCAACCGATGCCGGCGCGATGCGCAGAACGGGGCCGCAAATCGACAAGGCAAGACCGAGCTACGAAAGGTGGAGTTTCTCTTTCGCGACGGCCACCGCCGTCTTGGCGTAGCACCGGAGGAGCCAGGGCAGGTTCCGGTGGCGGCTGCCGGCGTTCCAGCGGTACCAGTGCTGGTAGTGGAGCGGCGTCGCCTGCCAGATTTCGGCCGGATCCATGAGAGCCCGGACGCCGACGTAGCGGATCGGCGCGTCGCCCCAGCGATGCTTCGCGATGCCGCCGGCGGCATCGATGGTCCGGAAGAACGATTGCCAGACGGGACCGCGAAACCAAGCCAGGTCGCAGATCTCGAAATTGGTGTAGAAAATCCCGTTCTCGCGGATGTCCGCAAACAGACGGGCCTTCGTTTCGATGCCGTTCTTTTCGAAATGGGTCGCAGCCGTCCTCCACAGCCCCGTGCAGAACCGCGGCGCGTCGTTCAACACGGCGCGGTAGGCGTAACGGGAACCCTGCCGGCGCATCGTGGCGAACAGGTCCGTCTTGCACGGGGAGAGAATGAACGAATCCACGTCCATCCGCATCACGAACCCGTATCCGTCCAGTTCCGGACGCAGGAACCATTCGTTGGCGAAAAACCGGCACATGTGCCGGTAGCCGATCTGCCCGCGCGGAAGGTTCTCGCATCCGGGAGGGACGGAGGAAAAGTCGACGCGGCAGAACGCGGGATCCGCCCGTTCCGTGGCGCGCCGCAGCGCGTCCAAGTCGCAGTCGTCCTCGTGGAAAACGAACACGTCCGCGGGATTGTCGGGAAGAAAGTTGTCGCAGAGCAGGTCGACGCTCCGTTTCAACAGGTCGAGCTGAGAGCTGCGCGTCAGGTAGACGACGGCATCGCGGTTTCTGGCCGGCGGAACCGCCGAACTGAAGTTTGTCCGGTTGAAATCAAGCATGGGGCGGATGATAGCATCCCTTCCCGGAAAGGGCAAAAGAATTTCGCCGTTTGACAACCGCCCCCCCTTTTGCGAGAATCATTTCGTCTATTCCTCTTTGGACCTTCCGACCCGCTCCATTTCGGCGACGAGGCCGTCATTTCGGTCGCAGAGTGAAGAGCTGACCACTTTCCATGCGAATCGCACATCTCTCCTACTACTATGGCACGAAGGACACCAGCGGCGCTCCGATCGCCGCCACGCGGCTCCATCGCGCCTTGCTGGATGCGGGCATCGATTCGCATTTCATCTGCGTCCGGCAGCTGGAGCCCGGTCCCAATGTCCACGCGATCCCCTCGTCCGAACTCGGCAAGAAGGCGAACTACGTCGTCACACGCGCGCTTTGGGTGGCGATGCGCGTTCTGTTCGGGAAGATGTACATGCCGAACTGGATTCCGCTTCCCGGTTTTGCCCGGTTGATCCGCGAAATCCGCCCCGACGTGCTCCACGCGCATTTCATCTACCAGGACATGCTCTCGTTCCGGCAAGTGGAATGCACGAAGATTCCTCTCGTCATCTACCTACACGATTTACTGTCCGTCAGCGCCTTTGCCCCGTACCCAGGAAAGGATCGTAGATTCGTCGAAGGATGGAAGAAGGACAACACGCCGTGGATGGAACGAATCGTCTTTAACCGGAAGTGGAACTTTGTTGAGAAAACGAATCCCGTATTCACCGGTCCATCCGAATGGGTCTGTCGCGAATGCCGTGAGTCTGCCATCGGGCGCGGCCGCCCTGTTTTCGCCGTTCCGTACATCGTCGACACGCATTTCGCTTACAATCCAGCCAAGCGAGTTCCCCACGACCGTTTCACCATTCTCTTCGGAGCGTTCGGCGGACGCTCCTCGCCCCTCAAGGGCTGGCCCGACCTCGTGGCGGCGTTGGAACTTCTTCCGGAAGAAATCAAACGAAACACGGTCGTCAATGTGTTCGGCGAATATGCCGAGGACTGCAAGGCCGGCGGCGTCGACGTCCACTTTCTCGGAAAAATAGAAAACGGATCCGCCCTCGTCGCCGAACACCACAAGGCCGACGTCTTCGCGTTCCCTTCCCGACAGGAAACCTTCGGGCAGGTCAAATCCGAAGCATTGCTCGACGGTCTCCCCGTCGTTGCTTTCGACCGGACCGCCTGCGCGGACGGCATCCGCTCCGGCGAGAACGGCTGGGTCGCAGCGGACGGAGACGTCCAAGGATTCGCCGACGGTCTTCGTCACTACCACGATCTTTTCGTGACGGGTCGCCTCGAACCGCTTCGCGCGGACATCGCAGCGAATGCCACACGACGATTCTCGAACAAGGCCGTTATCCAAAAAATGCTAAATGCATACGAAACGGTTTTGCGTCAGATTCCAGCAACCGGATCATTCTCCGGTAATCTGCATCCAATCATGAAATGATGATGGGAATTGACATCTTTTCACCTTTCACGATTCGAATCGCACATGAAACAAATCGCCAACATTCGAGACCTCCAAAAGATTGAGTTTTCCATCCTTTGCGACATTGACCGATTTTGCCGCGAGAAAGAAATCCGGTATTTTCTCTGCGGAGGGACACTGATTGGGGCTGTCCGCCACAAAGGATTCATCCCTTGGGACGATGATATCGACATCGGCATGTTACGTCCCGATTACGAACGTTTCATAAAGCTTTATTCTTCAGAACGGAATCAGTTGATTTGGTACGGCAATAATCCAAAGTATTGTTTTCCTTTCGCCAGAGTTTTCGCCAAGGGCACGCTATTAACAGGTGGGGACTTCCCCGGAATCGGATGTGGGGTCTATGTAGATGTCTTTCCCTATGACGAAGTCGATGACAATCCGAAGGAATGGAAACGTTCTGTCCGCCGATTGGAAATCATCAATGACTTGTTGACCCTTCGTAACATCCGCCTCTTCCGGAAAGGACGCTCTTTGTTCAAACAACTAGTCGTTTTCCTCCGCTTTCCGCTTCGACTCATTCCGAATCGATTGCCTCTAGCGTGGTTGGATCGGTGCAATGCCCGACGTCCGCGAACGAAAGACACCCGAATTGCCTGTTTCTCCACGGGAGCCGGTTATGGAATCAAAGAAGTCCATCGCCGCGAACTGTTCGAGAGTTTCGTGAACGTCACTTTTGAAGGAATGTGTTTTCCTGCCGCCAAAGGTTGGCATGAATGTCTGTCCGACCAATACGGCGACTACATGAAGCTTCCACCGGTGGAAAAACGCATTACCCACCACGATTTCCAGGCATGGTGGAAAGACCAAAACGAAAACATGCCCTGAAACCGATCGTCCGGTTGGTTACAAATCGTGTTTTTTCCGCAACAGCATGTATTTCGCGTGACGAGCCAGAATCCACAGGCGGCGTTTGAGGGTAACTGATTGCCGCGGGGGAGCTTGGTTTTCTGAACAAGAAGAACGAATCAGTTCCGAAACAACTCGTTCGGCAACCATTCTCTGGATTTCGCGCGAATTGGAGGCGACATCCCCGTTTCCGTCGAGGCCAAGAATCCTTTTCAAGGTTTCCGGGACCGAAATGCGCCGTTCGAAAACCTCCATCCATTTTGAGACATATGAACCCACGCGGTCTTGCGAAAATGCGAGATCCATCCACTGCCGCGTAAAAGGTTGCAGTCCGGATTGATTGACGTAATCAAGGAATCGCCGTGTCGGAAACAGGTAGAAGACGCCATCGTTGTGCCAAGTCGGAAGAATGTTCTTGGACGCCTGGACATAATCACTGCGAATTCCTCGAGCCGCTCCGATCAGGAGCTGAAGCCGGACCGGCAACTCCGATCTGAGAAGCACAACAGCATGTACGCCGGGCCTCGCAAAAACGAAATTGTGCGACAGGGTTCCAATGGTTGCAACAAGCTCCTTGGCCCCGGAAACGAACGCGATTTCATCCCGAAGAGAGCATTCTTCGGGGTGGACGATTCGATAACCGCACGAAGCCCAATAGCTTTCGAACAAATCTTCGTTGAACGAATCACCGCGTTTGAAATGCGTTCGCGAAAGATAGACTTTCTCGTAGGAAGACGGTTCGACATTTGCCCGAACCGCATCGAAGAACGACATCCATTCGGGACGAACCGCGTCGAGAGAATACACGGCTTCTTCGGGAACGAGAACACTTCGAAACCTGGTCGGCCGGTCGACGAAAACGATACGCTCCGACCGAATGCCCGCGAGATTGAACAATTCGAGACTGTCCGCGGGAGCCCAATCGAATTTTGCGGGGGCCTTCAAAAAGACGATCCGTCGATGGTCTTCCGGGTGGGAAACGACATACCAAAGCCGGGCGGTGGTATCGGTAAGGAGATGCCCGTAGTGATTGTATGCGATTCCGCCGAAAACAACATCCTCGTCGCAACGTTCGATCAAGGACTCCGGAACCGGATACGATTGCAGGCATGACAGATTCGCGGAGGAATCCCAAAATGCGCGACGCCGTCCGGCCAAGAATCGCCCCGCCTGGTCGCAGAGACCGCCTTGAAACAAGGAATGGGCGACCCTTTGTTCTCCCAGATGGCGAAGAGGAAGGGCAATGGCGTTCGAAAAAGTCCTAACTCGCGCGTGGGGAAGAAAACGCCGGGCAATTCCCCACTCGGATTCCCAAATGTCGGGATTGTCGACAAAAAACGACGCAGATGCTTCTTTGGTTGGCTGAAAAGAAAGGTGCTCCATCGTCTACAGCAGCATCTCGATTGTCCGTGCAACGGCGTCCCTGAATGCGAAATGCGGTGTCCAACCCAATTCCCGGATCCGGGATGGATCGAGCAGCGCCGTGGATGCGATGGAAAAACCGCGCCTTTCCGTATCGGAGGGAAGGTCGAAGACGACATTCGTTCCGGCACATTCGGCGGCCGTTTCGGCAAAGTTCCGCAAGCGAACGTCGCAGTCGCCGGATGCAACGTTGTAGGCGGAGCCCGGTTCTCCGCGGTCGAGAAGGAACAGCAAGGCGGAAACGCAGTCCGCGACATACAAATACGAGAACAGCTGGAGACCTTCGCTTTTCAGGACGACGTCCTCGCCGCGGGCGGCTGCTTGGAGGAATTGCGAGGATGCCTTGGAATCGTCCGGGCGCACGGTCGGACCGAAAACCCGGCAAAGCCGGGCAATCCTTACGTCGAGACCGCATTCCTGACGGAACGCCTGGCAGAGGGCCTCGCAGGTCCGTTTCGATTCCGTGTAGGAAGCGCGGGCTGTGGAAAGATCGAGCTTCCCCGTGTCGCTTTCACGGAACGGTTTCCCGTCCGGGGAGTCGCCGTAGATTTCGACGGAAGAAAGGAACAGGACTTTGGCCCGGCATTCCGAAGCCCGTTCCAAGACGTGTCTCGTTCCTTCAAGATTGGTCAATGCCGCCGCGACGGGATGACGAGAATAGGCGAGCGGATGGGTCAGACTCGCGCCGGAAACGGCCGCGTCGAAAGCAATATTCGAAGCGAAAGGACGGGTGACATCGTGTTCGACGAACGAGAAACGGGGATTCCTGAAAGCATCGCAAAATCGTTCTTCGGCGGAAGCGCGGTTTCGCCCGACGGCAAGAACGGAAACGTCCGCGCCACGGCGGCCCGCTTCGAGGAGAACGTCCACGAGCATCGTGCCGATCAGTCCCGTCGCCCCCGTCACGAGGACGCGCTTTCCCCGAAGACCCGACAACGGCGCACCGGAAAGAACGCGATCGACGTCTTCCCGGTAGAGTGGATGTTCGCGGAACCGGTTCATGGATCGTTCCTTTCGCGACGACTGGCCAAATAGCCCTTGAACAACTCCAGATCGTCCTTGGTCGTCAATTTGATGTTCTTGTCCGAACCGGCGGCGAACCACAGGCGGTGACCGAGGTCGACCATCATCGTGTTGGCATAGGAGGACGGACCTATGCCGACGCCCGTCTCGAACGCCTTGCGGTAGGCGTCCTCCAGTTCGCCGTACCGGTACGCCTGCGGCGTGGACACCCGGCGAATCGTTTCCCTTGGGACGTAGGCGGTGGTTGATTCGGCATCCGACGCAACGAAAATCTGCTCGTTGTAGGGCAATGCGGTCACAGCGTTTCCATGGAGCCGGCATACGCGAATCACGTCCGAAAGAACAAATTCGTCGACAAGCGGACGTATGCCGTCGTGGATGACGACAATGTCGTCGGGACCACACTTCCCACTAAGAAACTCGAGCCCGTTGCGAATGGACTCCTGTGCGGAATTCCCTCCCGTGGCGATCCATCGGAGTTTCGAAATGCCGTATTGCACACCATGTTCGCGGAGACGATCCTGCCAACCGTCGATGCAAACGACTTCTATGGCATCGATGTCCGCGTGACGCTGGAAACTCTCGAGCGTGTAGACGAGAATGGGCTTTCCGTCGACTTCAAGAAACTGCTTCGGCGTTTCGAAGCCCATCCGCGTTCCGGAACCTCCGGCGATGATGATGGCAATTGTCATAGGAGAATTCTTTCGCTCAATTTGGAACCGCGCCCGAGTCAGAAAGGTTGAGTTTTGATTCGCGAAATGCTTGTGGACGCAACCGTGCGGCGAGCTGGATGCATTTAATTTCTGGAATGAATAGCTTGATACAACTTAACACGATGTTTTTGAAGGGTTTGAACGGTTGGGGATGCATAGGTCTGCATAATTCGATGCTCCAACCGCATTGCTCGGCCATTCGCATGAAACTCTTTTTCGTGAAGAGATGAAGGTGCGTGTAGTCGAGGACGCCGGAATCAACATATTGAAAATCACCTTTGACCAACAAGTCAAAGAGGGTGAGAGCATTTCGTAAATTGGGAATCGAAACGATCATTGAGCCATTGTTTGCAATTTTGTTGCGAAGGTCCCGGAGAAATCCTCTGGGATCGCGTGTGTGTTCGATAACGTCGTTACAAACGATCAAATCAAAATAGTGGTCCGGGATGTCTTTGGAGACATCCTCGTAAAAACCTTCCATCGCATGCGTGAGCAATTGCCTTGCCTGTTCGACGGCACAATGATTCGGTTCAACGCCCCAGTATTCGACTTCGCCGTTCAAGTTGGTTCTAAAACGGCCTGCGCCGCACCCGATTTCAAGCACTCGCTTTGGACAGCCCGAGATCAACTCGGCCATCTCTTGACGTGCATGCAAATAGTATCTCGGCACTTCTTGAGAGTTCATGCTTCAGTTGTCCATAGAGAAGCCACGGTGACCTCGCCGAGCTCGGCGGCGGTCCTGATGATGTTGAGGTGGCCCGGATGCACCAGGTCGGCGCTCATGGCGACGTAGACTGTTTTCATGGGAAGGGGCGTTTCGCGCGGTTGATTCTAGCAAAGCGGCGGGGGCGGGGCAACAACGGTGTCATACCTCTCCTGGGAGATACGCCACGCCGCCGCTTTGCGGCACGGCATGGACGGCCATTCCTCCGGGGCTTGCGAGGGCGATTCGCGCGGCCTGGCGATTGAGCTCCAGCAGCTCGAAGCGCGAAGAGGGGGTCGAGGGCGAACCCATCGCCGCGATAATCAGAAGCTGCTTGCGGGCGAACAGCTCCGGCTCGAGGCCGACCGGCCGGTAGCCCCAGCCGATCGCGCGGGTCTGCAGCTTGACCATGGGCATACCGGCCGCGGCCAGCGCATCGAAAAGGCGGTGTTCGCCGGGAGAGAAGAAGGTCGAGGCGTAGACGCATCCGGCGCGCGCCCCCCGAAAGCAGTCTTCGACCACGCGGGGCAACAGGGCCTCGGGGATGCGGCGCGAGATGCGCATCGCCACGATTCGGCGTCCCGAGCCCGGCACGGGCGGCGCAAGCAGTTCCGTGTTCCCGACGCCGCGCCAGAGGATGCCCGTGGGGTCGAGAAGCGGCGAGTCGAGCGGTTCGCGAACCCGCATGAGCGACTTGTCGCAATACATGAGCCACCACTTGAGCGGGTTGTTGGCGATGTAGTGCTCGACCGCATCAATGGTCTCGCGGGAGAGGCACAGGTGGTCGTGGTAGCCCTGGTGCCAGAGCAGATGCTGGCCGAACTCAGTTCGGCCAGCTCCACGGCCATCTCCACGGCGGCCATCTCCACGGCTACCGCCGCCGGGCGTGAAGAGGGCCGAGCTGGGCTCGGCCGAGGCGGACAGTTCGCGATAGACCTTGGTGGTGTGGTTCTTGAAGCGGCGGATGGCATGGCCGATCGCCTGGAGCGGCTCCGCGAGCCCGGAGGCCAAGTGGCAGCGGAGGTGCACGTGGTCCGGCATCACGACATGGCCGTAGAGCGCGATGCCCGGATTGTAGGCCGGAATCGCCTCGAGCGATTCAAGCACGCGTTCGCCGAGGGGCGAAAGGACCATGTCGCGATTTTCGACCCTTCCGAAGAGAGAACGCCGCGGCTCCGTGGAGATCGTGATGAAGAAGGACGCCCCCTTGGAATAATCCCACCCGACGAGCCGCCGATGACGCCGAATCGGCCGTCTGTCGGGCGAAGGCGATTGGGAAGACGGGGCGTTCATGGCGCGGATACTAGCACAGCGGTCCGCGGGTTCGCAAGGGTTGCGAAGGCATTGCGAAAACTTCGTTGCGAGATTTTCGTAACGGGCGGACTGGTTCGCGGCGCTCGCCCTGCGTAGGGTTTGCAAACCCCATGATTTCCCGTTTCGTGTGGTTCTCAAACCCCATGCGGACCATCCCGTGACTGCATTTTCGTCGAGGAAAGAAAAGCGCGATTCCGAAAAGATGAGCGAATCAGACATCATCAAACCCGAAAAAATGAGTGAATTCAACCGCTGAAATCCCGAAAAGACGAGGATTAAGGCGGCTATTATGCCATTTGGACGGGTTTCACTATGCCATTTGGACGAGTTTCACTATGCCATTTGGACGAAACATGGCGCGCGACGGAGCCGCGCCACACGGCCGATGCCGGCGCGTCACGCGCCGTGCGAGGCCGAAAACGGCAAAAGGCGATTGTACCATTCCAAATGATTGTTTGGAATGGTCTGAACCATTCCGAATGTTCATTCGGTTTGGTTTGGCCCGTGGTTCAAACGCTCGCGCTTCAGAAATCCGTCTTCGGAGCGGACCAGATCTTGAACTCGTCGATCAGGTAGTCGACCTGTCCTTGCTTGGGGTCCTGGCGTTCGCGGAGAAAGGGGAAGGCGAGCACGACGGGGTTCGCGACGAACTCGCGGAGGAACTTGGCGCGGTCTGGGCCGTTCGTGCCGTAGGCGGGGTTCACGAGGCGGCCGTCGACGTAGAGCGCGCTCACGACGCGGCGGCCGAGGGCCTCGGACGCCTTGTCGAGCCCCTTCTCCGACCACACGAGCGCGTAGTGGTGCCATGCGGAGGGATCGCCGAGAAAGGCGGGATAGCGCCCGACTCCCGTCGACGGATCCGACGACACGTAGGCCGAACCGGGCAGATCGGCGTGGAGACCGCCCGTGCCGAAACCGTCGTTGGCAGTGTACTTCACGAACGTGTTGACCCACTTGCCGACGCCCATCGCGAAGAACTGCGGGTTGCCGCCGTCGGGATATCGCGTTTCCTTCGTCGCGCCCGGGATCTTCGCCCAGAACTCGATGCACCCCTCCGGTTGCATGAGACCCGTCGGGAACGGGACCTCCGCCGCCGGCGTCCGCGCCTTCACCAGGAGTGCCTTGCCGACCCTGCCCGGAACGAACTCGCCGCCGAGGAACTTGCCGGCGGGGCCGGCGGCGGGATGGGCAATCGAGGAAGCGGAGTCGAAGGTGCAGTAATAGAGAAGGTTGGACGGTTGGGTGGTTGGGCGGTCGGGTGGTTCGATGGACAGCGAGGCGACCTTGTCGAAGGGGACGCGCACGCGGCCGACGAGGGTGTCCATGGTGACGAACGCGCGGTCGGCGGGGAATCTGGCGGTGAGCGCGTCGCCGTTCCGGAAGGCGATCTTCGCGGGGGCGCCGGGCTTGCCGAAGGCGATGGATTCGACCTTGCCCAGGCGCACGCGGATGTCGCCGAGGTTCCGGGAACGCGCGGGAATCGCGTGCTGGCGGAGGGTGCCCTTGAGGATCGAGCCGTCAATCAGGGAAACCTCGGCGCGCAACGGCGGGCGCCGCTTGGCGCAGTGCTTGGAGCCGCACGGAGAACTCCCCCCGGCGCTTCGCGCCACCCCCCTCTCGGAGGAGGGCGGAGAATTGTCCACCAACTCCAATTGTCGGTCATTGCCACCAGTGGCATCGTTGCCAGCAACGACTCCCCCACCCGGAGCGGCGGGC
>JAEEGL010804875.1_pt1 | contig 10860 bp, 5 predicted proteins | sample 9134231 | NCBI WGS metagenome assembly JAEEGL01 (sample SAMN16246548, study PRJNA631951) | gut metagenome | biome: gut microbiome; feature: rumen; material: fiber-attached | host: Bos | place: Iran: Karaj | collected 2018-10
CCAAGGAACACACTGAACTGACGTTCCTCGTGACTCGCATCGGCTGCGGCATCGCTGGATTCACCGATGACGAGATCTCTCCGTTGTTCGAGAAGGCTCACGACGTGGAGAATATCGTGCTGCCGCCAGGTTGGTAAGATCATTGAAGGTTAATAAAAGACAAACGAATTCTAATATGAAATCACTCAGAGAACTATTCCGAATCGGAAAAGGCCCGTCAAGCAGTCACACGATGGGACCGGATAATGCAGCGCGTATCTACGCCAAGCGTCATCCCGAAGCCAAGAGTTTCGAAGTAACTCTTTATGGCAGTCTCGCTGCCACAGGAAAAGGTCACATGACCGATGTGGCCATCATCGATGTACTCAGTAAGATTGCCCCGGTGAACATCGTCTGGCAACCCAAGGAATGCCTGCCCTTCCACCCCAACGGCATGAAGTTCACGGCTGACGGCAGCGACGACTGGACTGTCTATAGCGTAGGCGGTGGCGCATTGTCGGAGGGTAAGACCGAGGGCGACATGTTCGCCTCAGGCGGCGATGTTTATGAGATGCACAAGATCAAGGACATCATGGCGTGGTGCAACAAGACAGGTCATGGTTACTGGGAATATGTGGAACAGTGCGAAGGGCCGGAAATCTGGGACTATCTGAAGGAAGTCTTCCAGACGATGCAGGAGGCCGTGAAACGAGGTCTCGATGCAGAGGGTGCCCTGCCTGGTCCGCTGGGTCTGTCGCGCAAGGCCGTATCCTATTATGTGAAGGCACAAGGATACAAGGAAGCCGCCCGATACAGCGGTATGCTCTATTCCTACGCACTGGCCGTCATCGAGGAGAATGCCTGCGGAGGTACGATTGTGACTGCACCCACCTGTGGCAGTTGCGGCATACTCCCCGCCGTCCTCTACGAGCACTATCACGACATGGGATTCTCTGAGCAGCGCATTCTGAGAGCCCTTGCCACTGCAGGACTCTTTGGTAACGTGGTAAAGCACAATGCCAGCATCAGCGGAGCAGAAGTAGGTTGTCAAGGTGAGGTTGGCGTAGCCTGTGCCATGGCCGCTGCAGCCGGTTGCCAGCTATGGGGAGGAAGTCCCAACCAGATAGAATATGCTGCTGAGATGGGACTGGAGCATCACCTCGGCATGACCTGCGACCCCATCTGCGGACTGGTTCAGATTCCATGTATTGAGCGTAATGCCTTTGCTGCTGCACGTGCTGCTGATGCCACATTCTATGCCATCACATCCGACGGCAACCACCGCATCTCCTTTGACCATGTGGTGGAGGTGATGAAGCGCACAGGCCACGACCTGCCCTCGCTCTACAAGGAAACCAGCGAAGGTGGACTGGCCTTAGAGTATGATGAGTAAGGCCCCAGTCAAAGTGTCCGCCTACGCTTGCATCTTGGAGAAAAATTACCTGTTCATTACCATATATTATAAAAAAAATGGGCAAAAATGATTTATTTTCCTAAAAAAAGCGTAATTTTGCGGCCAAATAGTTTATTCAATAATCATAAAAACAATAGAAAAATGAAAATGAAAGTGTGTATGAGGGCATTGGTGCTCGGCACGATGGCAGGACTGACAGCGTGCGGCAGAGACCTGCCTCAGGCTGAGCCAACATCGTATGAGACGGTGACCATTAAGAAAGAGAACATTACGGTGCCCATCAAGTTCAGTGCCAAACTGAAGGGTGAGACCGACGTGACCATCACGCCACAGGTGAGCGGACAGTTGATGAAAATCTGCGTGACCGAAGGTGACCAAGTGAAGAAAGGCCAGGTGCTCTTCATCATCGACCAGCGCGACGCAAAGTTGGAACTGGAGTCTGCACAGGCCAACCTGCAGGCAGCCATTGCCCAGGAGAACAGTGCGAAAATCGAGTACGAGTCGAACAAGAACCTGTATGAGAAGAATATTGTGAGCAAATACACCTATGAAACAGCCCAGAACTCCTACGAACAGGCTAAGGCCTCGGTGATTCAGTACAGGGCAATGGTAAACCGTGCGAAGGTAAACCTCGGCTACTGCACCATTACAGCACCTGTGACTGGTAGCATTGGTGAGATTCCCGTGCGCATGGGTGATCAGGTCTCACCTGCAACTTATCTGACCACGGTGAGTGGCAACGCGAATATGGATGCTGAATGGTCGCTGCCGGAGACGGTTCTTTCAATGATGCTCAACGAAGGCTTCAGCACGGATCCCAATACGCTTGCAAAGCTGTCGCCCGAAATTGGTTTTGTCATGAAGAACGGTACGGAATATGAACATAAGGGAAAGATTACCAGAGCCACGGGTGTGGTAAACGCTTCTACGGGTACCATCTCGCTGAAGGCTACGTTCCCCAACCCCAAGGGTCAGCTCTACTCAGGTATGCAGGGCTCTGTTGTGATTCCTATAAAGGAAAATGCTGTCATGGTGATTCCGCAGGAGGCTGTCGTGAAGCTGCAGGACAAGCAGCAGGTGTATAAGGTGAAGCCCGACAGCACGGTAACGACTGTTGAAGTGACGACACAGGATATCTTTGATGGCGAGCACTGTATTGCGCTGACTGGTCTGAACGAGGCTGACAAGATTGTAACCGTAGGCGCCAACAACTTACATGAAGGACAGAAGGTGCTTTTCCCGGCTGCGCCGGCAAAAAGTGAGAAGTGAGAAGTGAAAAGTGAAGAATTTGCTACCGCATTATGAAGAGTAATATGTTTATCAACCGATACGTGATGGCGTGTGCCGTCAGTATCGTATTGGCGCTGGTGGGCTTCATTGCGATGAGCTCGCTGCCCATCGAGCAATATCCGAACATTGCACCGCCGGAGGTCGAGGTCACGGCCACCTATAGCGGTGCCGACCCCAAAACCATTATACAGTCGGTCATCGCGCCCCTGGAGGAGAGTATCAACGGTGTGGACGGTATGGACTATATGGTCTCGAAAGCCACTTCAACGGGTAACGTGACCATCGATGTGTATTTCAAGCAAGGCATTGACCCTGACATCGCGACGGTGAACGTGCAGAACCGCGTGTCGAAGGCTCAGCCGCTATTGCCTTCTGCCGTTATCAATATGGGTATTCAGACGGAGAAGCGACAGAGCAGTATTCTGCGCATCATCGGTGTACAGTGTACGAACGGCAAGTATGACGACGACTTCGTGTCGAACTATGTAGATATCAACATCAAGCCTCGTGTGCAGCGTATCTTTGGTGTGGGCTCCGTGACGTCATTAGGTAATACCTACGCCTTGCGTGTCTGGTTGAAGCCCGATGTGTTGGCACAATACAGTCTGACACCCGACGATGTCAGCAATGCCATCAACAGTCAGAGCTTCGTTACCGCTGTGGGTAATTTCGGCGAGCAGTCGAAAAATAAATACCAGTACTCCATGGAGTACAAGGGTACACTGAAAGAGATTGAGGAATTCAACGACATTGTGATCAAAACCACCGACGGTGGTCACGTGCTGTACCTGAAAGAAGTGGCTGAGGTGGAGATTGGTGCCCAGTCATACAGCTTTATCTCTAACATCAGCGGTAAGCCGGGTACCTTCATGCTGATATTCCAGTCGCCGGGTTCCAATGCTACGGAGGTAAACCAGCGCATCGACCAGACGTGTGAGGAAATGAAGGCCACGATGCCTGACGGACTGGAGTTCGTCACCTTGATGAACACCGACGACTTCCTCTTCGCAGCCATTGGCAGCGTGGAAGAGACGCTGATCATCGCCATCATCCTGGTGATCCTGGTGGTGTTCTTCTTCCTGCAGAACTTCAAGGCGACAATCATCCCGTCAATCTCGGTGGTTGTGTCGTTGATGGGTACGTTTATGATCGTCACCGTGGCAGGCTTCTCGCTGAACCTCTTGACGCTGTTCGCCCTGGTGCTCGCTATCGGTACGGTGGTCGATGACGCCATTGTGGTCGTTGAGGCTGTGATGGCGAAGATGGAGGGTGGAATTACGGATGCCAAGGAAGCTACGACCAAGGCAATGAGCGAGGTGTCAATGGCGGTTATCTCGTGTACCTTGGTGTTCATGGCGGTGTTCATCCCCGTGACCTTTATTTCGGGTACGTCGGGTACGTTCTTCACGCAGTTTGGTGTCACCATTGCCTCGGCAGTAGGTCTGTCGTGTCTGCAGGCCATGACCACCTGTCCCGCCCTTTGTGCCATCATGCTGAGGGTGAAGGAAGGTAAAAAGGAAGGAAAGGGCCTTACCTATTATACAAAAATGGCTTACGATGCCAGTTATAATGCTATCTTCAACAAATATAGCAAAGCGGTGAATAAGTTCATCAAGCGTCCTGCTGTGGCTTGGATACTGATGATCATTGCTGCCGTGCTGCTTGTTTTCTTCATGTCGAAACTGCCTTCAGGCCTCGTGCCTCAGGAAGACCAGGGTTGTTTCATGGTTGAGGTAGATGCACCGGAAGGTTACACGCTGCAGCAGACCTACGACCTGTTGAAGCAGGTGGAAGAGAAGATCAAGGTACTTCCTGAAGTGGAGAGCTATGCCGTGGTGAGCGGCTACGGTCTGATTTCGGGTCAGGGTACCAGCTATGGTTTCTTTGTGGTTCGTCTGAAGAACTGGGAAGAGCGTAAGGGTATAGAACATTACGTAGATATGGTGATGTATCGTTTCTATATGTCGTGTGCGAACATCAAGAATGCCACGGTCATTCCGTTCCAGATGCCTCAGATCCCGGGTTATGGTACGAGCAGCAACGTGAACCTCGTGGTAGAGGACCCCACCGACGGCGACTTGTCGGAGTTCTCCAAGAAGACCGACAATTTCCTGGCCAAGCTCAGGGAGCGCAAGGAAGTGAATATGGCGATGTCCACCTACTCGGAGAAATTCCCGAAATACCGTGTTGACGTGGATCCTACCCAGTGCAGCCGTTCCGGCTTGACAGCCAAGGACGTGCTGACGACGCTCGGTGACTACTGTAGCGGATCGTACATCGCCAACTACAACCAGTTTGGTAAGGTGTATCAGCTGTGGATTGCCGCAGCCCCGGAGTATCGACTCGACCCCTCGTCGCTTAACAATATCTTTGTGAAGACGAGCAGCGGTAAGATGTCGCCCCTTTCAGAGTTTATTTCACTGAAGGAGATTGTCGGCCCGTCTAACAACCAGCGTTTCAATCTGTTCTCGAGTATTGAGTGTCAGGTAGCCCCTGCCGCCGGCTATAGCGAGGGTCAGGTCCAGGAGGTCATCAAGGAAGTGTTCAGGGAGACGATGCCTACTACGTCAACCTACGAGTACAGCAACATGTCGCGTGAGACCGCAGAGCAGGCCGGTTCGAATACCACCACCCTGATCTACTGTATTTGTGTCGTCCTCATCTACCTGATTATGGCATCCTTGTATAACTCATGGTTCGTGCCCTGGGCTGTGCTGTTCTCGATACCTTTCGGTCTGATGGGTGCCTTCGCCGTCATCTTGCTTTGCGCCAGCATTGGCTTCCCTGGCATGGAAAACAATGTCTATGTGCAGACGGGTGTCGTCATGTTGATTGGTCTGTTGGCGAAGACCGCCATCCTGATTACCGAGGTGGCCTCTGAGCACCGCAAACATGGCATGAGCATCTTTGATGCAGCCTTTGCCGCTTGCCAGGAACGTCTCCGCCCGATTCTGATGACAGTTATCTGTATGATTGTCGGTATGGTACCGCTCGCCATCGAGGGCGGTGCAGGTGCCAATGGTAACCGTGCCCTTGCCATGTGCGTTATCGGCGGTATGAGCGTGGGTACTATCTCGCTGCTCTTCGTCGTACCGGCATTCTATATTATGTTCCAGAAACTGCACGACAAGTTCCAGGGCAGCACCGTGGAAGTTCAAGAAGTTAACGAAGTTAGTGAAGTAAGATAATCATGAGAAAACTAAGCAATATCATCGCAGCTGCAGCCGTGGGCCTGATGCTCACGGGCTGCGGCTTATATACTAAATATGAGAAGACCGTACAGGATCCTGCCGATGCCTTTGGCACCACGCCGGACATCACGGCGTTCACGAGTGATGTAAGCATTGCCGATCTGTCGTGGCGCGAGTTCTTTACGGACCCCTTGTTGCAGAATCTGATCGAGCAGGCATTGGCCAACAATACTGACCTGAACACCACTCGCATCAATGTCGAGAAGAGTGAGATTTCGTTGAAGACTAAGAAGCTGGCCTATCTGCCATCACTCTATTTCTCTCCTCAAGGCTCCATCTCCAGCTTCGACGGTGCCAAAGCTACGAAGAGCTACACCCTGCCGTTGGATGTGCAATGGGATATCGATCTGTTTGGTTCAATCACCAATAAGAAGCGCGCTGCCCAGGCAGCCCTGCTGCAGGCCCAGATGACCGAGGAGGCCACCCGTTCCAACCTCATCAGCAGCATAGCCCAGCAGTACTACTATCTGCAGCTGCTCGACCGCGAACTGGACATCCTCATCCAGACCGACAGTCTGTGGAAAGCCTCTTTGGACATGGAGGAGGCACTCTACGAGAACGGTCAGGCTTACTCAACGGCTGTCAACCAGCTCGAGGCATCGTGGCTCGACGTGAAGCTCCAGATTGTGACCACCAAGCGCAGCATACGTTCCACCGAGAACGAAATCTGCAGTCTGCTCTGCATCACGCCGCAGCACATCGAGCGCTCCCATTGGGGTGCTGGTGAACAATACCACTCAGCCACCGAAGGACAGCGCCTGTTCGAGGAGCGGTACATGAAGATCGGCGTGCCCGCCATGATGCTGGAGCGTCGTCCCGACATTCGTCTGGCCAACTACTACATCGAGGAAGCCTTCTATAACGTAAAGGCTGCCCGTGCCGCCTTCTATCCCAGCATCACGCTGTCGGGTGAGGCCGGCTGGACCAACAATGGCGGACTCGTCAATCCCGGCAAACTGCTGTTGAACGTCTTAGGTCAACTCTCGCAGCCCATCTTCGCCCGTGGCCAGATCAATGCCAACTACAAGACGGCCCAGCTCACGGAGGAGAACCTGAAGAAGAAGTACGTGCAGACCGTCGTCGATGCCGGCAACGATGTGAACGAGGCTATTGCCGACTGTCGTGCCGCCCGCGAGTTGCACGGCTACTACCACCGTCAGGTGGAGGTGCTCCATGAAGCCTTCATCGGCACCCATGAGCTGATGGACAATGGTAAGGCCCAATATCTCGAAGTGCTCAAAGCCCAGGAGAGTCTGCTCTCAGCCCAGCTCAACGAGGCTTCGAATCTGTACTACGGTGCCCAGTCCGTCATTTCCCTCTACATTGCATTAGGCGGCGGAACGAAATAAGGCATCCCCTAAGTAACAAATCTTGATAGAACACATTGGACTTGCAGTCAAGCGGGTCCAATGTGTTATTTTTTCAACCTGCCGGCAAAAAAAGTTGCTTTTATTTCCTCATGTAGGAAAAAATGGCTAACTTTGTAACTTCAAAGACAAAATACTACTGAAACAATGAACAAACTATTACTGACTTTGGCATTGACTGCCATTCCTTTGATTCCCATTTCTGGCAGTGACTCCGTGGACGTCAAGCAGCAATTGGCTCCAGTGGAAGTGATGCTGGACAAAACATCCGACCAGCCCTTTAGCTATAGTGTTGCGCTGCCAGACGGCAATTACCGGGTGACCGTGACGTTGGGCTCCAAGAAACGCGCAGCGCAAACGGTGGTGAGGGCTGAGAGCCGCCGCCACTTTACGGACGTGATCAACACGAAGAAAGGAAAATATGAGACGGTGACTTTTGTCGTTCATAAACATTCACCGAACATTGACGGCACCACAAAGGTGAAGCTGAAACCCCGTGAATGGAGCTATAAGAACTGGGACGACTCGCTGAACCTGATGTTCTGCGGACCGGCTCCAGCTGTCAAGAGCATCCGCATAGAGCCCGACGTGGAGGCCACGACAGTCTTCCTGTGTGGCAACAGTACCGTGGTAGACCAGGAAGACGAGCCTTGGGCATCGTGGGGACAGATGATAACCCGCTGGTTTGACGACAAGGTCGTCATCGCCAATTTTGCTGAGAGCGGCCTGTCGGCAACGACGTTCCTGGCGCAGCTGCGATTGGACAAGATACTGACCATGATGAAGCCGGGCGACTACGTCATCTGCGAGTTCGGACATAACGACGAGAAAGAGAAACGTGCAGGTGACGGGGCATGGTACAGCTATTCGCGTAACCTGAAGATTTTTGCCGACCGAGTGCGTGAGAAGGGCGGGACTATCATCTTTGTCACTCCGACAGCCCGTCGCCTCTTCAAACCGGACCATCAAACGCTGGGCTATACGCACGGAGATTATCCTGAAGCCATGAGGACGGTAGCCAAGCGCGAGGGAGTGGAACTCATCGAACTGAACGGCATGACACGCACCTTCTATGAGGCTTTAGGCGAGGAGGGTTCGAAGAAGGCTTTGGTACATTATCCGGCAAACACCTTCCCCAACCAGCCCAAGGCCTTGGCAGACAATACACACTTCAATCCCTATGGCGCCTGGGAGGTTGCCAAGATGATAGTCATGGGACTGAAGCAGTTGAACAGCCCGCTGGTAGTTCATTTGCGTCCTGACTGGCAGGACTTCGACCCCGCTCATCCTGACGACCCGCAGACCTTTGTATGGTATATGTCCGGTACGGGCAACATCCTGAAACCAGACGGAAACTAAGCCTGAAGATGTGCCAAACGATACAAACTACTAAACAACAAATCAAAAGCGAAACATGATGAAAAAGTTAGTTTTGGGATTCCTATTACTGGTGTCGACGGCCGTTTATGCCACAGAGCGCCAGAAACTGAACTTCAATGGCAGTTGGAGACTGGAGGTAGGCGATTTTGTAGGAACAAAGTCTGCAGACTACGACGACAGCAGGTGGCAACAGGTCACGCTGCCCTATGCCTTCAACGGCAGCGAGGCTTTCCGTAAGGATATTATAGACTTGACGGATACTATCGTCTGGTATCGCAAGCATTTTAATCTTCATCAGATCAACAACAAAAAGATATTTATCGAGTTTGAAGGTGTGCGTCAGGGTGCCGACTTCTTCCTGAACGGACAGCATTTAGGCTTCAGCGAGAATGGTGTCATGGCCTGCGGTTTCGACCTGACCCCTTATGCCAAGGAGGGCGACAATGTCATTGCCGTGCGGTGTGACAATAGTTGGCAGTACCGTTCGCGCAAACACAATAGCCGTTACCAGTGGAACGACCGCAACTTCAATGCCAACTACGGCGGTATTCCCAAGAATGTCTATCTGCATGTGACCGACAAGCTCTACCAGACATTGCCGCTCTATTCTAACCTCGGAACAACCGGAACGTATATCTATGCCACCGACTTCGACATTCCCGGTCGCAAAGCCGTGATACATGCCGAGTCAGAGGTCAGGAACGACGATGACAAGCCACGCTCGTTTACCTATTTTGCCGTCGTGCAGGACGCTGACGGTAACGAGGTGGCCAGATTCCATGGCGAACCAATCACCCTACAGCCCGGTGAAACGCAGACGGTGAAGACACAGCAGCCCGTCAGCGGACTACATTTCTGGTCGTGGGGCTATGGTTACCTCTATACCGTCAGGACCTTGTTGAAGGCAGACGACGGTTCGACCATTGACGACGTCACCACAAGGACGGGATTCCGCAAGACTCGCTTTGCCGAAGGTAAGATATGGCTTAACGACCGGGTGCTGATGATGCACGGCTATGCCCAGCGTACGTCGAATGAGTGGCCGGGAGTGGGGCTCTCGGTACCGGCGTGGTTGAGTGACTATTCAAATGCGTTGATGGTTGAGTCAAATGGAAACTTGGTACGCTGGATGCACGTGACTCCCTGGAAGCAGGATATTGAATCGTGTGACCGTGTCGGACTGATTCAGGCTATGCCTGCCGGTGATGCAGAAAAAGACGTGGAAGGACCCCGTTGGGCACAGCGCAAGGAGCTGATGCGCGATGCCATCATCTATAACCGCAACAACCCCAGCATCCTGTTCTACGAGAGTGGCAACGAGAGTATCAGCCGCGAGCACATGTTGGAGATGAAGCAGATTCGCGATCAGTATGACCCCTTTGGCGGTCGTGCCATCGGTTCGCGTGAGATGCTGGATATTGACGAGGCTGAATATGGCGGCGAGATGCTTTATATCAACAAGTCGCACAAACATCCCATGTGGGCCATGGAATACTGTCGCGACGAAGGCTTGCGCAAATATTGGGACGAGTACAGCTATCCTTTCCACAAGGAAGGCGACGGACCGCTCTATCGTGGCAAACCCGCTACCGACTATAATCACAATATGGACTGTTTTGCCGTCGAGATGGTGCGTCGTTGGTATGACTACTGGCTGGAGCGTCCGGGTACGGGAACACGTGTGTCATCGGGTGGCGTGAAGATCGTCTTCTCAGACACCAATACCCACCATCGTGGCGAATCCAACTATCGCATGAGTGGCGTGACTGATGCCATGCGCATCCCAAAGGACGCGTTCTATGTGCATCAGGTTATGTGGAACGGATGGGTGGACAACGAAGCCCAGCAGACCTATATAATCGGGCACTGGAACTACGACAAGGGAACGGTGAAACCCGTTTATGTGGTATCTACAGCCGATGAGGTAGAACTCTTCTTGAACGGCCAGTCACTGGGCAAGGGACGCCAGCAGTACCGCTATCTCTTTACTTTTGATCAGGTCAGTTACGAACCGGGCACACTTGAAGCTGTCGGTTCAGATGGCAGCCGCTACAAACTGGAGACTGCCGGAGAACCTTATCAGTTGAAGCTTCGTGCCATTGAGAATCCTGAGGGGACGAAGGCTGACGGTGCCGATATGGTGCTGTTCGAGGTGGAAGTGACCGACCGTCAGGGACGC
>JAEEGL012329643.1_pt1 | contig 10860 bp, 10 predicted proteins | sample 9134231 | NCBI WGS metagenome assembly JAEEGL01 (sample SAMN16246548, study PRJNA631951) | gut metagenome | biome: gut microbiome; feature: rumen; material: fiber-attached | host: Bos | place: Iran: Karaj | collected 2018-10
CTCCTTGTTATTAAATTTGGCTTCTATAAGAGGTATAACCTGAGGTGGAACAAATAGGCTAATGTCTCCGCCATAAGACGCAAATTCCTTTGCGACAGTAGAACTCAAATATGAATACTTTAAAGATGTAGTCATAAACAAAGTCTCAAGCTCTGGATATTGAACCTTATTGGATTGAGCAAGCTGAATTTCATTTTCAAAATCTGTAACAGCTCTTAAGCCTCTAATTATAACCTGTGCATCTTTTTTCTTTGCGAAATCAACTAATAAACCCTCAAAGCATTCCACTTTGACGTTATCTAAATTTTCAGTCAATTCCCTTATCATACTAACACGTTCATCAATGGAAAACAACGGATTTTTTTGCTTGTTATTGAGAACGCCGATGATTAATTCATCGCATAATTTACTCGCTCTTTTAATGATATCCAAATGTCCAAAAGTAATGGGATCAAAACTACCAGGATAAATTGCTCTTTTCATTTTACGCCTTCTTTAAAAATACATGTTTGTTAGTCTTATACAGCTTTTCCTTGATAATGCAAAAACCTATGGACGAAACATAATCAAACTCTGTTTCAACTGAAGCCTCAACTATAATGACTGTATCCTCTGAAACATAATCAGCCTGAGATAAAGCTTCAAGTACCTGCTTTTCAATTGACTTGTTGTATGGAGGATCCATAAAAACAATATCAAAAGAAGCATGTCCACTTAACTTGTGTAGTGCCCCAAAAACATCTTCTTTATATAACTTGCTATCTTCTATTAGCTTTGCCTTGTTGAGATTGTGCTCTATGGCTGTAATAGCCTTTTTATCCTTCTCAACAAAGATAGCCTCTCTTGCACCGCGACTAAGCGCCTCTATTCCCATTTGCCCGCTACCAGCAAACAAATCCAGGAAATAGCTGTCATAGATATCTGGTGCAATCATGTTAAATAATGTCTCTTTTATTCTATCTGAAGTAGGGCGAGTATCCAACCCCTCAGGGGTTTCAAGATTCATGCCTCTCTTACTTCCTGAAATAACTCTCAATGTTTATTCCTCTAAACTTAGCAAACAATTAGTAAGAAGCTTAATCGCTTCATTGGCAGCAGCCTGTCTGACCTGACTTCTGTCGCCGGATAAATGCAGCTCCTTCACCTGGCATTTATCGTCGCCGTATGCACATGCTACATATACAAGGCCCACAGGCTTAATAGGAGAACCACCACATGGACCGGCAATCCCAGTGGAAGAAACACCAAAGTCAGCAGATGCAGTACTTCTAACGCCCTTTGCCATCTCCATAGCAGTCTGCTTGCTAACAGCACCGTAAGACTCAAGAGTCTTGGCCCTAACACCTAAGTTCTTCATCTTGGCTTCGTTGGAGTATGTGACATATCCCTCATTGAAGCAATCTGAAGCACCAGGTACATCAACAATAGAGCTTGCTATTAGTCCGCCTGTACATGATTCTGCCGTTGCAACTGTGTAATTAGCCTGAGAAAGTTTGCTAACCAAAGTTGCTATATCCATTATTTCTGCTCCTTAAGTACATCGATGTTCTGGTAGATGTAAACAACAAGAGAAACAATAGTCATAATAAGTGAAGCCCAAACGGCTACCTGTCCAAGGAACTGTAGCCATTTCCATGGGAAGTTTGCAACAAGAATGATAACCATAACCATCTGGCAAACTGTCTTAATTTTACCAAAAATGTTGGCTGCAATAACGATGTTGTTTTCAGCAGCAACAAGTCTGAAACCAGAAATTATAAACTCTCTTGCTACAATAATAATTACAAACCATGCAGCAAGCTGGCCTGTAGCAATAAGGCAAATCATTGCTGAGCAAACTAAAAGCTTGTCTGCAAGAGGATCCATAAACTTTCCAAAGTTGGTAACAAGATTGTATTTGCGGGCAATCTTGCCATCAAATAAATCAGTGAGAGAAGCCACGACAAAGACTAAATCAGCAATGATTCTAAGTGCCTGACTCTCTGGATTGATTAATAATAAAAATACGAAAACAGGAATAAGAATAATCCTGAACAGTGTTAATTTGTTTGGTAAATTCATAACTGAACATCTCCTATCAAATCATACTCGTCAAAGCCTGTAACTGTAACATCAACAAACTGTCCGCTACAAAGCTCATTATCACTATTAACAAAAATAAACCCATCAACCGATGGTGTATCTCTGTATGTGCGACCAATGAAAACTCCATCCTCTGGAAGCTTTCCTTCGATGAATACAGGGACCACTCGTCCAACATATGTCTGATTATTTGATAAGCAAATATCCTTTTGGCAAAGCATAACCTCTTCCTGCCATTTTTGCTTTAAATCATCATCTACCTGATTGTCCCATGTGGCAGCTACTGTGCCATCCTCCTTGGAATAAGCAAAGGCTCCAAGTCTATCAAACTTCATATCCTTGATAAACTGTAAAAGCTCCTCATGCATTTCCTGAGTCTCACCTGGGAATCCACAGATAAGAGTTGTACGAAGAGAAATATCCGGCATTGCTTTTCTAAGTCTAGAGGCAATATTCATAATATCCGCCTTATTAGTCTTACGCCCCATAAGCTTTAATATTTCATCATTACAATGCTGAATAGGCATATCTATGTAATGACATATCTTTGGCTCCGAAGCCATACACTCAATAAGCTCGTCTGTGATTTCTTCCGGATAAGCATAGAGGATTCTAATCCACTGAATACCAGAAATCTGACAAAGCTTGTGCAAAAGCTCCGGCAAAGCCTTATGTCCATAAATATCTGTTCCATAAACTGTTGTTTCCTGAGCAACAACAATAAGCTCTTTAACTCCGTCGGCTGCCAACTGCTCAGCCTCTGCAATAATCTGCTCCATTGGATAAGAACGGTAATTGCCACGGATGTATGGAATAATGCAATAAGTACAACGCTTGTTGCATCCTTCGGCTATTTTAAGATAAGCAAAATGTCCGCCTGTGGTAAGGACTCTGCGCCCATCCTTAGGTAAGCCAACCAAATCCTTTTTAATAACTGGTTTAACGCCCTTTTTGGCAAGGACTTCATCGATTGCCTTTAAAAGCTCATCGTAGGAATTGGTGCCGATAACAGCATCAACCTCTGGCAAATCCTTAAGGATATCATCAGAAAACCTCTGAGCAAGGCAGCCTGTAACAATGAGTGCCTTGAGCCTTCCATTGTCCTTGTATGCCCCTAAATCGATGATATTTTGAATACTCTCTTCCATAGCATCAGCTATGAAAGAGCATGTATTTACAACAATAATGTCTGCTTCTGATTCGTCGTCACAGATCGAGTATCCATGATCAATCAAATCGCCCAACATATGCTCGGAATCAACAAGATTCTTATCGCAACCAAGGGAAACAAATAATACATTCATAATATTAGTTATTTACTTCCTCATTTAAAATCTTGATAGCGCCGTCGTTAAGCTCGTTTACAGCAATAGAAAGTGGCTTCTCACCCTTTGTGTAGCCGATAAGTGGATCTGCACCGTCGATAATCTGACGTGCACGCTTTGCTGTAGCAGCAACGATTGTGTAGCGACTATTTACAACTGGCTCCTCACCAACCTCAACATTTTCATTAACCTTCTCCATAAGTTCTACATAAGATGGATGTATCATAATTAATTGCTCCTTTCAAATATCTTCAATTGATCTTTCATTTCTTTGATGGCAGTGCTGTTTCTGGAAACCTTAAAGTGCTCTGCCTGAATTATATTATGAACCTGATCTACAGCCTTTTCTAATGTGTCATTAACAATCAGGTAATCATATTTCTCCATTATGTCTGCTTCTTTGTTAGAAATGGCAAGACGTTGTGCTATAACCTCTTCTGTCTCTGTGCCTCGACCAACAAGTCGATTCTTAAGCTCAGCCGCGCTAGGTGGCATTGTAAACAAAAGTAAGGCGTCAGGGAACATTTCCTTTACCTTTAAAGCTCCGTGCGTCTCGATTTCAAGGATAACATCCTTTTTATCTTCGATGAGCTGCTCCACATAAGCCTTTGGTGTGCCATAGAAGTTGCCGTTAAAGGTGGCATACTCAAGCAGCTCGTTGTTAGCTATCATTTTGTCAAACTCTTCTTTGGTCTTAAAGAAGTATTCTCTACCGTCCTTTTCGCCAGCACGCATCTCTCTGGTGGTAGCAGAAATGGAAAGATTGTAATCGGTAGGATGTGCCTCAAGCAAATGCTTCATAATCGTGCCTTTGCCTGCACCGGAAAAACCTGAAAGGACAATAACCAGGCCCTTGTCATGCATCATTTTCATTTCCTCCTTCTGGGAATTACATCTAATCTAGTAATTATTCTATGTTTTGTATTTGCTCTCTGACCTTTTCAATTAAGGTCTTGAGTGTAATTCCAATGTCAGCTATTTCAACATCAGTTGACTTGGAAAGAATTGTATTAGCCTCACGATTAAGCTCCTGAGCAAGAAAGTCCAGCTTGCGGCCAACCTCTTTGTCAAGCTTGAATACATCCCTGGTCTCACATACATGACTCTTGAGACGTACCATCTCTTCATCTATGCAAATCTTGTCAGCATAAATAACAACCTCTTGAGCTATGCGGCCCTCATCAATATGAGAATCATCTAAAAGCTCAACAATCTTGGTCTTTAGACGAGCTGTATACTCCTGGATAATCTGTGGACTGCGCTCCTCAAGCTTAGCCACAAGAGAAAGCATCTCATCCATCTTGCCAAGTAAATCCTTTTCAAGGCGCTCGCCCTCAGCTATGCGGGACTGAACAAACTGGTCTATACAGCCCTCAAGTGCAGTAAATACAATTGACTTAAGGCCATCCTCATCAGCCTCAATCTCCTCCAGCTCAATAACATCAGGCAGTCGAGATATATTGCTTGCTTTAAGGTCGTTATCAACCCCAAGCTTTTCAGCCATAGCAGAAATTGAATCGTAATATTTTTGGGCAATGGCATCATTAATAGATACCTGATAGCAGGCATCTGAATGCTCGTTTAAAGTAATATAAACGTCTACCTTTCCCCTAAATACACTCTCGCTGATTTTATTACGAATTGCACTTTCTAAGAAGTTAAGCTTCTTTGGAAGCTTGATGTTTAAATCTAGATACCTGTGATTAACAGACTTCATCTCGATAGTGACACGAGCGTCTGTGTTTTCGGCAAAACCCTTGCCGTATCCTGTCATGCTACGAACCATGTGAGTCTCCTTTAACCTATGTATTTCGCATAAAAATCCACTTTTACATAGTTGTTTTTAATTATAATTAAAGATACAATAATAGTCAATTATAAGTGACTTAAATATGCTAGAAAGGTATTACTATTTCAAGTACAAACAATAGTAATAGACAGGTTTAAAAATGGCTTTAGATGGAATTTCCATTCATGCTCTTGTACATGAATTTAACAATAATCTTTTAAATGGCAAAATCAACAAGATTTCCCAGCCGGAACGTGAGGAGCTTTTAATCACAATCAACACAGCTGATGGCAATAAGCGCCTGCTTATTTCAGCTAACGCTTCTCTTCCATTTATGTATATAACAGCAGACAACAAGACCGCTCCTGCAGTGGCTCCAGGCTTTTGTATGCTTCTTAGAAAGCATATTGGTGCAGGTCGCATTATAGAGATTTCTCAAATGGGACTAGAGCGCGCTGTTCGTTTTAAGATTCAGCACCTTAATGAAATGGGTGACATCACCTTCAAGTATCTCTATGTAGAGATTATGGGCAAGCATTCTAATATCATCTTCTGTAACGAGGATAATATGATTTTAGATGCAATAAAGCACGTGCCTTCTTCAGTAAGCTCAATTAGAGAGGTGCTTCCAGGAAGGGATTACTTTATTCCTGCTCAGGAAGGCAAGGTCAATCCTTTAGATGCCGACGAAGTATACTTTAAAGACACGGTTTTAAAGCGAAGTGATTCTATTTTTAGAGCTATTATGTCCTCATATATTGGAATCAGTCCTACCATTGCAAACGAAATCTGCTATAGAGCAAACATTGATTCAGATGCAAGCTGCGCATCTCTTTTTGACGAGCACAAGCAAAAGCTTTGGGACGCCTTTAATGGCATGATGCAGGAAATTAATAACGATAAATATACTTACAATATCGTTATAGACCAAGCCAAAAATGCTCCAGTAGAATACGCTCCAATTAAGCTTCGGATGTATCAGGATATGGAATGCAAGGATTACGAGACTATGTCCGAGGTTTTGGTTGAGTTTTACGCCAAGAGAAATAAATATACCAACATCAGACAAAAATCATCTGACCTGCGCAAGATTATTACCAATCACATTGAGCGCTGTGCCAAGAAGTTAGACCTTCAGTTAAAGCAGCTTAAGGATACTGAAAAGCGTGACAAGTACAAGCTCTACGGCGAGCTGCTTCACACCTACGGTTACGAGGCCAAGCCAAATGATAAATCCATTACTGTAATCAACTACTACGACAACAAGGAGATTACTATCCCCCTTGATTCTGATTTATCTGCCTCAGACAATGCCAAGAAATACTTTGATAAATATGCAAAGCTTAAGCGTACAGCTGAGGCCCTTGATACTTATATAGAGCAGTCAAAGCAGGAATTAGAGCTGCTTAAATCAATCGAGGCTTCCCTTAATATTGCAGAAACAGAAACTGATTTATCGGATATACGTAGAGAGCTTTCAGACCACGGATTCATTAAAAAGCACAGTGGCAACAAAAAAGAAAAATCTAAAAAGAGCAAGCCACTTCATTTTGTTGATGACAATGGATTTGACATTTATGTTGGCAAAAACAACTACCAGAACGACGAGCTCACCTTTAAGTTTGCTACTGGAAACGACTGGTGGTTCCACACCAAAAAAATTCACGGCAGCCACGTTATCATCAAAACAAATGGCAAGGAATTGCCGGATTCTTCCTACGAATACGCAGCGGAGCTTGCAGCCTACTACTCTTCTGGACGAGAAAGCGACAAGGTAGAAATCGATTATCTCCAAAAGAAGAACGTAAAAAAGCCTGCCGGTGCTGCAGCAGGCTTTGTAGTATATTATACTAATTATTCAATAATGGTTTCACCAACACTAGAGCACGTAAAACTGGTTGGTGAGGAATGAGTTTAAGGTGGACTTCAACTGAGGATGATTTTCCAAGGTTGGGTCCGCCTTTATCAGTTCGTCAACATCGTTAGATGCAAGCTCTAGCTCATCAGCATCCTGATAAATATCTGCCACCTTAAAGCTAAACTCTCCGCTTTGTCTGACACCAAACATATCTCCCGGTCCTCTAAGCTTCAAGTCTTCCCTTGCAATGTAAAAGCCATCATTTGATTTAAGCATGATATTTAATCTATCAGAATCCTTGTCGTCCTTGCCTGAATTCATAAGCACGCAATAACTTTGAGCACTGCCTCGACCTACACGGCCTCGGAGCTGATGAAGTGCCGCCAGTCCAAAGCGATTTGCATTCTCAATCATCATTACTGTAGAGTTAGGCACATTAACACCTACCTCAACAACTGTTGTTGAAACCAAAATCTGAATATTCTGATTGGCAAAATCATCCATCACTTTATTCTTTTCAGCCGGCTTCATCTTGCCGTGCAATACTCCAATGGCGTACTTTCCATCAAAATATTTTTCAAGCTTCTTGCTGTAGTCCATAACATTTTGAGCCTCAGTAGTCTCCGAAGCCTCAACAAGAGGACATATGATATAGACCTGGTGCCCCTTTTCTATCTCATCAGAAACAAATTTGTAGGCACTGTTTCGCATTCCCTCTTTAATGACGCAAGTCTTTATAGGCAAACGGTTGGCAGGAAGCTCCTTGATCATAGAAACGTGCATATTGCCATATAAAATCATGGCAAGAGTCCTTGGAATTGGAGTTGCCGACATAACAATAATATGAGGATGCTCTCCTTTGGAAGAAAGCTTATCCCTTTGCTGAACTCCAAATCTGTGCTGCTCATCTGTGATTACAAGAGCTAGATTATTAAAATTCCTGTTGTCTGATATCAGTGCATGAGTGCCTATGATAAAGCAGGATTCATTTTCATCTACTGTCTTTTGAGCCGCTTTCTTTTCAGATGCCTTCATTGAACCTGTAAATAGCACAACAGGAATATCCAATCCTGCATCTCTAACCCACTTGCAAAAGCCCTCATAATGCTGCTTTGCAAGGACCTCAGTTGGAGCCATAATGGCAGCCTGATAGCCTGAAAGGGCCACATCAAGCATTGCTAAAAAAGCAACTATGGTCTTACCAGAGCCTACATCACCCTGGATTAATCGTTGTGTGATATAATCCCCGGTCAAATCATTCATAACATCCGAAAGAACCTTGTCCTGATCCTTAGTCAAATCAAACTGCAGGTGCTTTCTAAACTCATCAGTCTTGGAGTGATGGGATATTTTAAATTTATTTTCGTAGGATACACTCTCATTTTCCTGAAGTCTGGAATTTAAAATAAAGAAAAACATTTCCTCATAGGCCAAACGTTTTCTGGCCTTTAACAATGCGTCATAATTCTCTGGAAAATGATAGGTGTACACAGCATCCCTATAAGACATAAAATCATTTTTCTTTTCAATGTCTTCTGGAAGACGGTACTCAGGAAGGTTGCACTTTTCAAATGCAGCCTTTACTGATTTAAGCACAAGATTGTTGCTAAGGCCCTTCGTCAAATGATAAATAGGCTGAATCTGCTCTCTAACCTCCTGATACTTTTCAGGTGTAAAGATTACCGGCTGAGACATCTTGTATCTGCCATTATCAAAGGTTAATCTGCCATAGAATATATAAACCTTCCCTGGCTCTAATGAAGCCCTGATATAATTGGAGTTAAACCAAACCAAGTCAACAGCAATAGCATCACAATAAGCTGTAGCAGAAAGCACGTCTATTCTGCTTCTTGATTTAAAAACCTTTGGAGAAGTCTTGATACGACCTGTAATACTAATCAATGAATCCACGCTATCTCTATCCGGCAACTGTGCCTTTGGATAAACTAAATAAGTACGCGGAAAAAAAAGGAGTATATCCTCAATGGTATATACTCCTAATTTGTTAAGTAATTTAGTTGTCTTTTCTCCAATTCCTTTAATAGTGTCTACTGGTGACAACAATTCCATTTAATGCGCCTTACCGCAGGCATGGTACCAATCTATGACTTGCCTGCAATGTCATAGATTCAATTTCAAAAAGTTACTTTTGAAATTGTTACTCAACTGAAACAATGTAGGCATATACAGCCTGACCACCCTCAGAAATTTCAACCTCCAGGTCAGGATATTTCTCCTCAACTGCAGCACCAAGTGCCTCAGCCTTTTCCTGATCTGAGCCTTCGCCCCAGTAGATAGAAACTACTGAAGAATCCTCAGTAACCATCTGGTCAATCATCTCTTTGAATGCCACATCTATATCTGCATTAACTGAAAGGAGGCCTGAATCGCCCATACCCATCCAGTCATTCTTTGTGATTTCCTTTTCGTCAATCATTGTATCACGAACAGCATATGTAACCTGTCCTGTCTTAACATTGGCGATTTCTTCTGTCATTGCAGCCTGATTGTCCTCAACTGATGCATCAGCAGCAAATGTAATAAGAGCTGTGATACCCTGAGGTATTGTCTTGGTTGGGATAACGATAATCTTTTTGTCCTGACAGATTGCTGCAGCCTGGTTTGCTGCAAGAATGATATTTTTGTTGTTTGGTAATACGAATACTGTCTTTGCATTAACCTTTTCAACAGCACTTAAAATATCATCTGTACTAGGATTCATTGTCTGACCACCTGGAATCATGTAATCACATCCAAGCTCAGTAAAGATTGATGTAAGTCCCTCGCCAGTTGCAATGGAAACAAATCCCATATCCTTTGCTGGCTCTGCAGGAGCTGCCTTTTCCTCAGCCTTAGGTGCCTCTACAACCTCGTCACCAATCTTAAGATCAAGAATATCTCCTAAACCGATTGACTCAAGCTTAGCCTTTAACTCCTTAACCTGATAAGAAGCAAGTGCCTTGTCTGACTCTATAACAAACTCAACTGTAGTCTTAACCTTTGAAGGCGCCTTTGCAGCTTCCTCACCGGCAAATGCAGTGTAATCAACCTCTTTACCAATAAGAGCGTCATAAGCACCCTGAAGTACACATACAAGACCCTGTCCGCCGGAATCCACTACACCAGCCTGCTTTAAAACAGGAAGCATATCTGGAGTCTTTGCAAGTACTGCCTCAGCCTCAGCAATAACTGCCTCTGCAAACTCTACGATATTATCAGTCTTCTTAGCCATCTCGGCAGCCTTGTCAGCTGCTCCCTTGGCAACTGTAAGGATTGTACCTTCCTTTGGCTGCATAACAGCCTTGTAAGCAGTTTGAACAGCCTTATCAAACGCCTCGGCTAAAATTGTAACTGATACCTCGTCATAGTTGCCCATGACCTTAGTAAGTCCACGGAAAAGTTGTGAAAGGATAACACCTGAGTTACCTCTGGCACCTCTAAGAGAACCAGAAGAAATAGCCTTTGCCACGGTCTTCATATCTGCATTATCAAGCTCTGCAACAGCATTTGCTGCAGACATGATAGTCATTGTCATATTTGTACCTGTATCACCATCCGGCACAGGAAATACGTTTAATTCATTAATCCATTCTTTCTTAGCCTCAAGATTTTTTGCTCCCGAAAGAAACATCTTTGCTAACAAAGACGCGTCAATAGTTTGGATCTCCACTATAAATTGCCTCCTTAGTCAATAACTCTTACGCCTTCAACGAAGATATTGATTGTATCAACAGTTAACCCAGTAAAAGACGATACCTTATATTTTACTGTTTCAATAAGGTTCTCTGCCACTGCTTCAATGCTGA
>JAEEGL012596530.1_pt1 | contig 10860 bp, 7 predicted proteins | sample 9134231 | NCBI WGS metagenome assembly JAEEGL01 (sample SAMN16246548, study PRJNA631951) | gut metagenome | biome: gut microbiome; feature: rumen; material: fiber-attached | host: Bos | place: Iran: Karaj | collected 2018-10
ATGCCGTAGACGATGCCGAAGTTCACGGCCTTCGCCGCGCTGCGCTGCTCCTTGGTCACCTCCTCGAAGGGGGTGTGGAACACCTCCGCCGCCGTACGCCGGTGGATGTCCGCGCCGGAGTTGAAGGCGTCGATCAAATTTTCGTCCCCGCTGATGTGCGCGAGGAGCCGAAGCTCGATCTGGGAATAATCCGCCCCCACCAAAACATTCCCGGGAGAGGCCACGAAGGCCTTGCGGATCTCCCGCCCCTCCGCCGTGCGCACAGGGATGTTCTGAAGATTGGGCTCCGCGCTGGAGATGCGGCCCGTGGCCGTGACGCATTGTTTGAAGCTGGTGTGGACCCGGCCGTCGGGGGCGATGGCTTTCAACAGTCCCTCCACGAAGGTAGCGTCCACCTTGGCCACGAAACGGTACTCCGTGATGAGCGGCACGATGGGATGCTTATCCTTCAGGGCTTCCAGGGTGTCGCTGTCGGTGGAATAGCCGGTCTTGTTCTTCTTTTGGGGCGGCAGGCCCAGCTTTTCAAAGAGGATGGTCCCCAGCTGCTTGGTGGACAGGATGTTGAACCGCTCCCCGTCGGCCGCCGCGTAGATCTGTTCCGCCAGCTCCGCCTGGCGCTTGGAAAATGTGTCGTGGAGCTCGGCCAGGACCTCTTTGTCCAGGGCGAACCCCTGCGTCTCCATGGAGAAGAGCACGTCGCAGAGGGGCATCTCCACCTCGTCATATAGGAAGCCCATACCCTTTTCTTCCAGCTCTGCCATCATCTGATCCATCAGCGGGAAGAGCAGCCCCGCGGAAGGCGTTTTGCTGTTCATCCGCTCGTAGCACAGGGCGGCGTAGCTTTCGATGGGATGGTTGCTGGACAGGAGGTAATCGGCGATCATAGCGTCGAAGACGATGGGCACAGGCCGGATATCCTCCTCCCGCCAGGCGTGCAGCAGGGCCTTCTTGTCGAAGGTCAGCACCCTCTGGGGCGGGTCCTCGAACAGCACTTCCAGCAACGAGCGCCGGGAGACGGGCTCGTCAAACAGCGTTTCGCCGAGGATGAATTGATAGGCCTTCTGCCTGTCGTAGGCGAAGGAGAATCCGGGGGACAGGATCAGCGCCATTTCCTTGGCCTGCCGGTGGGCACGGGCAATGTCCCGCACGGCGTCCAAGGTGGTCAGCGTCACCGTTTCGCAGGATACGGGCTCGGCGTTGATCTTCGTTTCCTCCGCCGCCGGCAGCCGGGACAGGATGCTTTTGAGGCCCAGCTTTTCCAGCGTCTCCCTGGCGCCGGCCATCTTTTCCCGGGAAAACCGGCAGTCCTGCAGCGCCGTTTCCACCGGAGCGGCGGTGGTGATGGTACCCAGCCAGTAGCTCAACCGGGCGGACGCTTCGTTCTCCCGCACCCGCTCGCCCAGCTTTCCCTTGATCTCATCCTTGTGCAGATAGACCCCGTCCAGATCCCCATAGCTTTCCAGGAGTTTCAGTGCGGTCTTCTCCCCCACGCCGGGCACGCCGGGGATGTTGTCGGAGGCGTCGCCCATCAAGGCCTTGAGATCCCGCATATGGTCCGGCGTCAGACCGTAGGCTTCCTTCAAAGTCACAGGATCGTATTCCACCGTGTCGGTGATGCCCTTCTTCGTCAGCAGCACATGGGTGTGATCCGTGGTGAGCTGCAAAGCGTCCCGATCCCCGGTGACCAGCAGCACGTCAAGCCCTGCCTGCTCCCCTCGCCGGGACAGGGTGCCCAAAATATCGTCCGCCTCATAGGAGGGACATTCCACCACGGCGATATCCATCTGCCGCAGAATGTCCTTCAGAATGGGCATCTGAGTCCTGAGGTCGTCCGGCGTGGGCTTGCGGCCCGCCTTATAGTCGTCATATTTCAGATGCCGGAAGGTGGGCCCATGGACGTCGAAGGCCACGGCCATATGGCTGGGCTTTCGATCCGTCAGCTTCAGCAGCATGCCCAAAAATCCATGGAGCGCGCCGGTGGGCGTGCCGTCCCGGCTGTTCATGGGCGTCTGCAGGGCGAAGAACGCCCTGTACATCAAGCTGTTCCCGTCGATGACGATAAAGGGATGGTCCATGCTCACTCCTTCACGATGGCGTACACCAAGGGTGACGGTTCCGGTTTTTCGTCGGTAATGGTCATGCTTTCCTGCAGCAGCGCCATCGCTTCTTCAAGATGGCTCTCGTCGTTCACATACAGGGTGCAGAAGGGCTCCTGCACGGACACGCGGTCGCCCACCCGCTTATGCATGATGAGGCCCACCGCCGGGTCGATCACATCCTCCTTCCTGGCCCGGCCCGCCCCCAGCATCTGGGAGGCGACGCCGATCTTCTCCGCCACCAGGCCGGCAAGATAGCCGTCCCTTTGCGGAAAGACCTTCACCAGGCGCCTGACTTTGCAAAGCTCCCGGATCTTTTCCGCGTCGATATAGGACGGATCGCCGCCCATGGCTTCGATCATGCGGCGGAGCTTCTCCAATCCGGCGCCGCTGTGCAGGGCGTTGAGGAGCATGTCTTTCCCCTCCGCCTCCGAGGAGGCGATATCGCTTAGCATGAGCATATGAGCGCCCAGCAGCAAACTCACCTCCACCAACGGCTCGTCCTCGGGGACCAGGCCGGAAAGCACATTCACCGCCTCCTGCACCTCCAGGGCGTTGCCCACGGCCAGGCCCAGGGGCTGATTCATATCCGTGATGATGGCCTCGCACCGGCGGCCCAGATGCGCGCCGATACGCACCATCAGGGACGCCAGCTTTTTGGCGTCCTCCACCGTGCGCATAAAAGCGCCGGATCCCACCTTCACGTCCAGCACGATGGCGTCCGCCCCGGCAGCCAGCTTCTTGCTCATGACGCTGGAGGCGATGAGGGGCGTGCTGCCGATGGTGGCCGTCACATCCCGCAGGGCGTACAGCTTTTTATCGGCGGGGACCAGGTTCCCGGATTGGCCGATGACGGCGAGGCCGTTCTCCCGCACGATGTCCATGAACCGGTCCAACGGCTGCTCGATGTTCACGCCCGGAATGGATTCCAGCTTGTCCAGGGTGCCGCCCGTATGCCCGAGACCCCGGCCCGACATCTTGGCCACCGTTCCGCCGCAGGCCGCCACCAGAGGCGCCACGATCAGCGTGGTGGTATCGCCCACGCCGCCGGTGGAATGTTTGTCCACCTTGACGCCGGCAAGGGGCGATAGATCCACCGTGTCCCCGCTGTGCATCATCACATCGGTGAGGATCGCGGTCTCCCGATCCGTCATGCCGCGGAACACCACGGCCATGAGAAAGGCGGCCACCTGATAGTCGGGGACCTGCTCCTGCACGTACCCCAAAATCAGCGTTTCGATTTCCTCACGGCTCAGCTCCTGGCCATCCCGCTTCTTTTCGATAATATCGACGATACGCATGCTTTATCCCTCCTGTCGATGTCAATGGATTCGGTCATGATCCGGCCGTCCTTATCATACCCGGTCAAAATCACTCTGTCATAGAGCGGCAACTGGCGGCTAAGGTCATAGAGCTCCTCCTCGCTCTCCATGGGCCTGGCGTCACAGGTTGGCGCCCCCAGTCCCCCGGCGCAAAGGCGCAGATCCGTAAAGCCCCTGTCCCGCGCCGCACGCACGGCTCGGCCAAGCCCATAGTCGTCGTTCAGGGGATCGCCTATGTTGGGCACGGAAAAGCCATCGATCAGCAGCCGACGCCCGGGCAGCACGCCGAACAGCACGCGATGCTTCTCTCCGGCCGCGTCCGGTATCATCTCCGAGAAAAGGCGGCCCCGTTGGAACGCCGTCGCCGTGTACACCGCCCCTTCCCCGCCGGGGCTCATGGGCAGCATCCTGAGATACAATCCTTCATCCCCTTCATAGAGCGTGCGCATGGTTTGGCGGCAAAGGTCCTCCCGGGCCGCGTAGGGCAAGCTCCCCTTGGGCAGGATCAGGCATCTGGCGCGAAAAGGCGCCTTTTCCCGCTGCTCGATCCGCTTCGGGAGGAGCTTTTCCGCGCCTTCCTGGGGAATGACCCTTCGATCCGGGGTTATTTCGGCCAGCAGCCGCGTTTTGGTATACAGCTCCAGATAGTTTTCCTGGACCGCTGGCTCGTATAGGGTCAGGGCGCTCATCAGCCGGCCGTCCTGCCGCCACAGAAAGCTGTTCTTCCGGCTGGGAGGGATGACGGTGGGCGCAACGACAGCCATATAAATCAGCTGCTCCGGGTCGTAGAGCTCCGCGGATTCAGCTTCCAGCAAGGTGGTGTTCTCTGTCAGATCGGCATAGGTGAGGGCCGGCAGGACCATGGACCAGCAGCGCCGCCTGGTCTCCTCGGTGAAATCCTGCACGGGGAATCGAAATGCCACGGGAAATCCGCCCCAGTTCATGCTTCGCCCTCCTTCTCCAGCTTCGCTTTCTCATTTTCGGCTGCATCCAGCGCTTCATACAGGATGCCTTCCTGTTCCTGAAGCTTTCCCAAGGCGATGCACAGCCGCTGCATCCCTTCAAAGTCGCCTTGGGCCTCTGCCTTGGCGATGTCGTCCTGCATCTGCGCCTGAGCCTTCTCGTTGTCCTCGATGGCCCTCTCCGTCCTGACGACCTCCTGCCTGGCGGCGGCCAGGGCCGCTTTATATTCCTTCTGCCGCAGATAATAATTGTTCCGGTTCTCTGCTGGCGGCTTCTCCTGTTTGGGGACGGGACGGAAGCGCAGCCGGTCAAAGACGCTGCCTTCATCCTCCTCAGGTTCCACACAGCCATCCCGATCCAGCAGCACCACCCGATCCGCCACCCGTTCCACCAGATACCGATCGTGGGTCACGATGAGGATCGTACCGCCAAAGGCTTCCAGCGCTTTCTCCAACACCTCGCAGCTCGCAATATCGAAGTGGTTGGTGGGCTCGTCCAGCAGCAGGACGTTGGCGCCGCTCAATACCAGCTGCAGCAGCTTGATCCGGGCGCGCTCGCCGCCGGACAGGGCGGAGATGCGCTTGTAAATATCATCGCCGCGGAAGAGGAAAGCCCCCAGATAGTTGCGCAGCTCTCCTTCCAAAGCGTGGGGAAAAGCGTTTTGCATCTCCTCCAGAATGGTGTTTTCCGGCGTCAGATTGTCGGTGTTCTGTTGGAAATACCCCAGCCGCACCCCGGCGCCCAGCCGATAGTGGCCCTCGCAGGGCGTGAGCTGCCCCATGAGCGTCTTCAAAAAAGTGGATTTCCCGCAGCCGTTGGCCCCCACCAGGCACACCGTCTGGCCCTTCCAAACGAGCAGGTTGGCGTGCTCGAAGACCCGCTTGCCGCCATAGGATACGGCCATATCCCGCACATCGATGATCTCGTTGCCCGAGGGCTCCGCGCCGCGGAAGTGGAAGTGGATGGCCGCGGGGTCCTTCTCGGGCGGCACCAGCCCCTCGCGCAGCCGTTCGATCTGCTTCTCCTTGGAAGCGATGGTCACGTAGTTCCTGGCTTGATTCCACCGACGTTGCTGGACGATGATGCCCTCAATGCGGCGGATCTCCTTCATGGTCTGCTGATAGCGGCGCTCTGCGATCTGCCGCTCGTCCATCTTCAGCTCCACATGGCGGGTATAGTTGCCTTTCGTGGCGATCAGATGCCCGTTTTCCAGCTCCAACACGCGGTTGACCGAAGCGTCCAAAAAAGCGCGGTCGTGGGAGACCACCACGTACGCTCCCTTGTAGCCGCTGAGAAAATCCTGCAGATAGCAGATGGCGGCCACGTCCAGGTTGTTGGTGGGCTCGTCCAGCAGCAACAGATCCGCTTTGCGCAGGATGGCCCTGGCCAGCATGGCCTTGGCGATCTGGCCGCCGCTGAATCGAACGATGGGGCGCGGCATCTCCTCCTCCGTGAACCCGAGACCCAGCAGCGCCGAGCGGGTCATGTTTCGGAAGGTCAGCCCTCCCTCCTGCTGAAACCGCTCCATGAGCCGGAATTGCCGTTCGATGAGCCGACGCCGCTCCTCCTCCGCCGCCGTTTCGATGCGCGAGGCGATCTCGTTCAGCTCCCGTTCCCAGGCGAGCAGCTCCTCATGGGCCGTGAGGACGAAATCATAGAGCGTCACATCCGCCTGCAGCCGGGGCAGCTGCTCCACACAGGCGACGACGCACTGGGGGCTGAGGGAAATATACCCGCCGTCCGGCCGCAGCCGTCCCGCCATTATCTGGATCAGGGTGGATTTGCCGCAGCCGTTTACGCCGATCAGGCCGATGTGATCCTTCGGTCCCACCTCAAACGATATATCGGAAAACAAAACGCGCTCAGCGAATTCCTTCCGAACTTGTACAACATTCATGATAGCCATACTTTTCCATATGCAGTATACCACACAATGCTGCGTATGGGAACCTTTTGCAAAAAATTCAAACTTTGTACATGACGAAACAGGTCGTATCATGTATACTGATACAGAGGCGAAAAGTGTTCATGAAACAGCGCAAACTCCCCTATGTTCATATCCTGCCGCGGATCCTGATCGGGATCCTTGTTTTCGGTTCGCTCCTCTTTCTGCTGTATGTGCCCATGGTCTCCCGGAACATCCTTTCCGTCAGCGAGACGGCCGACGAAGCGACCCTGGTGCCGACGGCCACTTGGATCGACCGCGTCACCGCCTTGCCCACCGTGCCGCTCACCCTGGTGCCGACACTGGCGCCCTCCGCCGATCCCACACTGCCGCCCTCCGATGTGGTCAATTTTTCCGACTATACCACGCTGCGGCTGGGAGACGACAACGCTTCTGTGCAGGCGCTGCAGAAGCGACTCACGGATCTTGGGTATCTGGACTCCGATATGCCCGGGTCAACGTATAACGAATCCATTGCCAGCGCCGTGGTGCTGTTCCAGCGGGCCTGCAACATGGAACAGACGGGCATTGCCGACAACGCCACACAATCTTCCCTATATGGGGATCATGCGCAGACCTATCGCATCAAACGATCGGATACCGGCACGGACGTGCTGCGGCTGCAGCAGCGTTTGACGGAGCTGGGGTTTTATACCGACCGTGCTAACGGCTATTTCGGCCCCAAAACGGAGCAGGCCGTCATGATGTTCCAGGCCATCAACGATCTGACGGTCAGCGGAGAATTGGATTTCGACGCATGGACCATCCTCTACTCCGAGGACGCCCTGCCCAATCCCGGTCTTGCCACGGACGAGCCCACGGCTGCGCCGACGGCCAGATCCACCTCCCATCGCAGCGCCTCGGCGCAATCGGCCAAGCCCACCAAAAAAACAACGCCCAAGCCCACGGCGAAGAAAACCCCGAAGCCCGGCACCACCGCGACCGCCAACGCCACGGATCGAAAGACGCCGACGCCCAAGCCCACCGCGGTCAAAACGTCCCCGGGCAAAAAGACCTATGCCAACGTGGTCGCCGCCGCTCAGGATCAGCTGGGCAAGCCCTATGTGTGGAGTGCGGAGGGCCCCGATTCCTTCGACTGTTCCGGCTTGGTCTACTATTGTCTGAAGCAAAGCGGCCACAGCGTCAGCCGCAAAAGCGCCAAGGGCTTTTCTCAGAACAACAGCTGGCAGCTGATCTCCTCCATGAGCGATCTGAGAGCCGGGGATCTGGTCTTCTTCAAGAGCGATTCCAAGGACACCGTGAACCATACCGGCATCTGCATCAGCAACAGCACCATGATCCACGCCTCCTCCTCCAAGGGCCAGGTGGTCAAGAGCAGCCTCCATCAATCCTATTGGGAGCGCAATTTCGTTTGCGGCAGGCGTCCGTAATGAGCTGTGATCTTTGCCCCCGTCGCTGCGATGTCGATCGCCATATCCAGCGTGGCTTCTGCGGCTGCGATGACGGTATGCGCATTGCGCGCATCGGCCTGCATCGGTATGAGGAGCCCTGCATTTCCGGAGCCGCCGGCTCCGGGGCCGTGTTCTTTTCCGGCTGCAATCTCAGATGTGTATTCTGCCAGAACAAGGTGCTTCAAACAGGGCGCCTGGGGCAGCTGTTCACGCCGGAGGCTTTGGCGCAGTCCCTGCTGCGGCTCCAGCAGATCGGCGCGGAGAACATCAACCTGGTCACGCCGACCCCCCATGTGAACGGCATTTGCCGCGCCATCGACCTCGCCAGAGACGGCGGTTTGACTCTGCCCATCGTCTATAACACCAACGGATATCTGTCTGTGGAAACTGTGGATAAGTTATCCGAATATGTGGATATCTGGCTGCCCGACTTCAAATATCACGATCAGCGGCTGGCTGACCGGTTTTCTTCCGCCCCTCATTATTTCGAAACGGCCCTTGCGGCCATCGGCCGGATGCTGGAACACAGCGGACAATTATCGTTGGACGAACAGGAGCGCGCCAAAAAAGGCGTCCTTATCAGACACCTTGTGCTGCCCGGCTGTGTGTATGACACCCGGGATGTGCTGTCTGCCATTGGGGATCATTTCGGCACGGACACCTATCTGTCTTTGATGCATCAGTTCACGCCTCAGCCCGATGGAAAAGCGCCGCTCAATCGCCGCCTGACGAAACGGGAATACGAGAACGCGGTGGACGCCTGTTTGAGATTGGGATTCACACGAGTCTATATCCAGGAGGAGCGATCCGCCACCTTCGCGTATACGCCGGCCTTCTCCGACGAGGTCAGCGTTCAGCTCTGACTCTTCAACACATAGTTTTCCATAAACCAGGCCACGCCTTCCTCCGCCTGGGAGGGCAGGATCATATCGGCCGCCGCTTTCACGGATTCCTTGCCGTTCCCCACGCAGCAGCCCACCCCGGCCCACCGGATCATATCCAGATCCAGAGTGTTGTCTCCCACGGCGGCGGTTTGCCGCTGGGGTATGCCCAGCTCCTTGGCCAGAGCCTCGACGGCGGACCCCTTTGTGACGCTGACGTCCCCGATCTCGATGAAGCCGGGCATGGAGCTCAGGGCGCGCAGATGCTCCGGCAGCCGCTTCGAAACCAGGTGATTGAATCGCCCCTCCTCCTCGGGCGGCGCATAGATCAGCACCTTGGGAACTCGGCTCAAATCATGCTCCAACAGGAGCTCGTCCGTCCGATACGGCAGCTTTTGATAGGCGCAATACTGCTGGGCGAAGGGCGTCATATGCTGGAAGATCACCTCGTCTCCCTGATAGATCTGCACATGGAGCCCCAGCTCGTTGGCGATACGGATACAGGCGGCCACATCCGCCTCCCGCAAAAAGCGGTGGATACGGGGCGCGCCGGTATCGTAATCCGCCACCAGAGCGCCGCCGAAGCAGATGATATAGCGGAAGCCTTCCCCCAGCTGACGGCGTATGGCCTTCGTGCCCAGATACCCCCGTCCCGTGGCCAGCACGACCTCTGCCCCGCGGGCCTGGGCCGCGCGCAAGGCTTTCAGCGTGCGCTCGGGCAGGATGGAGGAATGGTCCACCAGCGTGTCGTCAATATCCAAAGCCACCAAGCGAATGCACATCGTTTACGCTCCTTTTCCCATGACCGTGCGCACATCACCGGCCATGTACAATGAACCGATGGCCAGCAGCACGTCCTCCTCCGCCGCCTGCTCCAACATGGTCTTCACGCCCTGCCGCACCGATCCGGCCGGTTCAGCTTCGCCCCCCAGCGCGCGGATCTCCTCCGCCAGGGCCTGGGCGCTCATGGCCCGGGGAGAATCGGGCTGCACGGTGTAGAACCGTTTCGTAAGCGGCAGCAGCTGTCGGATCATATCCCCGTGGTCCTTGTCCGCCATGACGCCCATCAGCACCGTGATCCTTTGATCCCCAAACAGCTCCCGGATCGTCCTGGCGGCGGCGGCAAAGCCATGGGGATTGTGCCCCCCGTCCAGAAGGAACACCGGCTTTTCGGACAAAAGCTCCATCCGCGCCGGCCAGCGGACCGACGCCATGCCCTCATAGACCGCTTCGTCGGAGATGGCCAGGCCCCTGGTTTGCAGCTCCTGCACCGCCGTCAGCACCACGGCGGCATTGTTGACCTGATGACTGCCGATCAAGGGCAGACGGATATGGGCATAGGGGCCGAAGGACAGATCATGGCCCCGCAGGGTGTGGGCATGGTCGATGATGCGGCTGTGGTCCGTGACCACCAGGCGGGCGCCCACACGCGCACAGGCGTCCTGAAACACCCTGTCCGCCTCGGGGTTCTTCCCGTAGATCAGCGTGACGCCGCCGGGTTTGATGATGCCGGCCTTGGCCGAAGCGATCTCGGGCATGGTGTTGCCCAGATACTTCATGTGATCGAAGCCCATGGCGGTGATGATGGTGAGCAGGGGCGTTTGGATCACGTTGGTGGAATCGAACTCCCCGCCCATCCCCACTTCCAGCACCACAATGTCGCAGGCCTGCTCCGCATAGTACAGCATGGCAGCGCAGGTGATGAGCTCAAATTCGGAGGGCTGCCGTTCCATGGCGTCCACCACGGGGCGGATGCGCGTGAAGACGTCCGCCAGGGCTTCATCGGATATGGGAACGCCGTTCAGGGCGATACGCTCGTTGAACCGGTTCACGAAGGGCGACGTGTACAGGCCCGTTCGATACCCGGCCGCCTGCAGGATGGACGCCAGCATGGCGCAGGTCGAGCCCTTGCCGTTGGTCCCGGCCACATGGATGAATCTCAGCTTGTCCTGGGGATTTCCCAGAAGGGCGAGAAGCTCCCGCGTGCGCTGAAGTCCGTCCTTGGTGCCCTTCCAATATGCCCCATGTATATAGGCTATGGTTTCCTCGTAGTTCATTTGAATCACCCTTGTTGGTTCGTTGTGTGCTTTGTCCTTGTCATTATTGCTGGCCGGCGATCTCCCGGATGATCTCTCTCATATCGTCCATATGCGCCATCATGTCCCGGAACAGCGCCAGCTGAGCACGCGCCCGGATCAGGTTGTGCTCCGGATAGTCGATCCGAAAGTATTTGTCCCCCAC
>JAEEGL013173705.1_pt1 | contig 10860 bp, 6 predicted proteins | sample 9134231 | NCBI WGS metagenome assembly JAEEGL01 (sample SAMN16246548, study PRJNA631951) | gut metagenome | biome: gut microbiome; feature: rumen; material: fiber-attached | host: Bos | place: Iran: Karaj | collected 2018-10
CGACATGCTGATAAACCACGTGTCCCGCAACGGAAACCTGCTGATGAACGTGGGTCCCACCAGCCGCGGCTATCTGGACTACAGGGCGGTAAACTGCCTGGACGCCTTTGCCGAATGGATGAAATACCATGGCAAGGCGATTTACGGCTGCGGCATGGCACCTGCGGAATATCCCGAGCCAAGGGATTGCCGCTATACATACAATGCGGAAAGGAACAGGCTGTACCTGCACATAATGAACTGGCCGTTCAAGGACATGTTCCTGCCAGGCCTTGATGGCAAGCTGCGCTATGCCCAGCTACTGAACGACGGCAGCGAAATCAAATGGCGCAACGCCAGTTCCGATGAATTCAATGGCGACAATATGCTTGAAAGCACAAAGAAGAACGGCGTGTGGCTGACGCTGCCTGTCGTCAAGCCGAATGTGGCGGTTCCCGTAGTGGAGTTGATACTGAAGTAAAATTGAACCACAGATTCACAGGGGATGTTGCAAAACCTCCAATGTGAGCGCCAAAGTGGCGCTCACTCAGGTTGAAGCAGGGAAAAGGCAGGCTTTGAAATTTAGGTTTTGCAACAGTCCCGATATAAAAAATCCTTAAAAACTCCGCGCCTCTGCGTCTTTGCGCCTCTGCGTTAAAGGAGGCGTCTCTGCGTTAGAGTTCTTTGGCGATGGTCAGGATTTGTTCTGGGGTGAGCGCCACATCAAACATCTTGAACTCGCAGATGCCGCCATTGTAGCCGTAGGCGTAGTGGTTGTATGAGCCGATGGAGAATGGACGTGCCTTCACGGGATAGATCTTCTTGTCGGTCGAGGCTACTTCAATGCCATTGTAGAAAATACGCAGCATATTGCCGTCATTGCTGATTGCGATGTGGTTCCAAGTGCCCTTGGCCACCTTGACCTTTGAAGCAGGAACGGTGAAGCCACCGCCTGTCTTGGCAGTGCCCTGCCCCATCGTGGCTCTCAGCGAGCCCCATCCGTAAAGCAGACGGAAGCCAGGGCCATAATCGGATGGCGTGTTGCCGAACACGGTGTATTGCATACTGCCCTTCAGGCCCACGTCGGGCTTGAACCAGCACATTGCGGTGAATGGCTTGCTAAAGTCAAAATGCTCAGATGCTGGGATTTCTATGCTTGCTACGGGCTTTTCCTTGCAATTGACATCGTTCTTTATGTAAAGCGCCTGCCCGCCAAGACGGCCTGGGCCCCACTCCATCTTCTCCTTTGCCATAACCAAGACCTTGAACTGCTTGCTTCCCGTGGAGGCAATTGCGTCAAAGTCGCCCTCATTAAAATTAAGTTCCCAGACTGGCTTCGGCATCTGCCCAAAGCACAATACAGCCAGCATCACAAAAGTTGAAAAGAAAAACTTTTTCATTGTCAAACCTCTCCGTTATTTTTCATAGACCTCAATTTCATGGATCAGCGCATACCTCTTCTTAGGCATGAGTTTCTTCATATTGATGCGAACGGCATCCGCCTTGCGTGGAGCAAACTTGTACTCGCCAGCATCACCCTTCAATTCCTTTTCCTCAGCAACCGTTACCCATTCGCCATTCACGCGCACCTGTAAGTCAAATGCAGCAATGGACTTGTCAGCGGTATAGACTGCAATGCGCCCCATGGTCTTTGGCTCCTTGAATTCCATCTGCAGCCAAATCGGCATCTTTGGATCCACCTTGGAACTGTAGACCAAATAGCCTTCGTTGTTCTGGGGACCGTATGCCGCAAATCCCTCATACACGCCGTCCGCCACATGCCAGAGCATCGTGTCAGGCCTGCGACCACCATGCTTGTTGGAGTTGGAGGTAACCTTGACGGTCTCGCCTTCAAAACGCTGGTGCGCCAAGTTGCCTGGCTTTTTGCGTGAAGCATACACCTTCTCTATGCGCTCCTCCACCTCTTTCAGCGAGGGCAGACCAAAGTCCCGTGAATCGGTGGTGTAAACACGCGCGTCGAAGTTCTTGAACGAGTCGGAGAATACATTGCCCTTGGCAGTGATAGTGCGTCCCTCACGCAGAACATACAACTTACGGTTGCCTAAGCCAGGCACCGTGAAATTGGCCTTCTGCAAGTCTGTTGAAAGTCCTGCCGCCAGTATCCAGTATTCATTACCCACCTTCTTCACGCGGATTGCCGTGTTCACATTGTCACTGGACGCGCCAGGCATGTCAGGTGATGTCATAGCAGGTGCCAGCACCCTCGTGCACTCCTGGGCGAAGTCTGTTATGCCGATGCCAAGTTCAGGATAATGGCAGTTGCAGAAATTGTAAAATTCAACCGCATTGGTGCCCAGAGTGAAGGCAAGCAGATATTGCGTGCGTATCTCATCGTAACTGGGGATGCGGCTGTTAGCGGCCCCACAGTCGCCATAATTGAAGCCCTGCTGCAAGAATGCTATGGTCTGAAGGTTGCCATGCGCATTGTTCATTGCCCTCGCCTGTGAGCAGAAAATCGCCACCTTGGAGAAGTCATTGCGGGGCTTGCCATGCGCTGGATTCGGATATGGATGCAGGCCATTCAACTCCGCAACATAATAGAAGTCCTGAGTACCCGCGACGGTGTCATTGGAAACCAGGATTGCATGGTATGGATCCTCGTCCCTGATGATGTCCGCAAAATGCTTCAATGCGCTGGCGGTAACACCAGAGATTTCTGGCTCGTCGCACAGATAGTACGCAAACAGGTTGTCCCCATTGTCAGCAATTTTACGCACCTGTGCGCGAATGACCTTCTCCATTTCAGGTGTGATGCGTGGCATCCTCAAGAATTTGTGCGTCGGAGAACTGGACCACATAAGTGCACCGTCCACACGCTTGTACGGGATGTTAGAAAAACTTGAGACGCGTCCATTTGCGCCATCGATGTCCGCCGTGCCCCAGTTGAACACTGGGAAGTACTTTTCCTTTTCAATGTGCCAGATGCCATCCTTGTCCCTCCATGCCTCGCCTTTCCTGAAAGGCAGTTTTCTCAAAGGAGCGGTGGCGCTGTGCTTGCCAGCCTCTGCAAAGATGGTCATCTTCCCTTCTGGCAGTGGTGCCACGGGGAAAGTGACCTTCGCGTTCTTAGCAACGTTCTTCTCCACCAGCACCTTGCCGCTGGCATCCTTGATACCAGTGCGAATCGTGTTTATGTCAACTGCCTTGCAAAGCAGTTCGTATTCCACGTTCTTCAGTTCCTGGGACACAAAGATTGCATTGCGGTAGCAAGGTGCAATCAACTTAATATCCAAGGGTGAAAACTCCACATCGTGGCGGAAATAACTCCTCTTGAGGATGCGACGGCTTTCAGGCACCAGCACGTCCGTGATAAGTTGGTATGTGCCTTGTTCCTTGAGTGCAATGTCCCTGAACTCAATGTTGCGCTGTTCCTTTGGCGCAAACTTCTCCTTGACGAAGGCGCCAGTAATGCCTTTATCCCCGCCGTTCACAATGAAGTCCAGCACAATCTCCTGCGCCTTGTCCGCCATATTTGTCACAGGCACAGTAACATTTGCCTTGTACTTGCCTTCATCAAGTCGCACCTGCATTGTGGGAACTGTAATTTCCCAGGAATATTCCGCCAGATTCACATTGATGCCCTCCACTGGCACGAACTCACCCGCCACATGGAAGAGACCGCTCTTGGTGATGGAAGATTCCTCCGCGAAAGGCGGCGCCCAGTCGCCACGGGCGAAGTTAAAGCCCCAGGTCGTATTGTTGGATGTGATACTCATTGTGGAGAATGGCAACTTAGCCTCAATTATGTACATGCCCTCCTGATTGGAGACGGCAGCCTTCATGTTGGACTTCCACTTGTTGTCCCCAACATATCCGCCTTCCGTACGGCTTGCGTTGTAGATTTTGCCGTTGATGCCAATCAAGTAATGGAAATACCTGTTCTGCGTGAAGTTGGGGTCCACCATGATTTCCACATGGTCATTGGAATATGCATCCTTCTCTGGCACAAGCCTGGCCTGCCCTCCTGCGGGACGATAGCACTTGAACGCCACATAGAGCGCACTGCTGTCATATGTAAGGAAGGCCTCTGTCTTGAGCGAGGCGGGCGTGCCCAGGCTCAACTTGTTGAATTTATCAAACTTCAATGCGTTCTGCCAGCAGGCATCGTCCAGCACACCATCAATGACAGGGGCCTGCGCTGCCGCCTGGCTGATTTTATACGGGGCCGACATGGCGACTAGCGCCATCAACATCAAAATGGAGATGATTCCTCGTTTCATTACTTTCAGTCCTTTGGTTTATGGTAAAAAATGGCTAATGAAAATTAGACTATTCCAGGCCAACTGCGATGCGGGCGCGTGTCAATGTAGCCTGGGCCACCTTGCGAGCGCGCTCGGCACCGTATTGCAGATTGTCCTCCACTCCCTGGGGGTTCTCCAGCAACTGCTTGCGGCGTTCCCTCATTGGCGCAAAGTACTCGATGTACTTCTCGTAGAGCGCCTGCTTCGCATGGCCGTAGCCCATGCCGCCGGCAAGATAGCGCGCCCTGAGTTCTTCCTGCTCCTCTGGAGTTGCCATCAGTTTGAACAACTTGAAGATGTTGCAGGTGTCGGGATTCTTCGGTGCCTCCATTGGCGTGGAATCGGTGACGATCTTCATGAAGCGGCTGCGTATGGCCTTGCCTTCGCCGAAAATCTCAATGGCATTGCCATAACTCTTGGACATCTTCTGCCCGTCAATGCCAGGTATCACAGCCACATCCTCGGAAATGATGGGTTCTGGCACCACGAAGGTCTCGCCATATCTGTTGTTGAAGCGTATCGCAATGTCCCTGGTCACTTCAAGATGCTGCTTCTGGTCCTTGCCCACTGGAACGTGAGTGGAATCGTACAGCAAAATGTCCGCCGCCATCAGCACGGGATATGCGAACAGGCCATGGTTTGCCTCCTGGCCGTGTGCCAACTTGTCTTTGTAACTGTGGCAACGCTCCAGCAGGCCCATGGGCGTCAGGCATGACAGCATCCACGCCAGTTCCTGGACCTGTGGCACGTCAGACTGCCTGAAGAACACCGTCTTCTCAGGATCAATGCCGCATGCGATAAAATCCACCGCCACATCCCATATCCTCTGCCTCAGCAATGCAGGCTCTGGCAACTGCGTCAATGCGTGGAAGTTCGCAATGAAATAGAACCTGTCGCTGCTCTCGTCCTTCTGGGCCTCGATGCATGGACGCATCGCCCCAAAGTAGTTGCCTATATGCAGCGTGCCCGAAGACTGCACGCCCGTCAAAACTCTTCTCTTTGCCATTGTCTGTCTCTTTGTTTGGTGTTGTTATGTAGCGCTCACATGAATATCGGGTTCGCCTGCTCCTTTGCGATGGTGGTGCTTTGCTCATGGCCAGGGAACACGCGTGTCTCGCCTGGTAACTTGAAAAGCACATCCTTAATGGAAGCGAAGATAGCCCTATCGCTGCCGCCTGGAAAGTCCGTGCGCCCATATGTGCCGCAAAACAGCGTGTCTCCCGTGAAAACAACCTTTTCCGCAGGGAAGTAGTAGCATACTCCGCCTGGCGTGTGTCCTGGCGTATGCAGAATCTGGAAATCCATGCCCGCCGTCGGGCAATCCTTCACAGGCTGCGGCAGATTCGCTGGCGCCATCATGTACGGCGGCAGTGCATTGTCCCTGGAAAAATAGATGCCATAGTCGTCTGGATGTATCCAGACTGGCGCATTGTATTTCTCCGCCACCTCCGCCACTGCGCTGACATGGTCAACATGCGCATGTGTCAGCAGAATGCCAACCACCTTCACCTTCTCCGCCTCAACGGCAGCAAATATCTTCGCTGTGGAACTGCCTGGATCCACCAGAAGCGCCTCGCCAGTCTGCTCATTGCACAGCAGATAGCAGTTCACTGACAGGAAGTCCAGCACTATTCTCTTCATTTTCATGATTAATTGTCCTCCTCGGAAGCAGTCCCGTCCAGTCTCCTGACGGGATACTTCATGTACAATTCCCTGACATAATTCTTGTAGCGACGCTCTTCCTCCTCCTTCTGGAGCATGCGGCGTATCTTTTCCCGCAGTTCGTCGTTCAGTTCAGGAATGCCTCCCTTCTGGAACTCTACCAACTTGATGATGTAGCGCCCGCCACCAATGTCCGTCAAAAAATTGGCGGTCTGCCCAGGCTGCAACTTGGATATGGTCTCCAGCAGTTTCGGGTGTGGACTGTCCAGCCAGCCCTGGTCTCCGCCCTTGTCTGCATTGGCGCCTTCTGAATACTTTTTCGCCAATTCCTCAAATGGCACGCCTTCTGCTAGTTTTGCCATGATTTCCTTGAAGGTGGCATCAGTATTTGGATACTTGCCTTCCTTTTTCAACAGTATCACGGCAATATGCCATTTGGAGCCAGTGGCCATAGTCTCCTTGCCCGCCGCATAACGCTCCTCAATCGCCTTCTCGGAAACCAGATTGCCACGGGAAACCCTGTCCCTAACCAGCAATTCCACGGACAGGTCCTTTTCCACGCGCTGCCGATACTCCTTCATGGTCATGTTCTCTTTCTGGAGCATGTCCTCAAAGCGGGCCACATTGCCTCCTGCGTATTCAGTAAGCGCCCTGTTTATGCGTTCCTGTACCATGTTCTGCGGCACCTTGGCACCTAACGCCACAAACTCCTTGGCAAAGAGTTCACGCTCAATCAAGGAATTCAATGCCGCAGTACGCAATTCAAGAATCTTGTTTTCCAGTTCCTTGCCCTGATATTGGGAGGCAAGTTGCTTTTCCTGCTTCACAGTAAGTCGCTGCACATTGTACAGCGTTATCACTTCGTCACCCACTATGGCAAGCAGAGCATCGCCATATTGGGCTTGGACTACCGCACACAGCAAAAGCAAGACAAGGCAAAACAAATGCTTAATTTTCATCTGGGTTCTCCGTATTCTCGGTTGGAGCGGCCTCTTCGTCCTTTGCCTCCAGGGCGGCATTCTCTTCCGCCTGGCGAGCCTCAAAGTCCGCTGCATCATTGGCGGCCTGTTCCTCGCTTTCGACACGGGCCTGATTCTCCGCCTGGTCATCCTCAGACAACTCGTCAACAATAGACACATTCACAACACTGTCGTTCTCCTTGGTGAACCTCATCACCTTCACACCTTGCGATGCGCGACCGCAGAGGCGTATCTGGTTGATGTGTGTGCGGACAGCCTGTCCCTTCTCGGACAGCAGCAGAATATCCTGCTGCGTATTCAGCTCCACCTGCAATGCCGCAACAACATAGTCTCCTTCCTTCAGTTTGATGCTGATGCAGCCCTGAGTGCCGCGGTTGGTCAAGCGATAGCGGAACGCAGAACGCTCTTCAGCCTCGGCGCTCTCCGCAATCTCCACATCCGCCATCTCGGCGCCTTCTGCCGCTGCCTCGTCATTGCCTTCAGCCACTACCGCGTTGGGCAGATCCTCGGAACTGCCACGACCGATTGGCGTGCGCTTGCCAAGACCATTGGCTGTAATCACCAGAAGTTCGTCATCAGGCTGCACAATGGTCATTGACACGACAACATCCTTTGTGCCATCCGTGCTGTCCTTGAGTTTGATGGCGCGGACGCCCGCCGCCATATTGCCCATGGAACGCACCTGCCCTTCGTGGAAACGCACCGCGCGGCCATTTCTGCTGGAGATAAGGATGTCCTTGGAACCATCCGTCAACTGCGCGTCAATAAGGTCATCGTCCTCACGGAACATCAATGCCCTCTTGCCAGTCTTGCGCAGGTTCTTGAACAGCGACAGGCTGCATCTCTTGACAAGGCCCTTCTTTGTCACCATCACCACGAAGTTGCTGTCCATATCCAACGTCTTTTCATCGTTGGAGATGATTGCCCTGATTTCCTCGTGGTTCTTTGGATGCTTTGTATCTGCTATAAGGTTCAGCACGTTGGAAATAAAGCGCCCAGCATCTGAACGCTTGCTTTCAGGCAATTCGTATGCGCGCGACAGGCGATAAACCTTGCCGTAGTTGGTGAAGAACAACAGGGAGTTGTGGCTGCGAGTGCTAAGCACCATCTGCACAGTGTCGCCTTCCTTGCGGGCAGTGATGCCCTTCACGCCAGAACCACCTCTGTTCTGGGCGTTGTATTCATCCGCGCTGCAACGCTTGATATAGCCGCCCTTGGTGAGCGTAACCACATAGATTTCGCGCTTGGTAAGGCTGTCCAGATTCACTTCGCCATCTGCCGCCTCTATGCGCGTGCGTCTTGGCGTGTTGAATTTCTCCTTGGTCTCAAGCAGTTCCCTGCGCACTACTGCCATGATGTTGGCACGGCAGGAGAGAATTTCCTCAAGGCGAGCGATTTCCTGCTTCAGATCATTGTATTCCTTCTGCAGATCATCTATTGCCAGGTTTGTCAATTGCGCCAAGCGCATGTCCAGAATCGCGTTTGCCTGTATGTCGTCCAGCCCGAAGCGGTTCATCAACTGTATCTGGGCATCCTGCCTGTCCTTTGAATGGCGGATTATGCTGATTACCTCGTCAATGTTGGCCTGTGCAATGAACAAGCCCTCGATGATGTGGGCGCGTGCTTGCGCCTTCTTCAGCAGGAACTGCGTGCGGCGCGTGATGACCTCCTCGCGGTGATCGATATACGCGTCAAGCACCTGCTTCAGCGTCATGGTGCGGGGCCTGTTGTGGTCCACCACCAGCAACTGTCCTGGATCCGTTGATTCCAGCGGCGTCAGTTTGTACAGTTCGTTCAGCACCACATTGGTGGTGGCGTCCTGTTTCAGCGAAATCACAATGCGCACGCCCACACGGTCGCTGGACAAATCGACTATGTTGCTGATTCCGTGCACCACATTGTTGCGGGCCATGTCACCAATGCGGCTCACCATATCCGCCTTGTTTATGCCAAAGGGTATTTCCGTGATGACGATGGTGTCCTTTCCGCTCTTGTCAGTCTCGATCTCCACCTTGCCGCGGACGCGCACCGTGCCCTGCCCTGTCTCGTACAACTTGCGGACGCCGCTAACACCATGTATAATGCCGCCTGTAGGATAGTCAGGCCCTGGCATGATTCCCATCAGCTCGTCTACAGTGATGTTGGGATTGTCAATTACCGCCACTGCCGCGTCAATCGCCTCGCCCAGGTTGTGCGGCGGTATGTTGGTCGCCATGCCCACGCCAATGCCCTGGGAGCCATTCACAAGCAGGTTCGGGAACGCGGCAGGCAGCACCACTGGCTCCTGTTCCTTGGCGTCAAAGGTGTCCCGCATGTCCACAGTCTCCTTGTCCAAGTCCGCCAGCAGCGCCTCTGCGCTCTTTTCCATCTTGCATTCGGTGTACCTGTATGCTGCGGCGGGGTCCCCGTCCATTGAGCCGAAGTTGCCGTGGCCGTAAATCAGCGGCACACGCATGGAAAAGTCCTGCGCCATGCGCACAATAGTGTCATAAACCGCCGTGTCGCCATGAGGATGGTAGTTGCCTATGACCAGACCAACCACCTTGGCGCACTTGTTGGTGCCGCCCCTTGAGCCATAGCCGCCTTTCAGCATGGCGTACAGGATGCGCCTGGCACCTGGCTTCAATCCATCCCTTACATCAGGTATTGCGCGCCCTATATTGGCCGAAACCGAATATTGCAGGTACGCATTACGCATCAGGCCATTCACTTCAGTGGGAATGTCATTCCTCTTGAAGGCGGCCCATTCCTCAATCCCTATGGTTGATTTTTGTGTTTCCTTCTTGTCTGCCATTTTATGCGCTCCTTAGCCTTAGATGTCGGGGTTGAGAATGCGGTCCGCATTTTCCTCAATGAAGTTACGACGAACCACCACGTTGTCGCCCATCAGCATGCTGAATGTCTCATCAGCCGCTGCGGCATCCTCCACGGTAACATGTATCATCCAGCGTGTCTCTGGATTCATAGTGGTCTCCCACAACTCGGCAGGAGTCATTTCGCCAAGACCCTTGTACCTCTGGATGGCTATGTCCTTACGGCCTCTTTCAGTGATCGCCTCGCACAGCGCGTTCAGCGTCTTCACTGGCATCACATTGTTGCTACTGGTATCCACCAACTCAACCACAGGCTCATCGTTTTCATAGAGCTGTGAAATCGCCAGGCCATTGTCCGCCAATCTCTGCGCCAATCCCTCCAGTGCGACTGCCTCTGGCAGATAAGTCCAGTGGTTGTCGTCAGCAACGCGTATTGCCTGAAGGTCTGCATTGGAAATAAGGTTGCCGTCCTCGTCATACTGGGCAACAGCCTCTTTCGCCACATCGTCAGTTATAGGTGCTTCCTCCGCTTCAGCCTCATCATCGGCATTTTCAATTTCAGATGCCGCGGCGACATTCGCCGCGTTCTTGCGCTCATTGGCGGCTGTCACCTGCTGTTCCGCCTCCGCCTTGCTCCAGGCATAACTGGTTGAAAGCACACCGTTCTCGCGTGTTTCCACCATATATGACGGGAATGCGCCACGCTCCTCGCGCAGTTTCAGGAAATCCAATGCCTTGATGCCATAGCGCGGCAAATTCACGTCGCAGAAACGCAGGCAATCGCGTATGGTCTGTATCAGCATGGACACCTGATCAGGCGGCAAACTCTCCTTCCCCACCAGGCGCATCGCCAGGTTCTGCATTCCGAAATTGGTGAGCTTGATGCTCATGTCATCTTCAGTCTCCACGAATTCGGAGTGCTTGCCCTTTGTGACCTTGAACAGCGGCGGCCTCGCCACATATACGTAGCCAGCCTCCACCAATGGACGCAGATGTCTGAACAGGAAGGTCAGCACCAGCGTCCTGATGTGGGAGCCGTCCACATCCGCATCGGTCATAATCACGATGCGGTGATAGCGCGCCTTTGATATATCGACCTGCTCATTGCCCTCGCCGAACTGTACGCCTGCGCCAATCGCGGTGCAGAGCGTGCGTATCTCCTCG
>JAEEGL014358983.1_pt1 | contig 10860 bp, 7 predicted proteins | sample 9134231 | NCBI WGS metagenome assembly JAEEGL01 (sample SAMN16246548, study PRJNA631951) | gut metagenome | biome: gut microbiome; feature: rumen; material: fiber-attached | host: Bos | place: Iran: Karaj | collected 2018-10
AAAAAAAAAAAAAAAAAAAAAAAAAAAAAAAAAAAAAAAAAAAAAAAAAAAGAAGAAAAACAAATAAAATTACAAGAAGAAAAAAAAAAAATGAAAAAATAGAAGAAAAAGAAAAAGATTTAAATTTAGAAGAAAAAGTAAAAGATTTAAATTTAGAAAAAGATGTAAAAATAGAAGAAGAAAAAGATAAAAAAATAGAAGAAGAAAAAGATATTGAAATAAAAGAAGAAAAGGAAGAAAAAGAAATTATTGATGATAATAATAATTTCAAAATAGAAAATTTAGATAAAAAAGATAATAAATCAAAAAATGAAAAAAATAATAATTTAGAGAATAATAATATCAATAAAAATGAATTAATTGAAGAAGAATTAGATAGAGAAAATAAAACAATTTTAGAAGATAATCATTATAAAAATATAGAAAAACAATATGATAAAGAATTAAAAGAAGAAGAAAAAAAAGAAATTAATGATTTAAAAGAAGAAGATAATTTAAAAGAAAAAGATAAAAAAGAAGAAAAAAAAATTTTTGAAGAAGACAAGAATAATATTATTGAAGAAAAAAAAGAAGAAGCATTAGAAGAAGAAAAAATGATTGAATTAGATGAAGAAAAAAATGATAATAATAAAGAAGAAAAAAATGATAATAATAAAGAAGAAAAAAATGATAATAATAAAGAAGAAAAAAATAATTTAATAGAGGAAGAAGAAAAAAAAACAAATAAAAATAAAGAAGAAACATTAGAAGAATATTATATAAAAAACACAAATAACGAAAAATTAGAAAAAAATAATAATAATTTAGAATATTTTGATGATTTAGAAATTGAAAAAAGTAAAAATTCCGACAATAAAAGTAATAAAGATTTATCAATCGAAAAAAATGGAAAGGAAAATGATAATAATATAGAAAAAAGTAACCTTTCAAACAATGAAAATAATATTGAAGAAGAAAATAAACAAAATTTATCAATGAAAATTGAAGAAAATTTAGAAGAAGAAAAAAATGAAATGATTGATGAGAATAATTATAAAAAGTCAGAGATTATTAATAATATGGAAGTAATAAATTTGAAAAACAATAAATTTATTGATTATATAAAAAATTTAGATAATTATAAAAGAATATCAAATAAAATGATTGATGAAATTTTTGAAAATGTAAGAAAAAATAAAGATAATATTCAACCAACATTTGAAAATGAATTATTTAATGAAAATATTAATAATAAAATAAATAATGAAAATAATAATAAATATATTGAAAAGTTTCAAAATTTTGATGAAAATGAAAAAAAATCTAATAAAATAATTGATGAAATATTTCAAACAGTAAGAGATAATAAAAATAATATTCAACTCACAAGTGAAAATAATGAATATGAAATAAAGGAAGAAAAAGATGAAGTGAAACAAGATAAATTCACCGATAATATAAAAAATTTGGATAATAATGAAAAACTATCAAATCAAATTATAAGTGAAATATTTCAAACTGTAAGAGAAAATAAAGATAATATTCAATTAACAACTGAAAATGAAATATTTAATGATAATAAATAGTATTAATAATGATTTTTTAAATAATATATTTATTTTTTATGAAAATAAAAATTAGATTTATTAATAATAATATAAATAAATAAAACCTTTTTTCCTTTCTTAAGATAAAAACATTTTTTTCTTTCTAAGTATTATTATCTCTAATTCAGATTTAATTATCCTACTTTTTTAACAAATATAATATCATTAGAAACAATTCTAATACTAAAACTAGTTTTCTTTGAATAACAACCTTTTTATCGTTTTAACATTCTATTTAAAAATTTGTAATATTCAAAATATTCTACCTTTTTGACAATTATTTATTTTTTCTTTAAATAATTTATATGATTAGAATAAATACCAAGTTTATTTTTATTTCTTTATTTTTAATGTATATTTTTTTAATTATTTTATATTATTTTTGAGGTATAAATAAATAATTTAAAAAGCCCTTACAAAATTTTCATAATTATTTATAAAAAATAAAAAAAAATCTAAAATCAAATATAAAATATTATACTATACTTTTTTTTAAAATATTATTTCTGTGTCAATTCCTTAAAATTAGTTTTATTATTTTCATCATCAGATTCTTTAACTTTAATAATAGTTTCTAAATTAAGAACATAATCAACATAAGAATCATCTAAATTTTTATTTTGTTCACTGTCATTTTTTTCAGAAATATCATCTTTTAAATTTTCAACATCAACATCATTTTCATTATTATTTCGATTACATTTACAACATTGAATATTAAAAGAAAATAATTTTTCAAAAAATCCTAAATTTTGTTCTAAAGAAAAAGTAAAACAATGTTTACCAGAAATTAAGCATTCACTTTTATTATTCATTTTCAAAATATTCATATTAATACTTTTTTTAATATAAATTAAAGTACCAAATTTACTTCCTCTATCAACGACATATAAATTATTATTTTTTCTAATAATATTACAATGAACTCTACTAACAGAAATATCTTTTAATTTAATTCTATTTGTTTGAGTTCTTCCAACAGGAATTTCATCATATTCTTCATTTATTTTAAATACAATTAATCCCTTTCTGAAAGTTCTTTTTTTAGCATCATCATATAAAGTATAATCACATATAGCATATGAATCAAAAGAATTTCCTATATCAACCATAGGATAAATATTATTTTTGTATTTTAGATATTTTGGATATTCACATTTACATATTTCACATTCAAAATTTTTCCAAGTAAATAATTTAAAATATTCATCTTCTTTTTTCTGTATTTTTGCATCTATACAATGTTTTAAACATTTAAAATGAATATATTGCATTGAACCATTACATTTACAAGGTGAAATTAAAGGATTATTTAAATTTGAATCACTTCTATAACATATTCTACATAAATATTTATTATTTGAATCTTCTGAATTATTATCATTTTTTTCATCTTTAATTTCACTTAATGTATTATTTATATTTGATATATTATTCATTGAATATGTTCGATTATTACTTAAATAATTATTATTTGTTCCTTGAGGAATATTATTATTTGTTAAAGGATGATTTATTGTTGTTTGCAAATTTAAATTTTTTAAATATATTTTATCAAATTTTAATCTCACTCTTCCTAATTTTATTATATCTCCTACTTTAATTTCAGTTTCAATATTTTTTGGAGAAATTTTCCAAGTCCTTGTTAATTGATTTTTATTTGATATTATATTATTTAAATCTTTTGATAAAATAGGATTATTAATTTGAAAAGTGTTGTTTTTATATAATAATTCACTTAAGATTAAAAAATTGTTTTTTGAATTTTGATTTGATTTATTTTGAAGTTCTGTGAATGAAGTTATTAAAGATATATTGTCAATATTACTTATTAAATATGATTGTGGAGGAAATATATTTATTCTTTTTTCATCTATTGACATATCTTCTGCTTCAAAATCAAATAAATCTTCAGTATCTTTTCTCCATGTTTTGGTTTGGATTACTAAAGTTCTTTTTTTAATTTATAAAATATATAATTTTACATATTTTTTTCTTCATTGTTTTCCATTTTTTATTTTTTATTTTATTAAATGATTATATTAAGATTAACAATTAAAATATATTCCTATATATGAAGTTAATATTTAGAGAAATAATTATTAATAAATTAATTTTATTCATTATTGATATAAAGAAAAAAATGATTTAATTTTTTTAAATTATTTCTTTATTTTTTAATTTTTTTTTTAGAAAATAAATAAAAAAGCATGGACTATAAAGGGATTTATTATGGAGAATCAAAATTACAAAAATTTTTTGAATTTGGTGCTCATTTTAAATATTCAGATTTATACAGATTATTAGAAAATTTAGGAGGAATATTACCAGATAATAAGGAAAAGCCTATAATAAGAAATAAAAGTAATGAAAGTAGAAAAAATATTTCATTAATCTCAGAAGAACAAAAAAATCAAACTAGAAATATTAAAAATAAAATTTATTTAAATAATCCCAATACTGACAATATAAATATTAATAAAACAATAAATTTAGGTAAAATAAGAAAAAAATCAGGTTCAAAGAATTCAAATAATAAAAATTTAAGAGAAAATTCTAAAAAAATGAAAATCAATATTCACTCTAATAATCTTTTAACAAAAGAAAAAGAGAAAAATAATATTTTAAGTACAAGAAACACAAATAAACATTTATTTATTTATCAAATTAAAACTAATAATGAAATTTTTTCTTTAAAAACTCAAACAAATTGCAAAATTAATAATAATAATATAAAATTTAACAGTTTAAATAGTCCTCAAAATAAATACATTAAATATAGTAAATTAATGAATATTCATTCAAGAAATAAAAATCAAAATGAACTTATTAGTCCTATTAAATCAGAAGAAAGAAAAAATGTTTTATCGAAAGATTATAATAATGATATTTTATTTAGTAAAATTTTAAATAAAAAAAAATATAATCTTGTATCACCGAATTTTAGAAATAAAAAAAATAATAATAATTTATCTTCAGGTAAAAATAATAATAAACAATTTACTGCTAATAAATTAAATTCTGATAGATATAGTTAAGGAGAGAATCTATTAATTAAAAATTTTAAATATTATAAAAGTTTAGGAGTATATTAATAAATTATATGAAATAATAATTTATAAAATCTTTTTCAATTTTATTTCTAAAAAAAATATTATACTTTATAAACATTAAACAAAAAATGAATTTATTTATCCATGAATATTTAAATAAAGATATTATTTTTTAAGTTTTTTCAATGAAATAAAATTTTTCATTTTTATGAAATTCATTTCTTTCATAAAATTTTCAAATTCATAATTAGGAGAAAAAGAATATAAAAACTTATTTTTATTATTATTATTTTTTTTTAAAGAAACTATTTTTTTGAATTTATGACAAGAAGGTTGAGTAATAGGTACTACATATTTTAATTTAGAAGGATTAATTATTTTCTCATGTTTACATTCATATAATTCCATTTTAGGTTTAAAATTAATAATTGGTCTATTAATATAATCTATATTATCATTATTTATTGTTTGACTTAAAAATTTTATTTTTCTTTTGAAATTTGTATTATTTATTTTATTAGGAGTATAACTTTTATAACTTTTATTTAAACTATCATTATCTTTTGAAAATTGTTTATTTAATGATATATTATTATTTCTTTTTCGAATTGAATTTTTAAAAGGTGATTTTTTCGAATTCTCTGACACTGTTAAATAATTTGATTTTGATAAATACTATATTATTTATATAATTTTTTTACTTCAGTTATATTATAATTTGACATATTTAAATATAATTTAAACAAATTGAATGTTATTTATAAATAATTTTATATTAAATAAGATGAATATTATTAATTAAAAAGTTAAATTAATTTTTTTTAAAGAAAATTCTTCAAATAAATATAATATTTTATAAATATCATTTTTTAATAACTCAAACATTTAAATATTTTTAACATTTTTATGATATTTAAATTTCAAAAATTTCCTAATTTCATATATTATTATATTAATCGAATAAAAATAAATATTATTTATTTAATTATCAACTTCTTCAATAGTGGTAGTACCTCCTTCTATTAAAATATCATCATGAGCATTATTATCATTCTCATTATTAACTTCTTCAACTTTAGTATTTCCTCCAGCTACTAAAACATTATCTTCGTGATTATCATCTACTTCATCGACTTTAGCTGGTCCACTTTCAATTAAAATATCATCATTATTATTATTATCATCTACTTCATCGACTTTAGGTGGTCCACTTTCAATTAAAATATCATCCTCATTATTATTATTATTATCATCTACTTCATCAACTTTAGGTGGTCCACTTTCAATTAAAATATCATCATTATTATTATTATCATCTACTTCATCAACTTTAGGTGGTCCATTTTCAATTAAAATATTATCATCATTATTATTATTATTATCATCTACTTCATCAACTTTAGGTGGTCCACTTTCAATTAAAATATTATCATCATTATTATTATTATTATCATCTACTTCATCAACTTTAGCTGGTCCACTTTCAATTAAAATGTCATCATTATTATTATTATCATCTACTTCATCGACTTTAGCTGGTCCACTTTCAATTAAAATATCATCCTCATTATTATTATTATTATCATCTACTTCATCAACTTTAGCTGGTCCACTTTCAATTAAAATGTCATCATCATTATTATTTTCTTTATTATTTAATTCATCTTTATCTATCATTATACCTCCACCTTCCATTAATATTATTTCTTCTGATTGATCATTTAATTCATCTTTAACTATCATGATTCCTCCACCTTCCATTAATATTATTTCTTCTTGGTTTTCTTTGGATAATTCACCTTCCATTGAAATTAATAATATAATATAATGTTTTTAAGAATAAGTGTATTAGAGAAAATAATTATTTATATATATTAATTATTCTTATTTATTATAATCATTCATCTATGAATGGTTAATTGTTTTTTTTAAATTTTAATAAGAATGTATTAAATAAAAGTTATATATTATAGGAATGAATTTTATGATATTACTGTTTGGTTGAAAATTCTAAATAAATAAAATATGAAAAATCTAATTTACTCTATCAATTAAATTTTTCATATTTTTTGATGAATTTTTCAATTTGAATCAATAATTAATTTAATTAAATATAAAAATTATAAATAAAAAAATATTATAAACCTTATGACTCAATAAATCAAATAAAATTTAAAAAATAAAAATAAATCAGAAAAAAATCAAAAAAATAAAAAACCCTTAATTTAACAAAATTCCTTTTATTTGATTATCATTTCTATTCGTATTTCATTTCCCAATTAGAAAATCTAACAAAAAACAACTAATATTTATTCTATTTAATTTTCTAATTATAAAGAGAGTATCATTATTTATTTTAAATTCAATATAATTTCCTTTACTTTGAATTGAGTAAAATTAAAACAATATTTATTTCAATAACTTAGTAATATTTCATCATTATTATTATTGTTATTATATCTTAGATCTTTTAGAAATTTTATTATTATTCTTCTTTTTCTTGTTTATTGAATTTTAGTATTGTTGATGATATTTGCCTAAGGATTTATTTATATCTTTTAAATTTTTTTGATTTAGTGTTATTTTTAAAATTAATTTAATGTTTTTTTTTTTTCGATTATTTTTGTTTTTTTTATTATTTATCTTTTTTGAGTATTTTTTTTTATTGATTTGGTTTTTTAATAATATTAAAAAAAGATGTCAAATAATTCAAATTACTTTGAAGTTGAGTTTGAAGAAAATTTGAACAATAGTAAAAAGGAATTCGATTCTTCTTTTGAAAGCGAAATATCTTCATTGAGTATTGAAGATAATAATATAATTAACATTGTTAATTCAATTAATTTGGTTTTAACTGAGTTAGTTGAAATTAACAATAAAAACGAAAATAATTTAAATTCAAATGAAAATGATATTTTTAATTCTAAATCAATCCCAAATATTTCAATTTTAGATTATTTGAATAGAATAATTGAATTTTCAAATATTGAAGAAAATACATTAATTGCAGGTTTAATTTATATTAATAAAATTGAGAAAATTATAAAAATTACAAAGTATAATATTCATAAAATTTTATTTTCATGTATTTTAATTGCTATTAAAATTTTTGAAGATCACATTTATTCAAATGATTTTTTTGCTCAAATTGCAGGAATTCAAAAAGAAGAATTGTTACAATTGGAATTAAATATTTCAATTTTATTGGATTTTAAATTTTTTATTTGTGAAAAATTTTTTGAACAATTTAAAGAAGATTTAATATTAATGAATAATAATTTATAAAAACTTAAAAATAATATTTTAGCGTTGAGAATTTTAGTAATTATTTAGGTGATTATTTCTATAAAAATATTATAAATTTAATTTAAAATCTTATTGGAGTGGAAAAATAATGATTTAATTATGTATCTTTTGATTTTTAATTTGTAAATTTTAAATTGAAGTTTTTATTTTTAGATATGTATTATTCATAACTGTTATCAATATAATAATTCCATTCCTTTATTTCTTATATAAATAATCATAAATATGATAGTTTAAATTCATTTCTTAAAAAATAAATATTAAACAAGTTAAAATCTTTTTAATATAATTATGTGTGTAATAAAAATAAAATTGGAATTATTTTTAAAGTTGTATAAAAGATTTATTTTATCATAAAAAAGAAAGTATAATCATATAACTTTTTTGTATATTTAATTAAATATATAATTAATATCCTTTCACTTTTTAAAAAATTATTATTCAAAATATTTGTTCAACCAAAAAATATGAAATTTATTATTTATATGATGTTTATTTATCATAAAAAATTTAATTTTTGATTTTTAATCATAATTAAACATTTCACTAAATTTTTGCATAAGAGCAACAATTCCAATATTTTCTTTAACAGAAATATACATATTAATTAATTTATTTTTATCACAAAAATTTTGAACCTCTTTTTCATTAATATTTTCTTTTAAATCTTTTTTATTTCCAATAAAAAAAATAACATTTTTGTCATTATTCAATTTATCTTGAATTAATTGCATAGCATTAATAAAAGATTTATTATCAGTGACATCATAAATTACAAAATAACAATCAATTTCTTCTTTAAAATCATTATTTAAATCATTAGTAACTATAAATTTTAATATAAATTCTTTTTGTCTATGATTTAACATAAATTTTTTTTCTTTAATTTCATCTTGAAAACTAGGAATATAAAATTCATCAAATTTATCTTCACAAAATCTTAATAAAAAAGAAGTTTTTCCAGATTCATTAGGACCACAAATGATAATTGTTTTATTTGATTTTGGTTTTTTTCTAAAAATTTTTTTATTTGGAATAATTATTTTATCTTTATTTTCTAATTTTTCTTCATTTTCATTTTTATTATTTTCTTCAAGATTCTTTATTTTTGTTTTTTCTTTTGTATCAGAAATTATTCCTGTTGATTGAGCAGATTTTTTTATTGATTGATTTTCTGTTATTATAATCTTTTTTTTCTTCATTGAAGTTTTTTCTGATTCTTCTTTTTGTTTATTTAAATTTTCTTTTTGTTCTCCATTGTTATTATCATCTAATTTTTTATCTTTAAAAGATTTTATTTTTTCTTTATTTTGATTATTTTTTATATTTTCATTTTCACTTAATTCATTTATATTTATATTTGAAATGCCTTCTTTTCCTTGATTAGTTGTACAAATACATATTGCTGAATTACCCATAATATTATTATTTGAAATACTATTATTTATTTTTTTTTTTATTTATTCATTAAAAAGATTTTATATTTAAATTTAGATTATTTCATTTTTCAATTGAATAAATATCTTTCATTTTTTTCTGTTTTTAAATTTTATACTTTTATTTCAATTTTTATAAATATAACTGTTATAAACATATTATAATTTAGATTATTAAATTTTTTTACTAGTCTTTTTTATTATTTTTATTTATATAATAAATGTTTACTAATTTTTATTTTGTGAGGTTTTTTCATATTTTGGGGAGAATGATTATTAATATATTAAAATTTGAGTAAAAAATAATTTAATAAAGAAACAATAAATAAGTTTTTCTTTTATCTTATCTTTTATTGAATATTAATACATAAATATAATTTTAAAACAATAAATATCTCAAAATAAAGAATAAGAACAATAAAGAATATGAAAAAATATAGGATAAGATTTATTAAATAGTACAAAAGCATAATGAAATATTAAAAAATATCATTAAACTTTGAAAAAATAATTAATATTTAAATATTTTTAACTTTACATTCTGGGATAAAAAAAATAAAATTTTTAAAACAAATTTTTTCACTTAAAAACAACAATAATAAAAATCAAAAAGGAAAATCTGAATAACTTAAAATATATAAAAATATAAAAAATAAATTCAACTAAAAAAATTTTTAAAATTCCTAAAATAAATTATCAATTATTTTCAATTTTTTCTTTTTCTTCTTCTTTTTTAATATCTTTTTCCTTTTCATTTTCCTCATTAAAATTATCCATTAAATTACAATTCATCAAATTAAAATTTTGAAATTTCATAAAATTAACATTAATAAAAAAAGGGTCAAAATTAGTTAAAAAAGGATCAACTAACAAAGGAGATTTTTTAATTTCTAAAGAACTAATTTTCATATTATCTTTTTTACTTCTTAACTCTAAATTTCCATGAGCAAAAGTACATATAGCTCCATAACGACAACTTCCTTCTTTTTCCCAATATTTACATTTTACAATTTTATAATTTAAAGGATTAAATTCTTTTTTCTTTTCATTATTATTTTTTAAATTATTATTTTGTCTTAATTCATTTATTCCATGAGCAAAATTGCATTTTTCTCCTAATGAACATCCATTTTTAGAATTGAAATGACGACATAAACATGTTTTATATTTTGATTCACTTAATTTTGAAGTATTTGATTCTGAATTTAAAGTCATTTTATTTTTTACTTTTTTTTAATTTATTTTTTTAAATTTAAATTTTGGGTTTTAAGTGTTTTTTTTTTATTATTATTTATTATTTTTTTTTTAATTTTTTTGAAATGAAAATTAAATATAATTGAAACATGAGCAGAACGAATAATTATTTGAAAAGGAATTTAAATTTGAAATTAAATTTAGATTATGATAATTTATCACGAAATAAAATAAATGAGATTTATTCTATAATAGGTAATTCAAAAACAAATAATGGAAAAATTA
>JAEEGL014422788.1_pt1 | contig 10860 bp, 7 predicted proteins | sample 9134231 | NCBI WGS metagenome assembly JAEEGL01 (sample SAMN16246548, study PRJNA631951) | gut metagenome | biome: gut microbiome; feature: rumen; material: fiber-attached | host: Bos | place: Iran: Karaj | collected 2018-10
TCTTTTGAGCCATACGCTTTGCCGTCTCTATGTTTGGAGTAACATAGAAACCTTGACCGAAATCCTTGAAACGGTTGCCCTTTGAAAGGTCAATTGTGTCTATATCGCAATTTGAACCGTGATATACTAACATGTCAATGTTCCTCCATGTTGCTGACATTTGATAATCAAGTCATCTACAGTTTCTTCTACATCCTGCAGATGCTCCACATCATAGAAGTCAATGAGAAATGCCAATCCATTGTATTTACGCAGGTATGCGTATGCAGCCTGTCGTGTCATTGCGAACCGTTCAGCAAATGTACGGACGACAAGATTGATAAATGGTATTTCGTATTTACTCATATCTGAATATATTTGTTTTCTTTTGCGGCAAAGGTAAACATTTTTTTCGTTTCATGGACTTATGATTGTGGAAAAAGATTAGCTACTGTGTGAATTTTGATTCGTCCCGCATTTGGAGTGATGAACCAAAATCTGTGTATTCTGCTCCCAATTTTTCTTTCGGTAACGCTTCGCTTTGTCATTTGCCGAGAGTGTTTGGATGGCTGTGATTGGTGGTCATGTTTAGTAATGTCTTACTTGCGATACTTTCTCGACATTTAGATTTTCTGATAAACAGAAAAATATAAATAAGTCTTTTAGCGCATTTTTCTCAAAAAAAATTTGTTCAATTGAAACTTTCGTCGTACTTTTGTCACGACAGAACCCGCCACGCCTCTTAATAATGCGCACCAGGGCGGGGCTTTTTTGTATATAGACACTATGGCATACACAAAAATTCCGATATCGATCTCTGACCAGATTACTCTACTGAAATCAAGAGGATTGGCTTTCACAAATGAGACTTATGCGGCTCAAGTATTAGAACACATCAGCTATTATCGATTTGCTGCATACTTGAGGCCAATGGAGTCCGACAAGACGACACATCGTTTACATGTGGGCTCTACGTTTGAGAATGCTATTGCTCTCTATGAGTTTGACACAAAACTGAGAGCATTGCTTTTTGATGCAATACAAAGGATAGAGGTCTCTATACGTTCTAAGATGATTCACGAATTCTCCATGCAGCATGGTGCTTTCTGGTTCTTCGACGAATCATGTTTTACCGATAAACACAGATTCGTGGAAAGCATGAATGTATTGGAAAAGGAGCTGAACAGATCAAAAGATGAATTCATAAGAGAACATATTGCAAAATATGGTAATGCTGAATATCCACCAGCATGGAAGATATTAGAACTCGCATCCTTTGGAACAACATCCAAACTGTTTGCAAATTTTTCTGATACAAAGCTAAAGAAGAAGATTGCACGTTCATACGGAATCCCACAACACGAGATTCTTGAATCATGGACCGCAACCATAGGCCCACTACGTAATTGTTGTGCACACCATGGCAGATTATGGAACAAGAAATTCCCTATAACTCCATTGCTTCCATCAAGAATGCGAGCGCCATGGATAACAGACATCTCTGTACCAAACAACAAACTCTATGCAGTTCTTTGTTGTGTGGCATACATGCTCAATGCAATTTCCCCACACAACACATTTGTAGCAGAATTAACCAACCTCATTGCATCAACGCCTATAGTATCCATTTCTGCTATGGGATTTCCTGCCAACTGGAAATCAGAACCGTTATGGAATCAGGCACACATTATCATATAATAAGACATACGTCATAGCACAACAGATAATTCATGCCACATGTGCCAACAAAGCATGTGGCATAATCTTTATATTAAGTGCATACAATTTGGCTTAGAACATCAAAAATTACCCAAACACAGCATGCGAATAATACTATTTTATCTAATGATTTTCCTTTGCAAATAAAAGTATAAGATTTGTGCAGAAATATCCTTTGTGTATTATGAAAAAATCATACATTTGCAACGTCGCTTAATTACTTAATCCATGCGAAACCAATGAAGAAAGTTGTATATAACATAATGTTGTTCATGGCACTCATGGCAATGTCATCATGTAGCACAACGAGCAATAATGTCGTGTCGCCATATATAACCGTGAGGGACGGTAAGTTCTATAACGGCGAGGACGAATACCGATTCGTCGGAACAAACATGTGGTATGGAGCTATACTTGCAAGCGAAGGTCGTGGAGGCAATCGTGAACGACTGTTGCAGGAACTGAATGACATGAAGGAGACAGGCATAGACAATGTGCGTGTGCTCATAGGCGGAGACGGACGTGACGGAATACCTTCACATATAGCACCCAAGCTACAGGAAAAGCCTGGAATATATAATGACACTATCCTCGTCGGTCTTGACTATCTGATGTGCGAGCTTGAGAAGCGCGACATGAAGGCTGTGCTCTATTTCAACAACGCATGGGAATGGAGCGGTGGATATGGTGCGTACCTCGACTGGGTAGGATTCAAGGGTAGCGTCATGAGTTCGGACGGTTCCGGGTTGAAGCACTTTGAGCAGACACCTATACCGAGCTATGACGGATGGTGGGAGTACATGCAATATGTAGGTAACTTCATCACCAACGACAAGGCAAAGGAGCTTGCCAGCCAACACGTGAGGAACATGGTGACACGCACCAACAGCATCACGGGTAAGCCTTACACGGAATCGACTGCCCTGATGGCATGGGAGATAGCCAACGAACCTCGATGCTTCATCAATGACTCCTTGCACAGAGCCAAGTTCGTGGAATGGATTGACGAACAGAGTACGCTTATCAAGTCGCTCGACCCAAACCACCTTGTCACAACTGGTTCGGAGGGCAAGCACGGATGTGAGGAGAGCCTTGAACTGTTCAATGCCATCCATACGCTTCCAAATATTGATTACGCTTGTATTCATATCTGGCCTTACAACTGGGGATGGCTTGGCGAATACGTACAGAACTACGATGCCGACAAGACAACGAACGGAGAAGACCCGATAGTGAGCAACGTGGGAAAAGCATGTGACAGTACACTCGCCTACATAGATGAAGCACATGTGCTTATGTCGAAAGCAGGCAAGCCACTTGTACTTGAGGAGTTCGGTTATCCTCGTGACGGATTCAAATTCTCAGCAGGAAGTCCTACCACAGGAAGGGACACATACTACCGGTATGTCTTCAACATCATCAAGGATTCAGGCAAGATAGCTGGCTGCAACTTCTGGGGATGGGGAGGCAGAGCTGACGTGAAGCACACCATCTGGGAACGCTGGGACGATTACGTATGCGACCCTGCACAGGAAGAGCAAGGCCTCAACTCCGTGTTTAAGGCAGACAGCAGCACTCTTAATATTATAAAGAAAGCGGCGGAGAGGATTAAAGGTAGTGAAAAGTGAATAGTGAATAGTGAAAAATAAATTTTACTCTGTTCGCTAAAACACAGAGAACTCAGAGGATACAGAGAACACGGATAAAGCCCCCAACCCCTCAACTTAGCGAAACGGTCTCACTGACCTTAGGGGAATAACGGGGCGGCCGTTCGGATTATTCACGTTTAATTTCCCATAGTGCTGAATAGCCGCCCCCTTTGGGGGTCGGGGGGCATGGGCTAAATATATAACAAATATGAAACGAATAAAGACACTTATCACACTGGTGGTTCTGACTTGCATCTTTGCAACGACGAACATATTTGCACAGATTCGTGGCACCAACATCACGGTTACGGTCACTCCTGACCACAAGGACTGGAACTACAAGGTGGGCGAAAAGATTGAGTACAACGTGTGTGTGCTCAAGTCAAGCACTCTGCTTGACAATGCCAATATCTCATACGAGATGGGACCTGAGATGTACCCAGAGGTGAAGAAGGACATGACGCTCAAGACAGGAAACACAAGGATTGTGGGCAAGATGAACAAGCCAGGATTTTATAAGTTGAAGGTCACGGCTCATGTGGGAGGCAAGAATTACGAGAACTGGTGTACCGTGGCTGTCTCACCGGAGAAGATTGTTCCAAGCACACAATGTCCGAAGGACTTTGATGAGTTCTGGACAAAGACGGTGGAGCAGGCAAGGTGGACAAGCCTTGAACCTACGTTCGAGCTTCTTCCTCTCAAGAGTACGCCTGCTGTCAACACATATCAGGTTAGCTTCCAGAATGACCAGTGGGGACGCAGAATATACGGAATACTCAACGTACCAACAAAGCCGGGCAAGTATCCTGCACTCCTCAAAGTACCAGGAGCTGGAGCACGCCCATACAATGGCGACAGTTGGTTTGCAAGTCATGGAGCAATACTTCTTGAAATCGGTATTCATGGTGTTCCAGTCATCTATGAGCGTGACTACTATGAACGACTGATGCAGACAGCCGTCAACGAATACTGGTGGTACGGAACGAATGACAAGAACAAGAGCTACTACAAGAAGGTCATCACTGGCTGCCTCCGTGCCATCGACCTCATAGCAACGCTTGACAGCCTCAACCCTTCGCTCGGTGTGGGATGGGACGGCAAGAACCTTGGCGTTACGGGTTCAAGTCAGGGGGGATTCCTCACTCTCGTATGTACGGCTCTCGACAAGCGTGTGAGCTGCTATGGTGCAGTACATGCTGCCCTTTGCGACCATGAGTCTTCGCTCAAGAAGGTTGCGTGCGGATGGCCTCATTACTATTATAATGTAACCAATCCTGACCCACGTGACATAGAGAACATGCGCTACTACGACGGTGTGAACTTTGCACGCAGGATTACCGTTCCTGGCTATTTCTCCTTCGGATATAATGATGACGTAGTGCCGCCAACATCATCTTACGGCACATATAATATAGTGACAGCAGAAAAGACTCTCTCCGTATATCCTCAGACAGCCCACTTCTGGTATCAGGAACAATGGGACGAATGGCAGGGATGGCTTATGGAGAGATTAGGAATGAAGAAATAAACATTTTTGGAGTAAAGAGGATTAAAGAGAAGTAAAAAGGAGTAAAGAGACGTTACTCAATTAGAATGGAATGACTCATAACTCATTGACTGACTATCGTCTTTTTACTTCCTTTTACTCCTTCTAACTCCATTTTACTACAAAAGGAGCAAAATAAATAAAAGTATGGCTAACAAGACTTACGGCTACTTTGATGACGAAAACAGAGAGTACGTCATCACCGACCCTGCTACGCCTTTTCCATGGATTAACTACCTTGGAAATGAGGATTTCTTTGGACTGATTTCAAATACGGCTGGTGGATATGATTTCTACAAGGACGCTAAGTTCCGACGCATAACGCGTTACAGGTACAATGGTGTGCCTATGGACAATGGCGGTCGCTATTTCTATATAAATGACAATGGTACCGTGTGGAATCCGGGATGGAAACCTTGCAAGACTCCGCTCGACAAGTATGAGTGCCGTCATGGCATGAACTACACACGCATTACGGGTGCAAAGAACGGTATCGAGGCAAGCGTACTCTTCTTCGTTCCTCTTCACACATGGGCAGAGGTGCAGAAGGTGACACTCAGGAACACGACCAGCGAGGTGAAGAAGATAAAGCTCTTCTCCTTTGCCGAGTGGTGTCTGTGGAATGCCGCCACGGATATGGAGAACTTCCAGCGCAACTGGTCAACAGGCGAGGTGGAGATAGACGGTAGCGTCATCTACCACAAGACGGAATACAAGGAACGTCGCAACCACTACGCATATTACTCAGTAAATGTTCCTATACAGGGATATGACACCGACCGCGAGAGTTTCATAGGTCTGTACAATGAGTTTGCCGACCCACAATGTGTGATGGCTGGCAAGCCTGCCAACTCACTTGCTCACGGATGGTCACCCGTTGCCTCACATTATATAGAGGTAGAGTTGAAGCCTGGCGAAAGTAAGGACTTCATCTTCCTCCTCGGCTACGTGGAGAATGAGCAGGACGAAAAGTTCTCAAAGGAAGACATCACACGTAAGGCAAAGGGCGAACTCATATCCTCACAAGCAAGCGACGTAACCCTTGTCAACAAAAAGAAAGCACTTGAGACAATACAACGCTTCTCTACCGTAGAAGCAGTGGACAAGGCTTTCGATGAGTTGCACAGGATGTGGGACGAGTTGCTCGACAAGTACATTGTCAAGAGTGATGATGAGCGTCTCAACCGTATGGTCAACATCTGGAACCAGTACCAGTGTATGATAACGTTCAACTTCTCACGTTCGGCTTCATTCTTCGAGAGCGGCATAGGTCGTGGCATGGGCTTCCGCGATTCAAACCAGGACCTCGTAGGATTCGTGCATCAAGTGTCAAGCCGTGCACGCGAGCGCATCATAGATATTGCTTCGACACAGTTCCCTGACGGCGGATGCTATCATCAGTACCAGCCTCTCACCAAGCGTGGAAACAACGACATAGGCGGTGGATTCAACGATGACCCTATGTGGCTCATCTTCGGTACTGTTGCCTATATAAAGGAGACGGGCGACCTGTCCATACTTGACGAGATGGTGCCTTGGGACAATCAACCGGGTACGGAGGTGACGCTCTTTGAGCACCTCAAGATTTCATTCAATCATGTCATAGAGAACCTCGGTCCTCATGCACTTCCTCTCATCGGACGTGCCGACTGGAACGACTGCCTCAACCTCAACTGTTTCTCATGGGATCCTAACGAGAGTTTCCAGACAACGGAGAACAAGACGGAAGGTTCAAAGGCAGAGTCGCTGATGATTGCAGGACTCTTCGTACTCTGCGGTCGTGACTACGTGGCTCTCTGTGAGCACATAGGCAAGAAGGAAGAGGCTGAGCGTTGCAAGGCTCACATAAACAATATGATTGCAGCCGTGAAGAAGGACGGCTGGGACGGCGAATGGTATCTTCGTGCCTACGACTTCTACGGCAATAAGATTGGCTCCAAGGAGAATGAGGAAGGCAAGATATTCATCGAGTCACAGGGATTCTGCACCATGGCTGGCATCGGTCTTGAGGACGGCATGGTGGATAAGGCTCTTGACTCATGCAAGAAATACCTTGACTGTGAACACGGTATGGTACTCAATCATCCTGCATACACGACCTATCACGTGGAGATGGGTGAGATAAGTTCATACCCTGCTGGCTACAAGGAGAATGCTGGTATCTTCTGCCACAACAACCCTTGGGTCATCATCGGTGAGACCGTGGCAGGACGTGGTAATGACGCATGGGAGCACTACACCAAGATTTGTCCAGCATGGATAAAGGACCAGACCTTGCATAAGGTTGAACCATACGTCTATTCGCAGATGGTGGCAGGTAAGGATGCTGCAAAGCCTGGTGAGGGCAAGAACTCATGGCTCACGGGTACGGCAGCATGGAACTGGTATGCGATAACACAGTTCATACTTGGTATCAAGCCAACATTTGACGGTATAGAGATTGACCCTTGCATCCCTTCTACCATGAAGGAGTATAGCGTCAAGCGCATACTCCGTGGTGCTGAGTTCGACATCCACGTATCTAATCCTGACGGAGCACAGAAGGGTGTCAAGAGCATCACCGTTGACGGTAAGGAGATACAAGGCAATATCATTCGATTCACAACAGGCAAGCATAAGGTGGAGGTGAAGATGTAATTGTTTATGAAACATACTATTATATTAACTACATTTCTTCTTTGCTTCCTCACATTGAGTGCAGCACAGAAGACGCCAGCGGAGAAGCTTATTGCAAGGCTTCAGAAGCTGCACCAGAAAGGATACATGTACGGACATCAGGATGATCCGTTCTATGGAATAACATGGGAATGGGACACTGACCGTAGCGACACCAAGGAACTGGTGGACGACTACCCTGCTGTCATGGGCTTCGACCTCGGCGGCATAGAGATGGGTGACGAGAAGAATCTCGACAGCGTACCTTTCAACCGCATACGTGAGGAGATAATCAACCACTACTATCGTGGAGGTATCATCACCATATCATGGCATCCTCGCAATCCACTTACGGGTACTACGGCATGGATAGAGAAGGACATAGAGAGATATGACAATGCTGTCAATGCACTCCGTGCCATCAATCATGAACGACTGGTGAAGCAAATTGTCAACCCTAAGCATACAGTCAGGTCTGTACTCACGGGTGGTAGTCAGCACGCCAAGTTCACGGAATGGATGAACCGTGTGACGGTGTTCCTCAAGTCGCTCACGGACAATAAGGGCAATCCTATCCCTGTAATCTTCCGACCATGGCACGAGAATAACGGCTCATGGTTCTGGTGGGGACAAAACAACTGTACGGACGATGAGTACCACAGCCTATGGAACATGCTTCAGGACTATGTCAACAAGCAACTGCCTACGAGCATCGTGTGGAGCTACTCACCAAACCTTGACGGAATGTGGACAGAGACACGATTCCTCAAGCGTTATCCTGGCGACAGCCGTGTCGATTTGATTGGCCTCGATGCCTATCAATGGGGTACAGAAGCAGATTTCAAGGCTGGAGTGACTGCCGACTTGAAATTTATTAGTACATTTGCATCACAACATTGCAAACTCATTGCCATGACTGAGTGCGGCTACCAGAACTCGCCCGATGCCACATGGTGGACAAGGGTGTTCAAGCCGCTCATCGAGAACTATCCAGTATGCTATTTCCTTCCTTGGCGCAACTACAAGAAGGAACATTTCGGAGCAAGCAAGGATGCCAAGACAGCCGAAGACTTCAAGGCATGGACAAAGAACAAGCGTCTGTTGCTACTCAATGATATAAAATAGACTAACCACTAATTACTCATTATCAAAACTATGACATTCAAAGAAAAGGTTTCTGCCGTTCGTACTCGTCATGAGGCGCTTCTCTCACGCAAAAACATACCAGAAGAGGGAGGCAACGGCATATATACAAGATACAAATATCCTATCGTTACGGCAGAGCATACACCACTGGAGTGGCGATATGACTTCAACGAACAGGACAACCCATACTTCATGCAACGCATCATGATGAACGCCACCCTCAATAGTGGTGCTATCAAGTGGAACGGCAAGTATGTTCTCGTAGTACGTGTGGAAGGTGCTGACCGCAAGAGCTTCTTTGCCGTGGCTGAGTCGCCTAACGGTATCGACAATTTCCGTTTCTGGGACGAGCCTATCACTATGCCAGAGGATGAGATACCTGGTACTAACGTCTATGACATGCGTCTTACCAAGCACGAGGATGGTTGGATATACGGACTCTTCTGCGTGGAACGTCACGACGACTCAATGCCTAATGACCTGAGTGCTGCCACTGCCACATGTGGTATTGCACGAACAAGAGACCTCGTTAATTGGCAACGTCTCCCCGACCTCAAGGCGAAGTGTCAGCAACGCAACGTGGTGCTTCATCCTGAGTTTGTCAATGGCAAGTATGCCCTATACACACGTCCACAGGACGGCTTCATCGATGCTGGTTCAGGCGGTGGCATAGGTTGGGCACTCATCGATGACATTACACATGCAGAAGTAAAGGAAGAGGCTATCATCAACGCACGTCACTATCACACCATCATGGAAGTGAAGAACGGCGAGGGTCCTCACCCTATAAAGACACCTGAGGGCTGGCTTCATCTTGCCCACGGAGTACGTGGATGTGCTTCGGGCTTGCGATATGTTCTCTATATGTACATGACCTCACTTGACGACCCTACCAAGGTCATTGCACAACCAGGTGGCTACTTCCTCGTACCACAGGGTGAGGAATACATAGGCGACGTAATGAACGTGACCTTTGCCAACGGATGGATAGCCGACGGATGCGACGATGCCCCACACGGCGGTGCCATGCACTCCATGGACGACAAGGTATATATCTACTATGCCTCATCCGACACTCGCATGCACGTAGCAACATCTACCGTGGCACGTCTCGTTGACTACTGTCTCCACACGCCTGCCGATGGTTTCACCACTGGTGCAAGCGTGGAGAACATCAAGGCATTGATAAGGAAAAACAAAAAATAGAAATATTTCTCCTGTAGCAAAGAGGAGTAAATAGAAGTAAACAGGAGCAAAGAGACGTTACCATGTCAGGATAATTCGACGAACAGACTATCGTCTTTTTACTTCCTTTTACTCCTTTTAACTTCCTTTTACTCCCATAAAGGAGCAAGTTGAAAACTTGCGAAACTTTTAACTTTTAATTTTTAACTTTTAACTCTGAAAGTTATGGCAACCTTAAAAGAAAAAATCGGCTATGCACTTGGTGATGCAGCATCTGGCGGCATCACATGGAAGATTATGTCCATAGCATTCCCATTCTTCTTCACGAATGTGTTTGGACTATCATTGGCAGATACTGCCGCACTTATGCTCATAGCACGTATGTTTGATGTCGTCACCGACCCAATCATGGGTAGTCTTGCCGACCGTACACAGTCTCGCTGGGGCACATACCGCCCTTGGCTCATCTTCGGCTCAGTACCGTTCGGCATCATCTTTGCACTCCTGCTCTTCACACCCGAACTGGGTGAGACAGGCAAGCGCATCTATGCCTACAGTCTCTACCTCATGATGATGGCAATATATACTGCCGTCAACGTGCCTTACGGTTCACTCCTCGGCGTTATGACGGAGGACGACAACGAGAAGAACGAGTTCTCCTCCTATCGTATGGTAGGAGCATACGCCATGGGATTCGTCACTCTCTATTCGTTCCCTTATCTCCAGAAGATGATAGGCGGAACGGATGCTCACCAGTATGCAGTACTCGGAGCAGGCTTCGGACTTCTCGCAGCACTCATGACACTTGCTTGCGGACTCCTCACAAAGGAACGTGTCAAGCAGGTGCGTGCCGAGAGTTTCTCATTCAAGCAGTTCGGCAACCTCTTCAAGAACAAGCCGTGGATATTCCTTACACTCATAGGAATATGCACCAACTTCTTCAACGGCTTCCGCTATGCCGTGGCAAGCTACATGATAACA
>JAEEGL015595523.1_pt1 | contig 10860 bp, 9 predicted proteins | sample 9134231 | NCBI WGS metagenome assembly JAEEGL01 (sample SAMN16246548, study PRJNA631951) | gut metagenome | biome: gut microbiome; feature: rumen; material: fiber-attached | host: Bos | place: Iran: Karaj | collected 2018-10
AAGATCCTGTAATGACTTGATTGGAAAGGTGATTGCCGCTGCATGCGGCACGACCGTCGGGGTCCAGGCGATGATTAATATCGGCGTCGCCACGCTTCTGATCCCGAACACGGGCATTCCGCTGCCGTTTTTGTCAGCAGGACTGAGTTCGCTGCTGTCAACATTTATCATGATGGGGCTCATCCTTTCGTGCGGTATGTACGGGCGGATCCAGAAGAGAGTATTTTACTGATGAAAAAAGGAATTGCACTTATCCTGGCAGTCATGCTGGCCATTCTGCCTGCAGGCTGTTCGGGAAAGCAGGAACAATCGTATAGGGACGCGTATTATGCGGAGCGGGTGCTTCCGTCCGAGGTGGCACCCGATAAGACCGTGAAGCGGCTGAACGGCATGGCTGAAAACGTGCTGCTTTTACCGGACAATGACGAAAGTGATCCGGATTTTTTGAAGGATTCGGCTTTCGCCGGTCTTTTCAATGATACTCAGCAGGAAGTTCTGTATCTGAAAAATCCGACGGAAAAGCTTTACCCCGCATCGATGACGAAGATTATGACGGCGCTGCTTGTCATTGAGCATTGCAAGAACTTCGATGAGCAGGTCGAGATTTCCGAGGACATCATGAAGACGGGGCTGAATGTTGCTTCCTCGCTGGCGGATCTGCAGCCCGGCTGCACTTACTCAGTAACGGATTTGCTGTACGGCCTGCTGATCCCGTCGGGAAACGATGCCGCGAATGTGCTGGCCGCGTATGTTGCAGGCAGTATTCCTGCGTTTGTCGAGATGATGAACGAGAAGGCTCATGAACTCGGCATGTTCAATACACATTTCGTGAACCCGCACGGGCTGCACGACCGAAATCATTACACGACAGTTTACGATCTTTATCTGCTGACGAAAGAATGCCTGAATTACCCGATGTTTATCGGAGCTGCGGGTTCTCAGGACGCGACTGTGACAGGGCACAGACCGGACGGTACGTCGTTTCAGCAGAGCTACCGGTCGACAAATTCCTATCTTTTAGGGTATACTGTTCCGCCGGAAGGCCTCAAGGTCCGCTGCGCAAAGACCGGATATACGGGTCAGGCAGGGCGATGCCTAGTTCTGGTGACACAGGACCGGGACAAGAATTTTATCATCAGCGTCGTCGCAAAGTCAGATACGTATGATCACCTGTTCGAACAGACAAACAGGCTTTTGACATTGGCTGCCGGTACCGAAGCGGATACGAAAGAAGAGACGAAATAAGCATATAGAGAGTTTTTTAACGTCGTAAGCATCTGAGCAGAAAGAGTATCATGAAAAGACAGGAAAAGAGGATCATCAATAAACCGTTCAGCACGCCGGTAACATTTGTGACGGTCGTGTTTGCGATGCTCTTCGTTTATCTTGCCGTCCATTCAATCCTGTTTCTCGTGCGCAAGCCCATGGAGGCCTACAATGTCGGCACGGCGGTTTCCGATAATGTATCCGGCCAGTGCCGGGGTATTATACTTCGAGAAGAGATGACTGTTAACACGCCGGCGTCGGGCTTTGTCAACTATTACGCAGTCAATACGGAACGGCTTGCAAAGGGCTCACTGGTAATGACGCTCGACGAGAGAGGCACGCTGAAGGACAAACTCCATCAATTCTATTATAATCAGGAAGTTCTGACGAAAGGCAGCACAAAGATGATCCGGAACGTGATCCGCTCCAGCACTGACGCAATCTCGACAGCAGACTTTTCCACGGTTTATTTTGCAAAGGCGGACATCCAGTCCACGATTTTTGAGTGTCTGCTTCGCGACGGCGGAGATACTTTTCTGAAACGAATGCAGGATGTCAATTACGTGACGGTTGAGACAGGAGAGACCGGCTTTTTCATGAAGTGGAAGGACGGCTTTGAGACAACGTCGACGGAGGATCTGCTTGAAGCGGATTTCGACGAAGCTGTTTATGAAAGGACCGTGCGGTACGGAAACGAAGAACTAGAATCCGGGGAATTCGCTTATAAACTTGCGCTGGACAATGCGTTTTCGCTTGCGTTCCTGATGGATGAAGAACTCACCGAAGCTCTGCATGCAAGGACATCTTTATCCGTACGGATGTCTGATGGAAGGGAGATCTCAGGGATCTTTACCGAAACCCGGACGGCGGACGGAAAGGCACTGGGGATTCTTCATTTTCAGAAATACGGACTGAACTATCTTAGCGAACGATTCGCTTCGTTCGAGATACTGGACCGTCAGGTCCGAGGCTATAAGATCCCGGAAAACACGCTGGTCAAAAAGGATTTTTACATCGTGCCGGCGGAGTATATCACACAGGGCGGCTCATCCAATGCGGACGGCGTGCTCATCGAGACGGACAAGGAACCTGTTTTCGTACCGTGTACGGTGCTGAAGAAAGGCGCGGCAGATGAGAACAGCGTTGTCAAGGATGATGACGTTGCTTATGTTTATGCGCCTTCATTAAAGGCAGGGGATGTCTTGATCGGTATATATACGGATGAGACGACGGGCCGTATCGAGAACATTAGGACGACTTTAGGCGTCGTGGCATCTGTCGAAGGAGTATACCAGATCAACAGCGGATTCTGTGTGTTCAAACCTGTCGTGAGGCTGTCTGATTCGATTGAGACTGCTTATGTGATCGTATCGCCCCGCGTTGCAGGCGGCATCCAGCCCTATGACCGTATCGTCATGAATGCGGAAAAATACAGCGAACAGGAGATTCTTGCGAGGTAAGAAGATGGATGAGCTGAAAGCACGTTATGAGAGCGTCCTGCGTCGGATCGATAATGCCTGCACGAAATCCGGGCGGAATCCGGGCGATGTTACGTTGATTGCTGTATCAAAGACGAAACCGGTCGAAATGATGAGGGCCTTCTATGCATTCGGACAGAGAGACTTTGGTGAGAATCATGTGCAGGAACTCGTTGCGAAGGAAGCTGTGTTCCCAGAGGCCGTTTACCATATGATCGGTCACCTGCAGACGAATAAGGTGAAGCAGGTCGTTGGAAAGGCAGCTTTGATCCATTCCGTTGACACTGTGCATCTTGCGGAGGCAGTCTCAAAAGAGTCCGTAAAGAAAGGCCTGACCACGGAGATTCTGCTGGAAATCAACGCCGGAAATGAAGCATCGAAGTACGGTTTTTCCTTTGAAGATGCAGGAAGTGCGGCTCTTAAGATTGCAGCACTGCCGAACCTGAAGATCCGGGGCCTGATGTGCGTGGCGCCTTTTGTGGAAGATCCGGAGGAAAATCGTGCTGTTTTTCGGAAAATGCGGGATTTATCGGTTGACATCGGTGCCCAAAATAGTGATAATATTACGATGAATATACTTTCCATGGGCATGTCGAACGACTTTGCCGTCGCCGTCGAGGAAGGCGCCACACACGTGCGCGTCGGAACGGCGCTTTTCGGGGAAAGAGATTACGGGGGATTGCAGAAATGAGCATTGTTGATAACTTCCTGAAGAAGATGAAAGTCGTTTCCGAGGATGAAGACTACGACGAATACGACGACGAAGAACAATACGACGATTACGAGGACGAGGACGAGACGGAAGACGATCTGGACGACGAAGAGGAAGAAGTCCCTGCAAAGAAAAAGACGACGATCTTTTCAAGACCCAGTACTGCTTATACTCAGCGTCAGCCTTCAAACGGCAATACGAATGTCGTTGGCTTAAAGACGAAGGGAAACGGAGCGGAAGTTTGCATGATCGTTCCAAAGTCTTATAACGATGCCAATACGATCGCGGATGTTCTTCTCTCACACCGTGCCGTTGTGCTGAATCTGGAGAACAACGACATGGCTTCGGCACAGAGGATCATCGATTTCGCGTCCGGCGCATGCTATACGGTCGGAGGCAGTCTTCAGAAGATCTCTCGCAAGATCTTCATGATTGTTCCTCAGGACATGAACCTGTCTGGCGATTTTGAAGCGCTTGTCAATGAAATGGTGGACCTGAACTCAGTCAGCATGCTGAAATAACTGGAAAACGGCACCGCACAGGCGCAGCACGTGCTTTCCACCCGGATTCTGACCGGAAAGCGGCTGCATCAGATGCAACAGATAAAAAGGAGTGGGCAAGCTCACTCCTTTTTATCACTATAACGGAGCAAAACAATCCGATGAAGAAAAACCTTGCCATCCTTTGCCTTTGCCTGTTTTCTGCAGGCGTTTTCGTGTTGCTGGATCAGTGGACGAAAGCCCTGGCAGCAGCGAATCTGAAAGGGCAGGAAAGCATCATTCTCATAAAAGGCGCGCTGCAGCTGACTTATGTCGAGAACGCCGGGATCGCTTTCGGTCTTTTCCAAGGCCGGCAGTATCTTTTTGCGCTCATTACGCTGCCGATTATCGCAATTCTGCTGTTCTTCCTGTACAAAATGCCGAAGACGAAGCGCTGTATACCTGTTCTGCTGATTCTGACACTTTTGATTGCCGGCTCTGTCGGTAATCTGATCGACAGGCTGCATCTTGAATATGTCATTGATTTCATCTATTTCAGCCTGATCGATTTCCCGGTATTCAACGTCGCGGACATCTATGTGACGGTGTCCTGCGTGATGATGATCATTTTGGTGCTGTTCGTTTACAAGGACGATGAACTCGGACAATGGTTCTCGCTGAAACGGCACACATCAGGATCGGCCGGCGAGAAACCGGACCAGAACGCAGGAAGCGAGGAGGACAGGTCATGACTGTCCTGACGATCGATCCGGAGATGGACGGCGAGCGTCTCGATGCCGCCCTGACTTATCTGTTTCCGGAACAGAGCCGGAGCCGCTTTCAGAAATTGATCAAAGACGGCCATGTTTTTGTGAATAACAGTGTAACCCTGAAACCCGGTTTTCGTCTCTATGAAGGCGATACCGTCAGCATCGACATTCCTGCACCGGAAGAACCGTCGGTGCTACCGGAAAAAATGGATCTGGATATCGTCTACGAGGATGCCGACGTGATCCTTGTTAACAAACCGAAGGGAATGGTCGTCCACCCTGCGGCAGGTCATTATTCCGGAACGCTCGTGAACGGGCTGCTCTGGCATTGTACGGATCTTTCCGGTATTAACGGCGTTCTGCGCCCGGGCATCGTTCATCGCATCGATAAGGATACGACCGGCATCGTAATCGCCTGCAAGAATGACCGCGCCCATAATTCGATAGCATCTCAACTTAAGGCTCATACGATAAAACGTCGCTATTACGCGATCGTGACAGGAAACCTGAAGGACGAAGAGGGATGCATAGACGCGCCGATAGGCCGGAACCCGTCTGACCGAAAGAAAATGGCCGTCGTGCAGGATGGGAAACATGCCGTCACACATTACAGGGTACTGGAGCGTTTCGGACAGTATACATTCGTTGAATGCGCGCTTGAGACCGGCAGGACTCATCAGATTCGAGTGCATATGGCACATATCGGACATCCTCTTTTGGGTGACGAAGTCTACTCAAAGGCAAAAAGCCGTTTTAAGACGGAAGGTCAGTGTCTGCATGCCTACCTGCTCGGGTTTGTCCACCCGTCCACAGGAGAATACATGGAATTTACCTCCGATCTTCCTGAGATTTTTAAAAAAATACTCGACGATTTAAGAAATGATTGAAATCAAACGGAATAATTGATATAATTCTTCGAGATCCTGGGGTGTTCGAGGCTCTTGCCATTTTTGATCCTACAGACTGTAATAAGGGATTCCTATTATCCTGGAGCGGATGTCAGGCCTCCATCGAGTGGAAGGCAGAAGTTCAGTGCGGAAACCCACCTGGCGAACGCTAGGAGTCAACCGGTAAGAAAGACGGCATCCTGGGATCTTTATGGCATAAGACAGAAGATAAACGTCGTGTGCGTTATAATTTGGAGGCAGTGATGGAAGCACGGTACAATCCGGACAGAATTGAAAAAAAGTGGCAGAAGATCTGGGAAGACGAGCAGGCTTTCCATGCGGAGAACGATTTTTCCAAGCCGAAATACTACGCCCTTGTTGAGTTCCCCTATCCGTCGGGACAGGGACTGCACGTCGGACATCCGCGTCCTTATACGGCACTTGACATCGTAGCCCGTAAGCGTCGCATGCAGGGTTATAACGTCCTGTATCCGATGGGATGGGACGCTTTCGGCCTGCCTACGGAAAACTACGCGATCAAGAATCACATCCATCCGCGCATTGTCACGGCACAGAACGTGAAGCGTTTCAAGACCCAGCTCCAGTCGCTCGGCTATTCATTCGACTGGCAGCGCGAGATCAATACGACGGATCCGTCCTATTATCACTGGACACAATGGATTTTCCTTCAGTTGTTTAAAGCCGGTCTTGCATATAAGGCGGAGATGCCTATCAACTGGTGCACATCGTGCAAATGCGGCCTTGCAAACGAGGAGGTCGTAAACGGCGTCTGTGAGCGCTGCGGCTCCGAGGTTGTCCGCCGTGTGAAATCCCAGTGGATGCTCAAGATCACGGAATACGCCGACAAGCTGATCGACGGCCTGAATGAAGTCGACTTCATGGACCGCATACGGACCTCGCAGATCAACTGGATCGGCCGTTCGACGGGTGCCGAGGTCGAGTTCAGCCTTGTAGGACATGAAGAAAAGCTGAAGATATATACGACGCGTCCGGATACATTGTTCGGCGCGACCTATATGGTTATTTCACCGGAACATCCGTATATCGAATTGTTTAAAGATTCGATCGGCAACTATGACGAACTGATCGCCTACCGCGAGGAATGTGCGAAGAAGTCCGAATTCGAGCGCACCGAGCTTTCCAAGGAGAAGACCGGTGTTGAGATCAAGGGGCTGAAGGCAATCAATCCCGTAAACGGGAAGGAGATTCCGGTCTGGATCTCCGACTACGTCCTGATGACATACGGAACCGGCGCAATCATGGCAGTACCGGCACATGACGATCGTGACTGGGAGTTTGCAAAGAAGTTCGGCTTGCCGATCGTCGAGGTCATTGCCGGCGGCGATGTCGACAAGGCGGCTTTTACCGACGTGCAGACCGGCACTCTGGTTAATTCCGGTTTTCTGGATGGCATGAGCGTCGCTCAGGCGAAAGAGGCGATAATCGCGTTTTTGTCAGAAAAAGGCATCGGTACGCCGAAGACGAATTATAAGCTGAGAGACTGGGTGTTCTCAAGACAGCGTTACTGGGGCGAGCCGATCCCGATCGTGAAGTGCGACAAGTGCGGTTTCGTACCGCTCCCGGAGTCGGAACTTCCTCTGCTTCTCCCGGAGGTCGAGTCCTATGAACCGACCGACACAGGTGAATCGCCGATTGCCAAAATGACGGACTGGGTCAACACGACATGTCCTTGCTGCGGCAGCCCTGCAAAACGGGAGACTGACACGATGCCTCAGTGGGCCGGGTCTTCCTGGTACTTCCTGCGCTATACCGATCCTGATTACGCTCAGGGCATTGCCAGCCCTGAGGCCCTGAAATACTGGCTTCCGGTCGACTGGTACAACGGCGGAATGGAGCACACAACGCTTCATTTGCTTTACAGCCGCTTCTGGAATCGCTTCCTGTACGACCAAGGCGTCGTTCCGGTACGTGAGCCTTACGCAAAGCGGACATCACACGGCATGATACTCGGCGAAAACGGCGAGAAGATGTCAAAGTCGCGCGGCAACGTCATCAATCCGGATGATATCGTTAACGAGTTCGGCGCAGACACGCTGAGGACGTATGAGATGTTTATCGGGGCATTCGAACTATCAGCTTCCTGGTCGATGGAGGGTGTACGCGGCTGCAGGAAATTCCTGGAGCGCGTTTGGAAACTCTCTGATCTTCTGGTAGACGGAGAGGAGTATTCGAAGGAGCTTGAGATTCGCTTGCATCAGACGGTAAAGAAGGTTTCCGGAGATTACGAAGCGCTGAAGTTCAATACGGCGATCGCCGCCATGATGTCGATCGTCAATGATTTTTATAAAGCCGGAAGGGTCACGAAGGCAGAGTATCGTACACTGCTGACGCTTCTTAATCCGGTCGCACCGCATATGACGGAAGAGTTATGGGAAAGCCTGAAATTGGGTGATACGCGTCTTTATGCCGTGCCGTGGCCGGAGTTCGACGAAGCGAAGACAGTTGAGGACGAGATCGAGATTGCAGTCCAGGTAAACGGCAAAGTCCGCGCGACCATCAGGATCGCAAAAGATGCCGACAGCGAGCATGCGATTGCGGCAGCCAAAGATGCTCTGGGCGCAAAACTTACCGGGACGGTAGTCAAGGAGATTTACGTACCGGGCAGGATCGTGAATATTGTCGTCAGACCCTGAAGCGAAGAAAAACGGAGGAGTGGAGTAGTTTATGGCAAAGAAGAAAGACGAAATCACTGAAGCTGAAATCCTGCAGGATGAAGCGAAAGAATCCGTGAAGAAGACAGTGAAAAAAGCGGCAAAGGCTGTGAAAAACACCGCTGAGACGGCTGAAGAGGCTGTCGAAAAAGGGAAAGAGAACGTTGCTGAAGCAGTAGATATTGCTGCTGAAGAGACGGAAAAAAAGGCGGCGAAGGCTGCCGAGAAGGCTGCAAAGGCCGCCGAAAAGGCGGCTGAAAAAGCTGCCGAGAAGGCTGCAAAGGCTGCGACAAAGAAGTCTGCAAAGAAAAATGCCCAAAAGGCTGATGACTTTGAAGATGAGGAACAGACGGAACTCCTGACGGACGATTACGAAGAGGAAGAGCCGCGTACCCCGGCACTTTCACCGGACATTCTGGCAAAACTCGTAAAAACCGGCAAATCCAAAAACAATACGCTGGACATGGATGACATCGAGAAGGCATTCAAGGGTGTCGAGCTGACTCCCGAGAAGATTGAGGATATCATCGCTTATCTTGAGTCGAAGAAGATCGATGTCCTGTCGATCATTCCGGATGAGATGCTGCTCAATGACCCTCTTCTGGATGACGATCTTGACCTTGTGGATTCCGATGAAGAGGACATTGACCTTGACAATCTGGACAATATCGATTTGCTTGCGGGCGTCGGAACTGCCGACCCCGTGCGTATGTACCTGAAGGAGATCGGCACGGTACCGCTGCTTTCTCCACAGGAAGAGATCGAACTGGCCGAGCGCAAGGAGGCAGGCGATGAAAGCGCAAAGAAACGCCTAATCGAAGCAAATCTGCGTCTCGTGGTATCCATCGCCAAACGCTACACGGGACGCGGCATGAATTTCCTGGATCTTGTGCAGGAAGGCAACCTCGGCCTTATCAAGGGCGTTGAGAAGTTCGATCACACCAAGGGATTCAAACTGTCGACTTATGCAACATGGTGGATCCGCCAGTCGGTGACGCGTGCCCTGGCTGACCAGGCCAGAACGATCCGCGTACCGGTACACATGGTCGAAACGATCAACAAGATGTCTAAAATGCAGCGCAAGCTGACGCTCGAACTTGGGTATGAACCCTCTGTCTCGGAACTTGCGGAAGCGCTCGACATGCCGGAGAACAAGGTGATGGAGATCATGCAGATCGCCAGAGAACCGGCGTCTCTGGAAACACCGATCGGTGAAGAAGATGATTCGAACCTGGGCGATTTCGTTGCAGACACGAACACCGTGACACCAGAGGTTAATGTTGAAAATGTGATGCTACATGAAGAGATTGAAGCCTTGCTTTCGGATTTGAAGGAACGTGAGAGGCAGGTCATTATTCTGCGCTTTGGTCTTGAGGACGGCCATCCTCGTACGTTGGAGGAAGTTGGCAAGGAATTCAACGTTACACGTGAACGTATCCGTCAGATCGAGGCAAAAGCGCTGAGAAAACTCAGAAATCCGGTACGCTCGAAACGCATCCGTGATTTTCTGCAGTAAGATCAAAAACCTTTTGAACAGGAGACGGAAATACTATTGGCGGGCCGGCTTCATTGGAAGCCGGCCCGGATGCGGACAGGATGGACCACAGGAACTATCAGAAAGAACTGGATGAGATCATTGAAGGGTTGGAGAATGCGCCAACCCTTTTATTGCATGCCTGCTGCGCACCGTGTTCGAGTTATGTGCTCGAGTATCTGTCACGGTTCTTCCGGATCACACTGTTTTATTACAATCCGAACATTACGGACGAAGCGGAATACCGGCTTCGTTCAGCGGAGGCAAAAAGACTGGTCTCAGAGATGAACTTGAAGCATCCGGTGCGCTTTCTGGAGGGCCCGTACGAACCGGACAAGTATCTTGAAGCAGTGAAAGGCCTTGAAAAGGAACCTGAAGGCGGTGCTCGGTGTGAAGTCTGCTTTAAACTGCGTATTGAAGAGGCGGCAAAGGAAGCTGTAAACGGCGGCTATGATTTTTTCACGACTACGCTGACTATTTCACCGTTAAAGAATGCGCCCCTTTTAAACATGATCGGAGAAAAGGCTGCTGCAGAAGCGGGCCTTACGTGGCTGCCTTCTGATTTCAAGAAAAAGGGCGGCTATCAGAGGAGCATTGAACTGTCAAAGGTATATGGACTGTATCGGCAGGATTACTGCGGATGCGTCTTTTCGAAGAGAAACAGAGCTGAAGTTAAAGGGGAGTGAAATGCAGGCAGGATTTGAACGCGTTTGCGCGGAGATCGACCTGAACCGTATCCGGCAGAATCTTCTGTCGGTCTCGAAGAATCTGACGACAGGCCTGAGCGGGCGGAAGCAGGAATTCGTTTGTGTTGTGAAGGCGGATGCCTACGGGCACGGGGCGGCGGCGATCGCCCGTTTCATTGAGGAAGAAGTTGCCGAAGACGGCGTGCTCGCTCGCGGAAGCACCGTTCCTGTCTGGGGCTTTGCGGTAGCGACGGCGGAGGAGGGCATCGAACTCCGGCTTGCGGGTATCCGGAAACCGATCCTGATGCTTGGCTTTGTGCCTGCCTCGCGCTATGCCGAGATGATCGAATACGGG
>JAEEGL016690001.1_pt1 | contig 10860 bp, 7 predicted proteins | sample 9134231 | NCBI WGS metagenome assembly JAEEGL01 (sample SAMN16246548, study PRJNA631951) | gut metagenome | biome: gut microbiome; feature: rumen; material: fiber-attached | host: Bos | place: Iran: Karaj | collected 2018-10
AAACCGATCATCGTTACCCTCGGCGACTCTTATTCGTGCGGCGAAGGCATTGTCCCGTTCTTCGGACAGGACAATAAATTCCCCACAGAAACCACCGTAAACCCGGACTGGCTCGCTCACAGATCGAAAGAAGCATGGCCAGGCAAACTGACGCTTCCGGGCGTTACCGGCACAATGGCAGATCACTGCAATATCGGAGCGGTCGACGAAAAGGACGTGAACTGGTATTTTGCGGCGGCTACGGGTGCAACGACAGATGATCTCACAAACCCGCAGAACATTGATTATGATTATGACAGCAGCCACCACGGAAGTGCCTCCATTCCCGCGCAGCTCAATATACTGAACGGCCTGACTCTGACCGACAACGATTTTGTCACGATATCCATCGGCGGAAATGATATCGGCTTCGTGGATATAATCACCAGGATGCTCTATGAGAGCGATGACGAATTTCAGAATCTCGTCGGAGAAGGCGGCGAAAAACGAACTGCTTTCTACAATAGTATAAAAGCCAAGCTTATAGCCGGCTATCAGGCAATAAACAATGCTGCCGGCGATGCCACGATCATTGTTGTCGGGTATCCTTATCTGGTGAAAGCCGGCACTTTTAAAGTCCTGAATGCAGTGGATATAAGCTCTGAAAAAGCAAATGCTCTGCATGACGCCGTGGACTGGTTCAACGATGAGATAGAAGCTACCGTCAATGAGCTTAAAAACGGCGGCATGAAAATACAGTTTGTCGATGTCAGAAGCTATTTCAACGGACACGAAGCATACACCGATACGGCTCCCTATATCGGTGAGGTGAGCCTGACTCCGGGAGAACATGACATAAAGAAGAACGCATTTCTGTCCACTGCCAGCTCCTCTATCCACCCGAACGCTGCCGGTACAGCTATATATGCCGACACGGTGCAGAAGGTGCTGGACTCTCTCACAAAACCCGAACCGACTGAACATACCGTGACCGTGATCGGCGGAACTGCCGACAAGAATACAGCCGTACAGGGCGAAACCGTCATGATAACCGCGAACGTTCCTTCCGGACAGAAGTTTGTCGGCTGGTCTGTGACCGGAGTTACGCTGAGCAACATTCACGCAGACCCGGCGACATTCGTTATGCCCGACAATGATGTCACGGCAGTCGCGGTATTTATCGAAGACTCCGACATACCCGGCTCAGTACCCGGACCGATAAGACCTACATACATTGTCCCGGAGTATACTCCCACAAACAACACCGCCCCGGCGTCTTCGGAGGACAGGAATGATAACGAGCCGACAGCACGCGGCAAAACAGGCTGGCCCGGCATCGTGGACGAAATAGCCGGTCTTTCCGGAGGCGGAAGCCTTACTGTTGACATGAACGGCACTTCCAGGCTCCCGAAGGATGCTGTCGAAGCCCTGAGCGGCAAGGACGCAGACCTCATACTCAATATGGGCGGCGGTATCAGCTGGACGATAAACGGCAGGAGCGTGACCGGTGTTTCAGGTGACATCGACATGGGTGTGTCTCTCGGAGATTCCGGCATCCCGGCAGATGTGTACAGCGCTTTTGCAGGTGATAATTACGGCGTAACGATTTCGTCGGCGCATAACGGAGACTTCGGTTTCACCGCAGAACTCACGGTATCTCTCCGCAGACAGGACGCAGGATCTTTCGCAAATCTGTTCTGTTACGATCCCGTGAAGAAAGCGCTTGAATATGTATCGAGCGCAAAGATCGACGGCAACGGAAATGCGGTGCTTGCTTTCACACGCGGTGCGGATTACGCGGTCATCGCAGACGATACTTCTCCTGACACACGGGAAATAACAGCGGCCGTAAACGGCAGCAGCGTCAAGCTCTCCTGGGACGCGGTTCCCGGCGCGGCGAGCTACACGGTCTATACCGCGAAAGACGGCAAGTGGGTGAAGCTGACGGCCACTTCAAGGACTTCGCTGAACGTGACGAAGCTGAAAAACAATAAGACGTACAGATTCCTTGTCCGTGCGAAGACAGGCGGAAAACTCACTCCTGTCGGCGAGTCATACCAGATCACAGTCAAGGTCTGCTACAAGCCGGTGCTTAACGCGGCAGAGAAAGACGGAATGATCCAGCTGAAATGGAGCAAAGTAAACAACGCGTCCGAATACCGTGTACTGAAATACACTTCCGGTGAGTGGAAAGCTGTCACTACTCTTTCCGGGACTTCGCTGAAAATCAGCGGCGTGAAGTCCGGCAAGACATACAGGTACGCTGTACAGGCGTATGTCAGCGGCAGCTGGACGACCGTCGGGACAGCTTCAACAGCTGCGGTAACAGTGAAATAACAAGACAGACGCAGGGCGGAATGCTCTGCGTCTTTGTGTATCTTGAAAAAATATGGTTCCCTGCCGCTTTCAGACAAAATTCAAAAAACCGTGCCGTTCGGATATATGCTCTTTATCGGCGCTTTTCCCGTAAATCATTTACAGGTCAGAAAAAAACGTATTGACAAACCGGTAAAAATATGCTATTATAACAAAGTGATAACACACAGATCAACGCGAGAGAGGTGGAAAAATGAGAATATAACCTGCTATGATAACATTGATAAGTATTGACAGCAAGCATTTGTGTGCTGTTTTATCGTGTTGCCGTAAGCAGATCATGTTCTCATTGACCTCTCTTTTTGTGTGTTTTTTTGTTTTGCGGCACACATTCCCCCGTCAAAGGGAACACCTCCTGCCATGCGGCACCGATATGCAAAGGAGGAATGTGTATATGTCACAGATAAGCGTAAACGGGCTCACTTTCGGTTACGACGGGAGCTCCGACAATATTTTTGAAAACGTGTCTTTCTCGCTGGATACCGACTGGCGGCTCGGATTTATCGGGCGGAACGGCAAAGGCAAGACTACTTTTCTGAGGCTGCTGCTCGGGGAATATGAGTACAGCGGCTCAATAACCGCGTCCGTGCGGTTCGGGTATTTTCCCTACCCTGTCACCGACGAAATGCGCGAAGAATGCGCCGCAGACTTCATTGACAGGCTCCGCCCGGGCTGCGAGGAATGGCGCGTCATCTGCGAGCTCTCACTGCTCGGTGAGGACGCGGATGTTCTGTACAGCAGATTCGGGCAGCTCAGCCCCGGACAGCGCACCAAAATACTGCTGGCGGTGCTGTTCTCCGGCGAAAACGAGTTTCTGCTGATCGACGAGCCCACCAATCATCTTGACATCACCGCCCGCGAAAAAGTGAAGGAGTATCTCGTCCGGAAAAGCGGGTTCATACTTGTTTCCCACGACCGCGACCTGCTCGACGCCTGCACCGACCACGTCCTTGTCCTCAACCGTCAGAGCATCGAGGTACAGAACGGTAATTTCTCAAGCTGGTGGGAAAACAAGAACCGCGCCGACAAATTCGCCAAAGCGCAGAACGAAAAGCACATAAAGGAGATCAGGAAGCTGAAGCAGGCTGCAAAGCGGGTCTCCGACTGGGCGGACAAGAATGAGCGCACCAAGATAGGATTCGATCCGATAAAGGAAAACGACCGCTCGATCAGCACACGTTCGATCATCGGCGCAAAGACGAAAAAGATGCAGAGCCGCGCGGCAAGCATCGGAAAGCGCATCGACCGCGAGATCGAAGAGAAGGAAGGCCTGCTCAGCGACATAGAGGAGATACGCGACCTGAAGCTCACAGCCCTTACTCACCACAAGAATGTCCTTGTCAGCGTCAGGGACTTTATTCTGCGGTACGCGGACGCGGAAGCTCCGGTGCTGAACGGCGTGACTTTTGAATTGCGGCAGGGTGACCGTATCGCGCTTGTCGGCGGGAACGGCTGCGGGAAGTCAACACTTATACGGCGCATACTGAAAAGCACAGGAGCCGCTGTGTCTGCGGAAACGGAGGAATCCGGCGTATGTGAAACGGCCTCCGGACTTGTCGTGTCGTATGTGGATCAGGACACCTCGGGACTGCGCGGGAGCCTTCCCGATTTCTGCGAAGAACGCGGCATCGACCGTACACTGTTCTGCACGATACTCCGTCAGCTCGGTCTTGAACGCGAGCAGTTCGTGAAGGATATCGCCGAACTTTCCGAGGGACAGAAGAAAAAGGTTCTGATCTCGGCAAGCCTCTGTACACCCGCTCATCTGTATATCTGGGACGAGCCGCTCAATTTCATGGACGTGTTCTCGCGTATCCAGCTTGAAACGCTCCTGCTCGGCTGTACGCCCACAATGCTGTTCGTCGAGCATGATAACCGCTTCCGCGATGCCGTTGCCACCGGAACCGTCACGCTCTGACGGACGGTACGGGAAATGCCCCTGCGCCGAAGAAGGCTGATGTCTGAATAAAAATCAGAAAAAGCGGAAGCAGGCTGACATTACACGAATGCTGTATTTTTTACATAACAAAAACGCCGGAGCGTCAATGAGCCTGAAAAGGCTTAAAAACTCTCCGGCGTTTTCCTGTCTGAGGGATCATTTTCAGCCTGCGCTGACGCCGAGATACTCCCGCAGCTTTTCTATATTCGCTTCCATATCGTTGTAGCCAAGCCAGTAAAGCGCACCGAGCTTGTCCATATCCCCGTCGAAGCGCTTGACACGGACAGGTTCGGACGGAGCCACAAGAAATATCTCACCGTTTCCGGCTTTTCTTTCAAGCATTTCCACAGTCTCGTTGAACTGCTCATTCGCCTTTTCAAGGCTGCGCAGGAAATCCGGGTACTCTCCGTACCATACCTTTGCCAGTTTGGAAACTCCGGGTTTTCTGCGGAATGAAAGCTCACGGGTGCGGACTACGACTATTTTTTCTTCGCCGCATTTCTCCGCCCACGACCACGGGATCTTCTCCGCGCAGCCGCCGTCAAGATACGGAACGCCCTTTATGTTCACGGGGCGCGATATGTAAGGAACAGTCGCGGAAGCCTGTACAGCCCGCGAAAGATTGCAGCTTCCCTTCTCAAAATAGGTTATCTCACCCGTAAGCATATTTGTTGCCGAGACCGCAAGCCTGCGGGAGGGATCGTTCAGACGCTTTCTGTTGATCTTCAGCTGTTTTCCGAGGATCTCGCCGAAGAGGTATGTAAATCCGGTTATCCCGTGGTCACGCTTCATCGCTCCCATGCCGCAGTAATTACTGTCGTGGCGGTAGCCGAGATCGACACGCGCACTGAGCCCTATCTGCCCCGAAAGATAACCCAGCGCGGACAGCGCTCCTGCCGAGACTCCCACAACGGTCGAGAAATTTATGCCGTTCAGCATCAGGCAGTCAAGCACCCCGACCGTATAGAGTCCTTTCCAGCCGCCGCCCTCCAGGACGATGCAGCCTTTTGTTATGTCATTGCCCGCAATCCCTTTCGGAAGATCGCCGAGGTGTCTGTATATCTTATCCTTCATTTTTCACATCTCCTGTTTTCCGTCCGCGAAGCTGGTGAATACGCCGCGCTCGGGCTCCGGACAGCCGCTTTCCTTCTTCGCCGCAGCTATCGCTTTCATCATGAACGACATATTGCGCGCGAGATTGCGCATGGTCTGCAGGCCTTCAAGATCCTTTTTCACATCTTCCGCCGAAAACCCGTGAACCTGGTTCCAGTACGTCGAAGAAGCCACAGGCATACTGCTGATAGTGAAATACTTGTTCAGCACGTCGAACGAAGCCGTATTTCCGCCGCGTCTGCACGACACCACCGCGGCGCCGACCTTCATGTGCTTGGAAAAAGGCGTGCTGTAAAACAGCCTGTCGAGGAATGAAAGAACCGTTCCGTTGGGCGAGCCGTAGTACACGGGACTGCCGACAACAAGTCCGTCCGCTTCCATAAACTTCGGCGCTGTCTCATTCACAAGATCGTCAAAGACACAGCGTCCCAGTTCCCGGCATTTCCCACAGGCAATACACCCGCGGACTGCTCTGGAGCCTGCCTGTATTATCTCTGTCCCGATGTTTTCCTGTTCAAATACCTTTACCATTTCGGCCAGAGCCGTTCCCGTACAGCCGTTCGGATGAGGGCTGCCGTTGATAAGCAATACTTTCATTTCTGTTCCTCCGTTTATTGATAACGTAATACTCTTCCGTTGTCCGTTTCATGATAAAACCCGACACTATGACATTATGCCTTAATGCCGGGCTTTATGTTATTCAGATAATCTGTCTATCTCAGCCAGCTCGTCCGCCGTGAAGTCCGTGTTTTCTGTCGCCCTGATGTTGTCGAGGATCTGCGAGGGCTTTGAGGCTCCCACCAGCACAGATGTTATTATGCCGTCGTGCAGCAGCCATGCAAGCGCCATCTCCGCCAGCGTCTGACCTCTGTTCTTTGCTATTTCGTTGAGTTTTCTGATGTTTTCGAGTTTGTCACCGGAGACCTGCTCCTCACGCAGGAACCGTCCGTCTGTGCGGACACGGCTGTCTGCGGGAATACCGTTCAGATACCTGTCCGTAAGCATACCCTGTGCAAGCGGCGAGAAGCAGATTATGCCCTTTCCGAGGCGGTGCGAAGTCTCTTTCAGGCCGTTGCGCTCGACTGTGCGGTTCAGGATATTGTAGCAGTTCTGATTGATGATGAACGGGGTGTGCAGTTCCGCGAGTATCGCAGTTGCTTTTTCGAGGGTCTCGCCGTCGTAGTTCGAGAGTCCGGCATACAGCGCCTTGCCGCTGCGGACTGTCTGATCGAGGGCGCACATGGTCTCTTCAAGGGGAGTATCTGGGTCCATGCGGTGATGATAGAATATATCCACATAATCAAGTCCCAGTCTTTTCAGTGACTGGTCGAGGCTGGAGATCAGGTACTTCCGGCTTCCCCATTCGCCGTAAGGTCCCGGCCACATATAGTAACCCGCCTTTGTGGAGATAATCATTTCGTCGCGGTAGGGTCTGAAATGCTCTTTCATGATCCTGCCGAAGTTTTCCTCGGCGCTGCCGGCCTTCGGGCCGTAGTTGTTGGCCAGGTCAAAGTGGGTTATACCGTTGTCGAACGCGGTGAAGCACATCTGCTCCATATTGGAATACACGCCTGTATCCCCGAAATTGTGCCACAGGCCCAGCGATACGGCGGGCAGCTTCAGACCGCTTTCTCCGCAGCGGTTATACTTCATTTTCTCATAGCGTCTGTCGTTTGCGATGTACATTTTCAGCCTCCTGTTATGATGAAAGTCCGGACGTGTCCTGAATGACATTATTATTTTACCATACCGCGGGGCTGTTGTCAAATATTTTCGTGCCGGATCCGTGATTTTTCCACTGCAAACTTTATTTACGGCGAATTTACGTATCATTCCCCATAAGCATAAAACGCCTGCAAACCACGGTATGCAGGCGTTTTTCACATATAATGATCTTCTGCGCGGAAGACGGCGGTTCTCACTTACTCAGCCGCAGGATATGCGCGTTCATTCTGAATCCGTATTTCTCGTACAGCGTGACGGCGTCGTTTCCGTCGGCCACCTTTACGTCTATATCCCTGACGCCGCGTTCTTCAAATTTGCCGAGCGCCCACTCCATAAGGGCTGCGCCGTATCCCCTGCCCCTGTATTCACTGAGAACTATGAGATATTCTATAACACCGGCTGTACCGCCGATGTCGGTCTTGCAGAATCCGACGATCCTGTCCCCGTCCTCAATAACGGCGGCCGCGGATCTTCCGCTGTCCAGATCGGCAGCAAATTTCGCTATCGTATCGTAAACGGGGGTTTTCGGATAATGCCCCCTGAAATTGACCGAAACTTTATTGTGATGCTCCGCCAGCGCCAGCAGGCATTCGCGGAGTCCGGACACTTCGTCCGCACCTATTTCTCTCATCGTCTTCTCCTTTTTATCGTCCCCGTGGGGAATATGCGCTCATGCCTTTCTGAATGTCATGCACTCGGAAACCTTTACAAATCCGATCTTCTCCGCGGTCTTCACCGAGGCGGCATTCTCGCTGCTGCAAGCCCACACAGGCTGTCTGCCGCGGGACACTGTATCTTCCGCAAGTCTCGAAGCTGCCGCGGCAGCAAGTCCGAGTCCCCGGAAGCGCTCGTCGGTCTCTACTCCGATATCAAGCTCCCTGCTGCTCACGGCGGCTGAAAACGCCCATGACACCGGCTCGTTCCCGTGCATCACGCAGAACCCTTTTCCTTTCGTGAAAAAGCCGTCACTTCCCCAGTACTGCGAGGGAACGATCCTGCCCCTGATCCTGCCCGCGATTTCACGGTCTGTCTCTTCAAGCGTGAAACCGTCCGGAAGCCCGGGCACCCTTCTGCCGGGAGCGCCGAAAGCGAAAAAATATCTCTTCCCTGCCGCAATATCGGGCTTGCCGGAAAAATATCCCCTGACTCCGCTGTCATTTGAGAACAAAACGAGCCGCCTGCCCGAGCTGTCCGTCATCAGTTCATATATGAGACCGAGCATCGCTGCGCCGCATCCTTCCCGGACAAAGGCAAATCCGCCGGTATGCCATATCAGCCAGTCATCGCCGTCCTCGTAAATGTCGCCGTCCTGTATTCCTTCAATGACTGAAAGCGGATATACCGCGCCGGGAATATCACTGCCGATCCTGTCCGCAAATCCTGAATATTCCGCTTCGCTTATCTTTCTCATTCAATACCGCCTTTCTTTCTGCCGGTCATATTTCTCCGTTTATGTATTTTCCGATGAACGCAAATACCGAATCAAAGTAGCTCTGCGGATCGAAGTACATCGCCTGCCCGTGTTCGGCGCCGTCCACGAATTCAAGTTCGCCGTTGGGGTGAGCCGCATACAGCTTTTCCGCCATGTATGGTTTTACAAAGGTATCTCCGCTGCCGTGAATGAAGAATATCGGGAGCGGGGACTTTGTCACCTGCGTGACCGAAGATGCCTCGTCATAGGAATAGCCGGCCAGCAATTTCGCAAAGAAGCTGGCGGTGTACATCAGCGGGAACTCGGGCAGTCCCGTGTAGCTTTGCATAACATTTGCGAACTGCTCCCAGACCGAGGAGTAGGCGCAGTCGGAGACCACGCACTTCACATTGGCGGGAAGCTCCTCGCCGGAAGCCATAAGAACGGCGGCTCCGCCCATCGATACACCGTGCAGGACGATCTCCGCCTCCGGGTCACGGGAGACTATAAGCTCCGCCCACTGTCTGATATCCGGCCTGTCGAGCCAGCCCATTCCGATGAACGGGCCTCCGCTTTTCCCGTGGCCGCGCAGGTCGGGCATTATCAGTCCGAAGCCTTTCTCCGCGTAGAAGCGGCCGTAGTTGTACACGCGTTCTCTTGTGCGTTTGTAGCCGTGAAGGAGTATCGCCCATTTATGGCTTTCCGTGTCCAGCATATCGGCATACAGCACCGCACCGTCGGCGGCAGTGATGCTTACTTCCGTTATGTCCGCCTCCGCCAGCCACTTTCCGGTTTCCGCTTTAAGCTCCGCGGTGTTCTGTTCTATCCTTGTCCTGATCTCGTCGCTCAGAATGCGCTTTGCATCGGGTATGTTCTCCATTCCGTCAAAACTGCCTATGGCAAAGAACACCAGCCCCACGCTGAGCAGCAGTTCCAGCAGTATCAGAGCTCCGGCGACTATCGCCGCTATCTTTATAATTCTGTGTTTTTTGTTCGTCATTCTTCTCCTGCCTTAACACTGAAACTCCACAGGTTTCTGTTATATATTTCCGGACAGCATTATAGCACATTATTTCCGGTATGTCAAATCCTGCCCCTAATCCGTAACCGCACCGCGGCTCCGGATAAGGCTCCGGCCGTCCCCCCAGCCATTATATCCGGCAGAGCCCGTTTATCCGCCTTTTACGGTCATACCGATAATAATGCTTCGTTTATTTTTACCTCCCGGCATATTGACATTTCCGCTGTTTTACTATAAAATATAGATGATCCGTTGACCTGTCTGCAAGTCCTTTTGCGGACGGAATAATCCGAAGGAGAACAGAATATGAAAAATCACAGACCTCATAAATTTTCCGTGCTCGTTCTGGCATCAGCATTACTTCTCGGTTCCTGCGCCAATAATGCGGGCGAAGTAAAACTGACGGACGGGAGCGTGACCGCATTGTCCGCGGAGACGGCTCCGGGTATAGTCTCCACGCAGAAAGAAAGCAATCTCCCCGTAACCGCATCTTCCGAAGTAAGCGCGGGAGGGCTCCCCGTAGGCGGAGATACGGTCACGGTGAAAGAAAGCGATACCGCCGCAGCCTCAACTCCCGAAGAAAGCGCGGCAGAACTTCCCGCCGGCGGAGATACGACGACTCCGGCGGCAGTTACGACCACGGAGGAAAGTCAGCCGCAGACCGACGCTTCCACGGAAAGCTCCGTTTCTTCGGAGACCGCAAAAGAAGCCGAAAGCGCCGGTTACACCGTGGTGTACAGTGCGGGAAATGGCTGGGAAAACAGCGGAGTCAAAATGACCACGCTGGAGCTTAAAATAGAGAACAATACATCGGCTTCTGTGAACGGCTGGAAACTCCAGCTCGATGTTGACGGTCTGAAAAGCGCCGAGGGCTGGAACGGAACATGGACAGTGAGCGGAAACACGCTGACTATAACAAATGCAGACTATAACGGGGATATTCCCGCGGGCGGCGCGCAGGTGATAGGCTGCAACATAGGTACGGCCTCGGCGCTCAGCATAAAAGGCGCAAAGCTGAACGGCAGCGATTGTGCCGTCACCAGAGGTCACGTCGATCAGAACCAGCAGAACAACAATCAGAACAATAACAACAACAATAATAACGGCGGAAGCGCTGCCGTAGATGTATCGGCGCTTCTGACAAGGAATGAAAATGCCGTTCAGGGAGATGACTGGCTCCACACCGACGGCAACAGGATACTTGACAAGAACGGCAGGCAGGTATGGCTGACGGGTCTTAACTGGTTCGGATACAACACGGGAACAAACACCTTCGACGGTCTCTGGAACAGCCGT
>JAEEGL017254515.1_pt1 | contig 10860 bp, 9 predicted proteins | sample 9134231 | NCBI WGS metagenome assembly JAEEGL01 (sample SAMN16246548, study PRJNA631951) | gut metagenome | biome: gut microbiome; feature: rumen; material: fiber-attached | host: Bos | place: Iran: Karaj | collected 2018-10
CTTCCTGCGGGAACTGCTTCGCGGATGACCTCAGAGCATGAGATCAGGACCTTGTCGCCCATCTCATGGCCGTAGATATTGTTTACGAGCTTAAACGAATCCAAGTCGATCATCATAAGGCAGCCGGTGGAACCCGAGCACATCTTTGAGAGTTCCACGCCTGTTGCACCCTTGTTAAGGAATCCTGTGAGCTTATCGATCGTGGCTTCGCTCTTCAGATCGTGCATCTCCTGGGAATTCGACATGATATTGTCGATCCTTCTAAGGAGAACATCAGGATTAAACGGCTTTCTGATAAAGTCAGATACGCCTACCTCAAAACCTCTTGTTTCTGTATCAACATCCTCATCTGCGGTGAGAAAAACAACCGGGGTCTTCATAAGCCCTCTTTGCTGCTCAAGCTTACGAAGCTCACCTAATGTCTCGAATCCGTCCATGACGGGCATTTTTATATCCAGGAGGACAAGATCTGGCATGCCGTTGTCATTTACATAATCGAGGAAGGTGCTGCCGGACTTAAAGGCCGTAACACGCATGTTGTTTTTGCTCAGGATGTGACCTGCCATCTTCAGATTGGCAGTGTCGTCGTCTACGACGATTATCCATTTTGCCATAATCAAGACACCTCTAATACATCTAAAAAAGCACTAGTATTAAAAATAATAACATGGGGAAAATGTAAAGTCGCTATTTAAGTCGTTTTTCATACTAAATATATCGGTTTTTTGACAACTATCCTTAACAGTACCTTAATCTCCCCATTTTTCCCTTGAAAAGTCATTTTTCAAATGGCAAACTTATCGCAATATATTTGGGGGTAATTTTTATGCTTGAAGTTAAAAACGTAACGAAGCGTTACGGCAAGAACGTCGCATGCAATGATGTATCTTTCACTCTTGAACCGGGTACACTGACAGTTCTTTTAGGACCTAACGGTGCAGGTAAGAGTACGATCATCAAGTCCATCATCGGCTTCCTTAAGTACGACGGAACCATCACCGTAAACGGCATGATAAATAAGTCAGTCGGAGCCAGAAAGGTATTGGGATACATTCCTGAAATGCCTTCGCTCTATCCGTCCCTTACGGTAATCGAGCACATGGAATTCATTGCAAGAGCTTATAAGCTCACCGACTACAAAGACCGCATCAATATGCTTCTCGAGCGCTTTGAATTAGATGACAAGCGCAAGAAGTTCGGTGATGAGCTGTCCAAGGGTATGCAGCAGAAGTTAAATCTCTGCCTGGGCCTTCTTCCTGATCCCGACATCATCCTTCTCGATGAGCCTTTGCTCGGTCTTGATCCTCACGCGATCAAGGAGCTCAAGAACTACATCGAAGAGATGAGAAGAGCAGGAAAGACCATGTTCATCAGTACCCACATCATCGACAGCGTCGATATGCTCTGGGACAGGACTATCATCATGCAGAACGGCCAGATCAAGGCCAATGTCACGAGAGCTGAAGTCGATGAGAGCGGCAAGTCACTGGAAGACCTGTTCTTCGAAGTTACCGAAGGCATTGATAAGTCCTCGGTAAGCGGTGAAGGAGAACCTTTAGCATGAGACTTTTCCTTTACTACGCTTCACATTCGCTTCTTAACACGATTAAGAAGGTTATGAAGACCTGGGTCGCATTTATCCTCATCGTTATCGTTTTCGGTACCGTGGTGGGACTTGTGACAAGTCTTTTCACTAAGAAAGAAAAATCCGGCAAAGACACCCCTGATACTGCTGTCACAACAGTTGTTGACGGCGAAGAAGGCCAGGGTGAAGAGCTCACACTGGAAGATGCTGCTGACGGTTCATTTGCCAAATCCAAGATCGGCCAGATGATGAAGAAATACAACATCACAAAAGAGCAGATCGTTGACCTGGCTATTTCCGCCGTATTCCTTCTGGTGCTTGCCACCAATATCCTGAATGCGCAGAATTCGAGCAAGATCTTCCTGCCTGCCGATGTGCCGATGCTGTTCTCATCACCGATGAGGCCTCAGTCGGTACTCATGTTCAGGCTTCTTTGCACGCTCGGAACATCGCTTATCGTATCGCTCTTCATGCTGTTCCAGATCCCGAACCTGACCATTAATGCAGGCCTTTCACTCTGGGGTGCCGTATCCTTGGTCATCGTTTATGCAATGATCCTCGTGTTCAGCACACTGGTCCAGGTCATCTTCTATACGATCACATCCAGAATGAAGACAGGCACGGGCAACATCAAGACTTTCCTTGCTGTTGTTTATGGTGCTGTTTTCCTTGGATTTGCAGCATTTACAGCCATCTCAAAACTAAGCCTCGTTGAAGGTCTTTTCGCATATTTTGCAAGCACTAAGACACACTGGGTACCGTTCTGGGGCTGGCTCAGAGGCATTTCCTACTATGCATGCATCGGCGACATGACAATGTCAATGATCTTCCTGGGTCTTTTCGTTGTTGCCTGCGCTGTTCTCGTGCTCATCATCTGGAAGCTCAAGGCTGACTTCTATGAGGATGCCATGTTTGCTGCAGAGCACAAGGCCGAGCAGCTCGAGAGCGCAAAGAAGGCTGCAAAGGGCGGAGTTGCCACCAGAGAAAAGGAGAGAAAGGCATCACTCGACAGAGAAGGTTTCCATTACGGAAGCGGTGCGAATGTATTCCTTTACAAGGCTGTATTCAACAGATTCAGATTTGCAAAGCTCAGGATATTCTCCACCACAATGATCGTCTATACGATCGTCGCAGGCGTTGTCGCATGGTTCGCAAGAGGTTATTCACACGGAGATGCATTCTTCATTCCTGCTGCTGTACTTGGCGTTATGGCCTTCTACAGGACAATGGGTGACCCGATAAGAGAAGATACCTCAAAGGATTTCTTCATGCTTATTCCTGAGACCCACCATAAGAAGCTCATGTATTCGATCCTGGGCTCCCTTTCAGTCACAGCGATCGATCTCGTGCTCCCGATGGTCGTCGCCGCAATAATGCTCAAGGCTAATCCTCTGAACGTACTGGTATGGTTCGCATTCGTTCTCTCGATAAGCTTCTTTGCCACAGTCGTAGGAACATTGATCTCACTGTCGCTTCCGAAGGATCAGGCACAGACGATATCAGTTGTTGTCCAGATGATCTTCCTTTACTTCGGACTTACGCCTTCTGCTATGGCGCTCATCATCGGAATACTCGTGGGTCATGTGCTCACGGCAGTTGCGGTCGGATGTGCGATCAATGTCTTAATAGGATTCCTGGTATCTCTCATACTGCCTTCCGTTCTGGGAAGAAAGTAACTTAAAACACTATAAATACAAGCTTAAGATGCCCGTCTTTATTGATATATAGACGGGCATCTATGTATTTAATCTTGTAATAATTTTTTGTTTTACAATAGCCGTTTTTGACGATAAAATATATCCGGTTAAATTCGCTTTTTACATGATGTTGGAGCAGTAACAATTATGGATATATTTATGTTTGTAACCCTTTTCGGAGGCCTGGCATTCTTCCTTTACGGAATGAAGCTCTTATCTGATTCCCTGAAGAAGACCGCAGGCGGCCGCCTTGAGAAACTCCTCAACAAAGCTACTGACAACCAGTTTAAAGGTCTTACTATAGGCGCGATCATCACGATTGCCATCCAGTCCTCCTCTGCAATGACAGTCATGCTGGTAGGTTTCGTTAACTCCGGCATTATGGAACTGCCCCAGACCGTAGGCGTAATCTTCGGATCTGACATCGGTACGACGCTTACAGCGTGGATCTTATCCCTTGCCGGCATCGATTCCGGAGATAATATCTTCCTTAAGCTCTTAAAGCCTTCATGCTTCTCCCTTATTTTTGCTCTTATCGGCATCATCCTTATCATGGCTGCCAAGAAGCAGAAGAACAAGGATATCGGTACGATGCTCTTAGGCTTCTCGATCCTCATGCAGGGTATGACCATGATGTCTTCATCAATGGAGCCTCTGAAGGAGATGGACAGCTTCGTTTCCATCCTGACAGCGTTTAAGAATCCGCTGCTCGGTGTCTTCTCAGGTGCCCTCGTTACAGGCGTCATCCAGAGCTCAGCTGCTGCGATCGGTATCCTGCAGTCGATCTCCCTGACGGGAAAGCTCACTTACGGTATGGCAATCCCGCTCGTAATGGGTGCCAATATCGGTACATGTATGACCGCTATCCTCTCTTCTATCGGCGTTAACAGAGATGCTAAGAGAGTTACGGTAATCCATGTTGCGATCAAGCTCATCGGTACAGTCGTATGGCTCATCGTATTCTATTCAGTCAACGCATTTGTTGATTTCGATTTCTTAAACAGTCCTGTAAACATCGTAGGCGTTGCTGCGATCCACTCTGTGTTTAATATTGCAACGACAGCTCTCCTGTTCCCGTTCTCCAAGCTCCTCGTAAAGATAGCCCATCTTATCGTCAAGGAGACTGCAGAAGAGCAGGAGTTCAAGCTCGACGAGCGTCTTATGCTCACACCTTCGATCGCTGTAGGTGAGTGCCGCAACATGATGGTCAAGATGGTAAACAAGGCCAAGGACGGCCTTGATAAGTCAATGGACATGCTCCTTAACGGCTACAACACCAATGATTTTGATTACATAAAGAAGAACGAGGAGAAGGTCGACGGATATGAGGATATCCTGGGCTCATACCTCATGAAGCTCACGACGACACAGCACTTAAGCGTCGATGATAAGAACAGGTCTTCACGTATCCTTCAGGCAATCGGTGAAGTCGAGAGAATCGCTGACCACGCAAACTACCTGTCCGATTCTTCAGAAGAGATCGCGAATAAGCATCTGGAATTCTCCGATGCCGCAAAAGCTGAGCTTGCAATGGTCATTCCGGCTGTGCGCGAGATCTATACCATGGCTTTGGACTGCTATCTTTCAAATAATGCAAAGGACGCCGACAATGTCGGACCTTTGAGGATCGTTATCAGTGAGATGTGTGATGAGTTCAAGGCTAATCACGTCGAAAGACTTGCTAACGGCAACTGCACGACAGAGCAGGGATTTGTATTTAACGATATCCTCTACTCCTGCGTAAGGATCGCCGAGCACAGCCTCAATATCGCAGCTATCGCATACAGATATAAGGAATCTTCCAAGAAGCAGCCGGATACTTACATGCACGACTTCAAGCAGCGCAAGCAGCAGGATGAGAAGAAGTATCAGGAGTATGTTAAGAGATTCAGGAATCAGGGTGCTGCAAAGGCTTAACCGCAGTAGCAGTATTTGACGTCATATCTGCCGTCATCTTCCATCTCAAGGATCATGTAACCGCGCGAGGAACCGCCGCGGGGAAGTGACAGTGAGCCGGGATTAAGGATCCTCGGTCCTGACGGGCTGTCTCCAAATGCCGATTCATAGAATCTGTTAAATTCCGAGATGGAATCTCCGAAGCTGTCGTAGGGAACATGGGTGTGGCCGAACATGACGATATCGCAGCCTTCCTCCTGTGCAGTCAGTGACAGAGTCAGGAGGCCGTAATTAACCTTGTGGCGGTGGCCGTGAGTGCAGAATATCTTATGACCTTTGAGAGTAAATACGGCATCGTCCCTGACAAGTTCAGGAACATATGAAGTGGTGTCGCAGTTGCCCCTTACGAAGATGCAGGGTGTCTTAGGAGATCCCGCCCATCTTGCGATCTCAGCCTGGTTATATTCCGAATCACCAAGGTGGATCAACATATCAGGCTTTTCCTTTAAGATTGCAGCTCTTAAGGGTCCGTTTATTCCGTGTGAGTCACTTACGATCAGTATTCTCATTTGCTTTCCTTATCAGACAAAATAGAAATCTGTATCCCAGCCCGGGATGCATCTTGTATGGCGCATATAGATTTTATAATCACTTCTTATCTCAAGCACCTTTTTGACGATCGCGAAAACATCCTCGCTCCTGTGATAACATGCGATCTTCATTACCGGGCGGCCTTTCCTGATGGTCTCTTTTGCGCCTTCCAAAGCGTCGGATTCAGAGCCCTCGACGTCAAACTTAATGAAACCTGCTTTATCAACGGATAACGAATCGACTGTAACAACATCGATCGTGCGGGTGTTTTTTATCTCAACATTGCTTGCAGACAGTGCTCTTGTGCCGCGCCCCCTTGAATCAGATACTTCTTCAGTTCCTGTCCTGCTTCCGACGAGGGCATTGATGCATGTGATGTCAGCATTAAGCTCCTCCGCACACGCGGTAAGCTTCTTAAATGAATGGCGTTCAGGTTCTACTGCAACAGCTTTTTTAAGGCAGGGGAACTTATTAAGATATCTGGTCAGTGTATCACCGTAATAGGCACCGAGATCGATAAAGCAGCCTTCAGAAACAGCCTGAAGCAATTCAAATTCCCCGTCCGGATATGATTCTGCGTTCTCAAGATATGTGATGTCGCCCGTGAGTTTGTAGCTTATGTAATTACTGAAGCAGATACGCGATTTTTCATCTTCCAGGCGGGAATAGACTTCTTCAATGTCTGATCTGTTAGATTCGTAATATCCGCGGGTAAAAAGGTTTGTCCCGTATACGGGAACGTCAGGCACATAAAGCTCTCTTTCAGATCTTATCTTATCTACCTGTGAGAGTACCTCCGGCCTTGATGAGCCGAAGCAGACGAGGACGATGAAGTCCTTATCACCGAACTTTTCGCAGCATTCGGAATAGGAAATGACTTTATACCCGTGGAACATTCTGTCCCTGACAAAGCCGTCGCTCGCGAAAACGGCGGCAATGAAGTCTTTCAGCCCTTCTTTTTCGAGTACGGATATTATCTTGTCTGCACCGTCTCCCGTGCCGTAGAGGGCAATTGGACGGCGCTCACAGGCAAGATATTCCCACAGGTCCTGTTTTGTTCCACTGATATTCATAGGGATAAGTATAAAGCGAAGAAATATTTTTTTCGAGCGCAGTGCAACATTTTGGCAAGACCGTCTGTATTTAAGGTAACAACGAAGGACATCAAAGCGGTCCTGATGGAGGATAAAGAAATGAAAAAGAAGGTAATAATCGGAATAGTAGCAGGCGCCATAGTATTAAACGTCGCGGTTTTCGGGCTTTTTGGCAGATATTTAAGCCAAAGCAAAGCAGCTGCCACAGAAGTAAAGGAGCACGTTCTGAAGATTGATTCGGTTAACGGCGAAGTTGATGCTGCACTTGGCGTAAACGGTGCTGCGCAGAGCCAGTCATTCAGATCCGGTGCCACGGCAGATTACGAATACGGATATGACGAGGTTAAATATGAAAGTGCGCCCGAAGCTGCCGGCAGCGGAGTAAGTGGAGCACCTTCGACTTCAAACACCGTAAATGTCGATCCTGAGAAGGGAAGGCTTCTCATCAGAACAGTATCCATGTCTGCTGAGACAAAGGATATCATGAGCGTTAAGAATGATATCGAAGCACAGGTCAGGACCGCAGGCGGTTATATCGAGAATTCCTCAATGTCCGGAACAGGCAAGAACAGGGATCTCCGCATTATGTACTACACGATCCGCGTTCCCGCTGACAAGCTCGATGAGCTCATTACAAAGGTCGGCAACAGCTGCACGATCCTCTCCTCCAGCGAGAATACATCAGATGTAACACTCGAATATGTTGATACAAAGTCCAGAATGGAATCTTTAAGAGTCGAATACGAACAGCTCTTAAAGCTCCTCGAACAGGCAACAGATCTCGACAACATCATCATCCTGCAGAACAGACTTACAGACGTCAGATACCAGATCGAGAGCGCAGAATCCAGGATCAGAGTGCTCGAAAATCAGGTCGAATACGGCACGCTCAATCTCTCCATCACGGAAGTGCTTGAAGATACAGTTATCGAAGAACCTCACATCGTTACATACGGCGAGAGAGTCATGGACCAGTTCAATGATATGTGGGAAGGCACAGTTGAATTCTTCCAGGATTTCCTGCTTGGCCTCATCGCGGCAATCCCGTTCTTAGTCTTCATGGGAATCGTTGCAGCAGTAATTATCATCATCGTCTTCTCAGTCCGTAAGAAGAGAATGAAGAGAGAAGCAAATGCTCTTGAAGAAGCTAAGGCCGAGGCAGCAAAAAGAGAAGCTCTTAAGGAGAAGAAGGAAGAGTCTAAGAAAGATCAGGAATAAGTTTTACATATAGATCCCGTATCAGAAACTGAATACGGAAAAGTCACACAAGGCTGCGAAGCTCTCCCATTTAGCGGGACCTCCGCAGCCTATGTCGTCATATACGGCACAGGTAAGAAATCCGCCTGCTTTGGCGCCTTCAACTGCCTGAAGGACATCGTCAAAAACCAGCGCCTGCGAAGGAGCGGTCACATTGCCTCCGGCAGATAAATAATCTGTCGCGCGCAGGAAGATGTCGGGTGTACCTTTATCAATGTTGCCTCCTAAGTCTTCTAACGTGATCACGCAGTCGAAAAGATCCTTAATTCCGGTGGCTTCGAGCGCGGCAATGGCATTTTTCTTCGACAGGGCAGTGGTGACACTTAACTTGAAGCCAAGCTTTTTAGCTTTCTCCACATATTCACGCGCCCCTTCTTTGAGCTTTACTTCAGATCTGTAGAACTCGTAGACCATTGATTCCCAGGCATCAACGATCTCCTCCCATGTGAGAGGAATGCGGTATTTGGTCTGCGTGTATCTGGCGGCATCTTCAATGGATGCGCGTTTAACGATGTCGGTGTATTCCGGCGTTACCTCATATCCGTATCTGCCCAGAAATTCGACGTCGACATCGTGCCAGACGCTCATGGAATCCAAAAGAGTGCCGTCGAGATCGAAGATTAAAAGTTTAACGCCCTCTTTTGAGAGCGTTTTAAGGTCAGGATAATTCTGAAAGGGTTTATCCTGCATCATTACTCCATGTAAGAGAGCTTGCCCTTAAGGTCTTCTAAGGCCTTTTCTCTCTTGGCGTTGAAATCTACTTTGTTGTTCTCGATGAGATTGTTGCCGTAGGAATCGATTGATACGATCAGGGGTCCGAATCTCTCGCACTTAAGCTTCCACATAGCTTCAGGCATGCCCAGATCAAGCCACTCGACGCCTTCGCAGTCGATGACTTCCTCCGCTGCGACAACTGCGCATCCGCCGGGGAAGATAGTGTGGATAGCTACATTATCGATGCAGCCCTGAGTCGTCTTGGGACCCATGCCGCCTTTGCCGATGATGATCTTAACGCCGGTCTTCTCAAGGAATTCGGCCTGAGCTTTTTCCATACGCATGGAAGTGGTGGGGCCTACGCTTATGACCTTATATTTGTCAGGCTCGCCGTCAGCAGAGATCTTCTTCATGATAGGGCCTGCGTGGAATACTGCCTTGCCCTTAAGGTCTACCGGAGGCTCCTTGCCGCCGATGACCACCCTGTGGTGAACGTCATCTCTGCCGGTAACGATGTCGCCTGTAAGGTAGATGACATCGCCGATGTGGACTTTCCTGATATCCTCGTCAGAAACGGGTGTTCTGAATTCAAAAGTGCTCATAAGACTACCCCCTTGTGTGTGAAGAAATCGTAAGTGAAGTCAGGATTGATCCTGATTCCCGCTCTTCTGTGTGCCCAGCATGCTGTGGACATACCCATTGCAAGAGTTGCGGGGTGTCTGGAAGCCTGCTCGATGTTAACGCCCATGACCGAGAGCTTTCCGCCGAATCCGCCGGGGCCTAAGCCGATCGAATTAAGGCCGTCCTCTAAGAGCTTTTCCATCTCTGCAGCCTTGGGGTTGGGGTTGTGTGAACCGACCTGTCTTAAAAGGGCTTTTTTCGAGAGCTTGGCAGCTACTTCGGAAGATCCTGCGATGCCGATACCTACAAGGCACGGAGGGCAGGCATTTACGCCGTATGTCGTCATCTGCTCGAAAACCGCCTTTGCGATGCCGTCATATCCTTCAAGAGGCATGAGGACCTTCGAAAAACCGGGGAGGGAGCATCCGCCGCCTGCCATATAGAAATAGAGCTCAAGCTGGTCGGAATCCTTTACGATCTCCCAGTCGATCCAGGGGCTGTGGGTTCCTATATTGTTTCCCGTGTTCTTCTCGTCGAAGACCTCGACTGCGTTAGGTCTTAACGGAGCCTTCGCGGTAGCTTCCTTTACCGCATCGATAAGGGCATCTTCAACGATGTCCATATAAGGCCACTTGGAGCCGACACGCGCAAAGAACTGCGGAATGCCCGTATCCTGGCATGAAGGTCTCTTAAGAGAGTCCGCAAGCTCCATATTCTTCTTCATAACGTTATAGATCTCAGGTGCAAAGCCCTCGTTCTCGATCTTGCTCATCTCCGTAAGACGGAGCTTAACATCATCGGGAAGATGACCTGCCGAATAGCTCATAAAGGATGCGACAAGCGAAGATAACTTCTCGCGAGGTAAGTCAGATGACATACAAAACCTCCAAAAACAATGATGTGTCAATTATATAACAATGAATCCTAATAAGTGGTCTTGGACTTTAAATAAACAGATAAGTTCTTTATAATAAGCCAAATAATTAAATGTTTTTGTGTAAAACAAGGAGAAAAATATGGTGGAAGAAACCGGCATGAACACTACAGGGCTTAAAAAGTCCTTGATGGACAAGATCTTCTGTTATGTGGCAATGGCGCTGTTCATTGCACTTCCTGTAGGGGAGATAATCAACGAGATACTGGTAAAGAACAAGGTTAAATTCGGAAAAGTATATCTTTATCCTTCTTATTTCCAGCCTTATATCGTTGCAGCTTTCGGTATCCTTTTAACGGCACTTGTTATCGTGTCGTTCGTAGTAAGGATCGTTAAGAAGAACTTCAAGTTCTATGTAGCTGATGTTTTCTACTTCACGCTCATGATCTTCATGCTCCTGTCCATGATCTTCTCCGTTAACTTCGGAGTTTTCGCAGGCGGCAACTTCTACTACAGTGAACATCCTTTCCA
>JAEEGL011780206.1_pt1 | contig 10859 bp, 8 predicted proteins | sample 9134231 | NCBI WGS metagenome assembly JAEEGL01 (sample SAMN16246548, study PRJNA631951) | gut metagenome | biome: gut microbiome; feature: rumen; material: fiber-attached | host: Bos | place: Iran: Karaj | collected 2018-10
AAGAAAAAAATAAGGTTCTTACTACAGATATAATTGAAAAGAAACAACATTTCACACAACCACCATCAAGATATACAGAAGCAAAACTAATTAAAGAATTAGAAGAGTTAGGAATTGGTAGACCTTCTACTTATGCAACTATAATTGATACTATTAAGAGTAGAGACTATGTTACTTTAGAAGATAAAAAATTTAAACCTACTAGTATAGGATTTGAAACTACTGATAAACTTCAAGAATTCTTTAGTGATTTAATTAATACTGATTATACTCGTGATATGGAACTAGATTTAGATAAAATAGCTGATGGTAAACTTGTATGGAATAAAGTATTAGATGATTTTTACAAATTATTTGCACCTCGTGTTAAAAATGCTTTTTCTGATATGGAAAAGAAAGGACCTACTGAGACAGGGGAGACTTGCCCAGAATGTGGAAGTTCATTAGTAATTAGAAATGGTAAGTATGGGGAATTTACTGCATGTAGTAATTATCCAACATGTAAATACATAAAGAAAGATAAAGAAGATGAAGAAATAGTTGAAGTATGCAATTGTCCTAATTGTGATGGAAAAATTATAGTTAGAAAGAGCCGTAAAGGGAAAGTATTTTATGGATGTAATAATTATCCTAAATGTAAAACTGCATATTGGGACAAACCAATTTCTAAAAAATGTCCAGAATGTGGAAGTATGTTAACAGAGAAAAATAATGTTATAAAATGCTCTAATTGTGATTATAGTGAATAAAAGGAATTTTTTTCCTTTTTTTCTTTATTTTTAAAAATCATTTATGTTATACTTTTTATGGTAGGGAGGTTAATTTATGAGCAGTAACAATTTTTATTTAGTAGTAAGAGATGTAAAAACAAATGAATATGAAACAATCAAGGAATTTGAGACACTTGAAGAGGCTGATCTTTATACAACAGATTATCATAACAATAGAGAATTAGCTAAACATGTATGGGGTAAAGGAATTGTCCCTAGCCAAGACCTTGATTTTTTTATTGTAAAATCTAATAGTAAGAATAAATATTTTGATGTGATGGAAGTATTATTCTCAGATAGTAAAGAAGTAAAATGTATAATTAAAGATAATAATAATGCAAAACATAATTTATTAGATCATTTTTATTATAAAATGACTCATAGTAATGAATTTTATAATGTTGTAATGGATAATCCTAGTATTAGTGATGAACTAAAAGAGTATTATTTACAATTCTATTTTAAAAAATGTGATAATCCACAAGACTCTGAAAGCATAAGAACTATTACATATCCTACAATAAGAAATATATTATCTAGTTTATCTACTTATGAAAAATCTAAAGATATAAAAAGTAATAGTAATTATAGATTATTATTGGAAAGAGAATTAATTGGTAAAGTAGATATTGATGAAAAACAGCTTGATATATTTGATAAAATAGAAAAAGATTCTATAAATACAGATAAGTTAATTGAAGTATTAGATTCTTTGGAAAATTTACCTAAAGGTTTCTTATATGTAAAAGAAGGAGAAACACATATTTCAAATAATATATATACAATGAATGAGAACCTTAATGTGTTAGATTCTTTATTAGATGAAAGACTTGGAATAGTACTTAATGATTATATAAATTATAGAGAAAAGTATAATAATTCATTAGATCAAAAATATAAAAAAATATTAAAAGAAAGTAAATTAATGATAATAGATATTTTAACTGAGAATAAATATATATTAGATAAAACTTATAAATTAACAAGAATTATAAACAGAGATCAATCTAATTTATTAGGTGATGAATATGGATACCAATATAAAAAATAAAGATTTAGAAAATTATTTAGAGTATTTAAAATATCAAAAAAATTATTCTAGTTATACTATTGAAAATTATAAACATGATATTTTAGAGTATTTAGAATATTTAAATAAAGAAAGTTTGAATTATAAAGATATTGAATATAGTGATATAAGATTTTATTTAATGTTTTTAAAAGATGAAATGAATGATAATAATACATCTATTAATAGGAAACTAAGCTCTTTAAGAGGTTTTTATAAGTATTTAGCAAATGAAAATATAGTTAAAACAAATGTGTTTTCTTTAGTAAATGGGCCTAAAAGGAGTAAGAAGTTACCAAGATATTTTGAATATAATGAGTTAGAAGAATTATTCAATGTCCCTGATATTAGGACACCTTTAGGGCAAAGAGATTTATTAATTCTAGAAATGTTATATGCAACAGGAGTTCGTGTAGGAGAATTAGTTAATATTAAAGTTAGTGATATTGATTTAGGTAGAAAGAATATTATTATTTTAGGTAAGGGTAATAAAGAAAGATTTGTTACATATGGAGAATATTGTGAAGATATATTAAAGACTTATTTAAAAGATGGAAGATTAGTTTTAAATGTAAAAGAATTAGATTATTTGTTCTTAAATAACAATGGAGGAAGATTAACTGATAGAGGAGTAAGATTCATATTAGACAAGTTAATTCAAAAAACTAGTATTAATAAAAATATATCTCCCCATATGATAAGACATTCTTTCGCAACACATTTGTTAAATGAAGGATGTGACTTATTAACAGTACAAAAATTATTAGGACATGAAAGTATAAAAGCAACACAGATTTATACTCATGTAACTACTGATAGATTAAAAGAAGTATATTATCATAGTTTTCCTAGAGCTAAAAAAGATGATTAAATTAAATAAATGAAAGAGAAACTCTTTCATTTTCTTTTTATATTAGATATAATAATATTGAGTTCATATGAGGATGTGACTTTATGGATTATGAATTTTCTACATTGAAAGATTTGTATTTAAGAGTAGAACCTGCATTAACTACTAAAAGGATAGAGTTAGAAAGATTAGGATACTCCAATATTGAAAATATTGATATATGGAAATATTTAGTAGAGGCTAAATGGAAGAATGCTAAGGATTTAACACTTTCTGATATAGTAGATGATATATTAAATACAGATTGTAGTTTATTTAAAAATAAAGATGATTTCTCAGATGATAATATAATTTGAAAGGTGATTTTATGGCAAAAAGTAATATGAAAAATGAAAAGAAAAGGGTTATAGTTAAATCAGTTATATTAATTATATTAGTTACTATAATTGGATTTTTATTTGTACCGTTATTTAAAGGGTTAAAATTTGGTTTAGATTTACAAGGAGGATTTGAAATTCTTTATAAAGCAGAACCTATTGATGGATCTAAAATGAATTCTGAAAAATTAACTGCTACTTATAAAACATTAAGTAAAAGAATAGATAGTTTAGGTGTAACAGAACCTGAAATTATTGTTGAGGGAAATGATAGAATACGTGTAAAATTAGCTGGTGTTAAAAATCCAGAAGAAGCAAGAACACAACTTTCTACAGTCGCAACTTTATCATTTAGAGATATTAATGATAATTTACTTATGACAAGTGATGTATTAGATGCAGGACGTGCTAAGATAGGGCAAGATTCTACTGGTAATCCAGCAGTATCATTATCTGTAAAAGATAAAGATAAATTCTTTGAAGTAACTAAAGAAATTAGTGAACGTGGTGAAGGGGAAAACTTAATAGTAATCTGGTTAGATTATAATGATTTAGTAGATGGTTATTCTAAGGAAAAAGGAAATTGTGGAAGTAGTGGATCACGTTGTTTAAGTGCTGCTACTGTGTCTCAAGGATTTGCTAGTGATGTTATTATTCAAGGAAGTTTTACTGGGGAGGAAGTAAGTAATTTAGTAGATTTAATTAATAGTGGATCACTTCCATCTAAATTAGTTGAAATCTCATCTAATACAGTTGGAGCTTCATTTGGAGAAGGAACACTTAATACTACATTAACTGCTGGAATTATCGCTATACTTGCTATTATGTTAATATTAATCATAATTTATCATTTTAGTGGATTTATTTCTAGTATAAGTATGATGATATATACATTCTTGGTATTTGGAGTATTTTGGTTAGTAGGAGGAGTTCTTACATTGCCTGGTATAGCTGCTTTAGTATTAGGTATAGGAATGGCAGTTGATTCAAATGTTATTACATTCTCAAGAATTAAAGAAGAATTATTAAAAGGGAAAAGCTTACCTACAGCCTTTAGAGAAGGGTCTAAATCAAGCTTTAGTGCCATAATAGATTCTAATTTAACTACTATTATTGTTGCTATTATTATGTTTATATTTGGTGAATCAAGTATTAAAGGATTTGCTACTATGTTAATTATTACAGTACTTGTAACTATGTTTACTATGGTATTCTTAACTAGATTTTTATTAAAGATATTTGTAAAGAGTGAATATTTTAATGATAAAACTAATTTATTTATAAATATTAAATCTAGTGATATCCCAGATGTAAGTAAAAATGAAAAAGTAAAAGATAATAAGTTTACTAAAATAAATTTCTTAAAACATAAATATATTGCTATTGGTATTTCTATGATTATTATTTTAGTAGGTGGAATACTTATAGGTACTAAGGGACTTAATTTAGGAATTGATTATAAAGCTGGTACTTCTATTACTATAGTTAGTGATAATAAAATTAATGTTAAGAATATTAAAGAAGATTTAAAAACATTAAAAATAGATAGTAAGAATATTACTAAGAATAGTGATGAGATATATATAAGGCTTGATAAAACATTAGATGGAAATAAAGTAAAAGAAGTAAATACTTATTTTGAAGAAAAATATGAGGCTAAAGTTAATATTGGGGTTGTTTCTAATATGGTTCAAAAAGAATTAGTTAAGAATGCGTGCCTTTCAGTATTAATTGCTTTAATTGGAATAATAATATATGTTTCAATTAGATTTAAGTTTAGTTATGCAATTGGTGGCGTTATAGCACTTCTACATGATGTAGCTATAATGTTTAGTGTATTTGCAATAATGAGATTTGAAGTTAGTTCAATGTTTATTGCAGCAGTTTTAGCAATAATAGGTTATTCTATTAATGATACAATTGTATCTTTTGATAGGATACGTGAAAACCTATCTAAAGAAGAATGGAAGAAATTATCTAAAGAAGAGTTTGAAAGTATATGTAATCGTAGTATTGGAGAAACATTTACAAGAACTATTTATACTACAGTAACAACATTACTTCCAGTTGTAGTATTATTAATTTTAGGATCTAGAGGAATATTTAACTTTAATATGGCTATGTTATTTGGTCTTATTGCAGGAACATATTCATCAATCTTTATTGCAACAATAGTATTTATGGCAATAGAGAAGAGGAATCTAGGAAAAGAATTAAAAAAGAAAAAAGTTTATAAAGATGATTTAGAGGAAAAGAAAATAAAAGGAATAAATTGTTAATTGAGGGGAGATGAGTTCTTTGTCTATAGAAAAAGAAGAGAGTTTGACAATTGAAGAGATAATATCTAAAGCTAAGCAATATATTGAAGATGAAGAACAGATTCAAGTAATACAAAAAGCCTATGATTTTGCGAAAAGAAAACATGATGGGCAATTTCGTAAAAGTGGGGAAGCATATATTACACATCCTATGAATGTAGCTTTAATTCTTATTTCAGTATATGCAGATTATGAAACAATATCAGCAGGATTAATGCATGATGTATTAGAAGATTGTGATTGTACTAATGAAGAGATGGAAAGTGTTTTTGGAACTAATATTACTAAATTAGTTCAAGGTGTTACTAAGTTATCTAAAATTAACTTTTCTACAGAGAATGAATACTTAATTGATTATTATAAAAAAATAATTGTAGGTATGAGTGAAGATGTTAGAGTTATTATTATTAAATTAGCAGATAGACTTCATAATATGAGAACACTATGGGCATTACCTGAAGATAGACAAAAAGTAAAAGCAAAAGAAGCATTAGAGATACTTGCTCCTATTGCTCATCATTTAGGTATTCATAAAATAAAAAGTGAATTAGAAGATTTATCTTTAAGATATTTAAAACCTGATGTGTTTTATGATATTGCAGAAAAACTTAATAAGACTAAATTAGAACGTGATAAATATGTATATGATATGGAAAAAGAAGTTAGTTCACTTTTAGATGAGTATCATATACCTCATGAAATGAAAGGTAGAGCTAAAAGTATATATAGTATTTATAATAAGCTTGATAAAGGTAAAAAGTTTAGTGATATATATGATTTGTTAGCACTTCGTATATTAGTTAATACAGAACAAGAATGTTACTTAGCCTTAGGTTTAATTCATTCTAAGTTTAGACCGCTTCCTAAGAGATTTAAAGACTATGTAGCTATGCCTAAACCTAATATGTATCAATCATTACATACTACAGTTTTTGGTATAGATGGATACTTATTCGAAATACAAATTCGTACATATGAAATGGATGAGGTGGCAGAAAATGGTATTGCATCACATTGGGCATATAAAGAAAGTGGTGGTAGTAAAACCAACGCAAATTTACAATCTACTACAGAACAAAAATTACAATTCTTTAAATCAATAATTGATTTAAGAAATGATAATATGGGTAGTGAAGAATTTGTTAATAGTGTAAAAGATGAAGTATTAAATAATAATATATATTGTTTTACTCCTAAAGGAGATGTCATAGAATTACCTAAAGGGGCTACTCCACTAGACTTTGCATATAAGATTCATACTAAAGTAGGAGAAACTACAGTAGGCGCTATTGTTAATAATAATATAGTTCCTCTAAATTATGAATTACAAAATAATGATATAGTAAAGATAAATACTAATAAAACATCTACTCCTTCTAAAGAGTGGATAAATATGGTTAAATCTACTGCTACTAGAAATAAAATTAAAGCATTTTTTACAAAGAATGATCGAGAAATATATGTAGAACGTGGAAAATATGTTTTAGAAAAAGAATTAAGAAAAAGAAAACTAGTATTTAGCGAATTTTTAACTGATGAAAATATTAAAAAAATATGTGAAACTATTAAAGTAGATACATTAGAAGAAATATACTTATCTATTGGAAATGGAAAACAAACAGTAAATGGTGTTATTAACATAATAGATAAATATGAAGAAATACCAGTTCCTAAAGTAGTAAAAGTTTTAACTAAAAGCAAAGATACAGATATTATAGTTAGTGGGATTGATAAGGTAAAAGTAAATTTAGCTTCTTGTTGTTCTCCAGTATATGGAGATGAAATAATAGGATATATTACTAAGAATAATGGTATTAAAGTACATAGAATATCTTGTCATAACCTTGAAATGTTAGAGGATAGAACAGTCCCTGTTAAGTGGAATACTAATACTAATAAAAGATATATTACATATTTATTAATATATACTAAAGATGAAAAAAACCATATGTTAGATTTTGTACAAACTATTTCTATGATGAATGTAAATGTTGATGGTATTAAAATAATATCTAGAGGAGAGAAATCAATTTATGAAGTAGCTTGTTTTGTAACAGGCCTTGACCAATTAGATAAATTACTATTAACACTTTCTAAAAATAAATATATTGAAAAAATAGAGAGGGCATTTAGATGAGAGTATTAGTTCAAAGAAGTTTAGCTTCTAGTGTAGAAATAGATAATAAAATAGTAGGTAAAATTGATAAAGGATTAGTGCTTTTAGTAGGTTTTACTCAAGGTGATAATATTGATAATATTAAATATTTAGTAAATAAAATAATTAATTTAAGAGTATTTGATGATTCTAATGGAGTAATGAATAAATCGATTTTAGAATCTGGTGGTAGTATATTATCTATTTCACAATTTACTTTATATGGAGATACATCAAAGGGAAATAGACCTAGTTATATTAAAGCTTTAAAAGGAGAAGAATCAACTAAGTTATATGACTTATTTAATGATGAATTAAGAAAATATGTATCTGTAGAAACTGGAGTATTTGGTGCAGATATGAAAGTATCTATAGAAAATGATGGTCCATGTACCATATTATTGGAGAGATGAGTATGGAAAAGAATAAATTGAATTATAAAATAATAAATCTTGCAGCACTTATGTTACTTTTATATATAGGTGTTACAAATATTAGTTTATGGTGGGGGATTCTTGTTAAATGTATAAGTATAATTGCTCCTTTTGTAGTAGCATTTGCTTTTGCTTATGCTTTAACACCATTAGTTAGATTTTTAGATAAAAAGATGCCTAGATGGTTAGCTTTATTAATAGTCATATTAGGAGTAGTTTTGTTAGTTGTTGGAATACTTGCTATTACATTACCACTTTTATATGATCAATTGACTTTACTTATTAAAATGATTATAGAAGTGCTTAATAATGTAAGTGATAAGTTTAATATCAATATAGGTAATTTTGAAATACAACTTACAGATTATTTAAATGGTATTTTAAAAGATATAGGTACAGTAACTTCTACTACAACAATAGATATATTAACGAAGTCATTTGATATTGGTGGTAAGATAATAGTAGGATTTGTAGCTTTTGTTTATTTCTTAATTGATATGAACAAAATAAGAGGTTCTATAGAAGATATATTAAAATCTATTAGTAAGAGAGCATTTCTTTATATTCAATGTATGGATAGAGAAATACTTAATTATTTAAAAGGATTAGAAATCTTTATGGTAATTCAATTCTTTGAATATAGTATATTATTCTTAATAATAGGTCATCCTAACTGGTTAATTTTAGGAGTGCTTGCTTGTATCACTACAGTAATCCCATATTTTGGAGGATTAATTACTAATATTATTGCGATTATTCTAGCTAGTGTAGTTTCACCTGCTTTAGTTATCGCAACGACAATAATATGTTTGATATTCCCACAATTAGATGGATATTTAATTTCTCCTAAAGTATATGGCAAAACAAATAATGTAAGTCCATTAATTACTATTATGGCAGTTTCAATAGGTGGTACTGTCGCAGGAGTTCCAGGTATTATAGTAGCACTTCCAGTATTTTTATTAATAAGAGAAACATATCATTTCTTTAAAAAAGATTTGAAAAAAGGAATGGATAAAGTAAAAGAGAGTATTTAACTCTCTTTTTTATTGTATTAATAAATAATTTTGTTATAATAAAAGTAGTATTAGGAGGCATTATGAAGATAGTTACAGATAGTCCTAAAAAATTATGTGAGAAATTAGAAGTGGCAAAACGACAATTAAAAAATGCAGAAACTAGAGAAGAACAAATGGCTATATCCAATTATATATATTTACTAGATGAATCAATTAATTTAGTTTCTCCTGGTACTGAAATATCCACATACAAATTATATTATTTTAATTATAAAATTAATGAATTGTTTGACAAAAAGTATTTTGTTCATGAAGAAAAAATGATTAGAAATTATTTAGAACATAAAGAATTTCATTCTAAATTTTTTGAAATATTATCTAAAAAAACAAATCATATAATACATAAAATAGAAGAGGATGAATATTCTGGTGTTACCACTTTAACAGAAGAAGAATACTATAATATATTTTTTGAATTTATGAATAAATTAGGTTTGGCTAAATACTTTGATAAATACGTAAAGGCTAGACGTATATATACAACTTCTACTTACTTGGAAAATAATGTATTAGGTTATATTTTATTTAATCCAATTACTAAAGATTCAGATATTTTTATAGGTGACTTGGAATATGATATATTTTCGATGTTTACATTAGCGCATGAGTTTGGTCATATATATGATTTGAATAATTTTGATAAAGATATAGGTAGTTATAATGGGTATTTTTATAGATCGTTTAATGGAGAAGCTATTTCTAAAACATTTGAAAGATTATTTATAGATTTTTTAATTGAAAATAATATATTAACTAATGAGGCGAAAGATCAATTGTTTGATCTAATAAATAGTAATTATGAATTTTTATTAGCTTCATATATAATAAGTTTAATTCCTGATATTTTATTAATTAACGATATATATTTAGAATTATCACCTACTAAGATATATAAATTAGTAGAGAGATACTTTAGTAAAAAAAATCATATAAGAAAATTTATTAATAAATGTGGTAATTTGGAATTAAAAGAAACATATACATATGCTTATGGAGATGTTTATTCAATGTTTTTAAAGGATAGAATAAAAGAAGATAATTATAGTTTAGATTCATTAAATGAATTCTTTGAAATTAGAAGTGAGTTATTTAATCCTAAGATGTTGGATAAATTAAATATTAATACTAATTCATATGTAAAGTTATATAAAAAAGATATAGAGTTGTTGAAAAAACAAAGTAAATAGTTTATAATATAAGTAACTTCTTGGGAAAGAGTAGTTTTATAGAGTTTTATAGAGAGAGTATGGTTGGTGTAAATACTTAAATAAATAAAATGAAGACATCCTATTAATAAGAAGCGGGTAACTACGTTATAAGTATAATGAGTAAAAATAAGGTGGCACCGCGAAGAGATTCGTCCTTTGAGTGACATCTTTTTATTGTTTTTAGGAGGTATTAATATGATACAAAGACAAAAAGGTTGTAATGATATTTATGGAAGAGAGGCTAAAGTTTGGAAGTATGTTGATACTGTAATTGATGCTTTAATGGAAAAGTACAATTATAATTATATTCGTACACCAATATTTGAAGCTACTGAATTATTTCATAGAGGAGTAGGAGAAACTACAGATATCGTTACTAAAGAAAGTTATGATTTTGAAGATAAAGGTGGAAGAAAAATAACTCTAAGACCTGAAGGAACTGCCGGTGTAGTTAGAAGTTTTATTGAAAATAAAATGTATGGAGATCCTAACCAACCAGTAAAAGTTTATTATAATGGAACAATGTACAGATATGAAAGACCACAATCAGGAAGAGATAGAGAATTAACTCAATTTGGTATGGAAATACTAGGAAGTGA
>JAEEGL012548001.1_pt1 | contig 10859 bp, 6 predicted proteins | sample 9134231 | NCBI WGS metagenome assembly JAEEGL01 (sample SAMN16246548, study PRJNA631951) | gut metagenome | biome: gut microbiome; feature: rumen; material: fiber-attached | host: Bos | place: Iran: Karaj | collected 2018-10
ATCTCCCTCTTCCTCAGCTCTTACAAAAGCCGAAACATCCATGCCTTCGAAGGCACCTGAGAAGTCCTCTGAAACCCCTTTAAGTCCACCCATGGTCACGCCAAGCTGTGCCTGCTTCTTCTGGCCTTCCTCTGAGCAGAAGTAAGCGATGAGATCATAACAAGCCTTAGGATCTGCTACATTCGCATTAGCTGCCCATCCAAGTCCGTTATAAGCTGAGTAACGCTCGCCTGCATCACAGGTTCCGTTTCCGTTAACATCTGCATAAGGAAGCATTGCCCATGCATAATCTGCATGATTTTCTGCTGTATAGAAGGAATTGATCATCCATGAACCCTGTGTGATCATTGCAGTTTTGCCTGACATGAAGAGTGAATCTGTACCTGTCTCAGCAACTACTGACTGAGGAGCACCAACTGTAAGAAGCTGTCTGCACATCTCCATACCAGCCTTACCTTCCTCAGAACCGATTGTTGTACCCTTGTGGTCATCTGTGATAACCTGAGCGCCAAAATCGTAAACGAGGTTATACCAGCCATCCTGGTTGTTTGAAGTATTCATAGCCATACCATATACTTCACCGTTTGAACCCTCTGTGATCTTCTTAGCTGCTTCATACATGTCATTCCATGTCCAGTCGTCTGTAGGATAATCCACACCATACTGATCAAAGATTGCTTTGTTGTAAAGAAGAGCGATTGTGTCGTGATCCTTGGGAAGTGCATACTGTTTTCCATTGCTGTTGTAAAGATTCCAAACGCCTTCATAGTAGTTAGCCTGATCAATAGTAGCATCATTTGCGATGTAGTCTGTAAGATCAAGAAGAATCTCATTCTCCATGTACATCTGTGCTGTATTTGAATGCATCCAGAATACGTCAGGCATCTCTCCACCTGAAGCACCCGCCTCAAGAAGTGTCCAATAGTTATCCCAGTCAACAACTTCTACAGAAACCTTAACTCCTGATTTAGCTGTCCAGTCATCGGCAATCTGCTGAATGCCTGCCTGCTGATTTGAATCCCAGATGTTGATTGTGATCTGATCTGTTGTATATCCACCTTCTGAGCTTTCAGCTGCTGTATCTGTACTCTCAGTAGCCTCTGTTTTTTCTGAATTTGCTGCTCCGTTGTCTCCTGAATTAGATGAGCCGCCGCATCCGATCATACCAGTTGCCATTACAGTACTAAGTACAAGTGCCAATACTTTCTTTTTCATTTTTGTCCTCCAATTTTGTTGCGGCAACATCTTCCTTTTGTTATCCGCACCCTTGTTTTTTGTTTCAACAAATGCAATTCTAATCTCCCACAGATAATAATTACATGTTATTATGTTGTTAAAATTTGTCATTTTGTGAGGTGGATAAAAATGGATACTTCCGAAAACGGTTTAGGTTTTGATTTTTGTGCCTTTTTGGATTACGACAAAAGCGCTGAAGTGCGTCTTTACGAGATAGGAAATTACAAATGTGAACCAGGGTATTCTTATGGACCTCTTGTGCGCCCTCGTGGCATTTTGCATTATGTGATATCAGGAAAAGGCAAGCTCCGAATAATGAACAAAGAGTATAAGATACATGAAAACCAGCTTTTCTATATACCAGCCGATATCATGGCATATTATGAAGCAGATCATGATAATCCGTGGGAATATATGTGGACTCATATTGGCGGTGCTGTAATGCTCGAAGTCTTAAAGGATTGTCAGCTTGATGAATATAATCCTGTTAAAGATATCATATCTCCTAAGGGCAAATATTTTCGCAGTCTTTTTGACATTTTATCTGATATATTTAACTACTATGAAAGTGAATACTACTGTATATCCAGAACCTATGAAATGATGGATTATTTTAAGAGAGCTTACGTATCTGAGACAAAAAAGACCAGCGAAAGCCTGCAGCTTCAGTACGTCCGCACTGTCATCAAATTCATTCAGCTAAAGTTTTCAGAGGATATTCATGTTGATGACATCGCTTTGACCTGCGGTTTAAACCGAAGCTATCTTTCAAGACTTTTTCATGAAGCAACCGGCACAACCATAAAGGATTACCTTCAGTCCTATCGTATGCAGGCTGCAGAAAATATGCTAAAAAATACCGACAGCACTATACAATACATTGCATACGCTGTCGGCTATAATGACATATTCACCTTTTCAAAGGCTTTCAAAAAACATACGGGCAGTTCTCCCAGTGCCTTCAGGAACAAGACAAAAGAACCGTCCCCGTGACTTAGTCACTAAAGTCGCGGTCCATATTTATTTTGAAATCATACTGCGGATAAACTGCTTTCAGTTCGGATATTACGTCCTGATGCAGCTTTTCCTTGTCTTTTTCCTTGAAGGAAATTACCATATCGAATGCTACAATGTTCTTTATTTCATCAAGGTAAAAGCCGTGAATCTGCTTAATGTTTTCATGGTTTTCTATAATGTTTCTAACAATTGCATTTCTAAGTTTTCCTGCTGCTGAACTATCTGAGTTTTGGGAATATATGCTTATTCCCTCAATCGCAACTCCATGTTCCTCATATACTTTTGCAGCAATCTGTCTCTGAAGCTGATCAAGTCTGTAAATTGTGATATTATCAGGAACCTCAATATGAACTGAACCTATATATCTGTCCGGACCGTAATTGTGCAAGAGAAGGTCATATGCTCCCTGCACCTCCGGAAATGAAGCTATCGTCTTCTTTATCTCGCTTGAAAGTTCAAGATCTACTCTCTCACCAAGAATAAGTGATAAGTTGTCGCGAAGCATTTCAAGACCTGCTTTGATAATTACAATTGAAATAACAGCGCCAAGCCAGGCTTCAAGGCTCACCTTTGTGATTATAAAAATAATAGCAGCAAGAAGTGTCGATGCAGAGATGACTGAATCCAGCTTTGCATCTTCACCCGATGCTACAAGTGATTCGGAATTAACGCTTTCTCCAACCTTTTTCACATAGGTTCCCAGAACTATCTTTACCACTATTGCAACTGCTACGATTACAAGGGCGGAAGTCTGATATGAAGGAAGTTCAGGATTAATTATCTTTTTAATAGATTCCACAAACGAAGTTATTCCTGCATACAGAACGATTACGGAAATAAGAGCCGCGCTTAGATATTCGATTCTTCCGTAACCAAGAGGGTGCTTTTTGTCAGGTTCTTTTCCTGCAAGCTTGGTTCCAATGATGGTAATGACCGATGATAACGCATCGCTAAGATTATTGACTGCATCAAGAACAATTGCTATAGATCCCGATACTATGCCAACTCCTGCCTTAAAACCGGCAAGAAGAATGTTGGTGACTATACCTATGATACTTGTTTTAATAATTGTGCTGTTTCTATCCATGATGTAAATCCCCTTAATTATTTTAATATAAATATATTTAGTTTTTCCTTATAAATGCTTATTTCTAATTATATTGTATATGAGATATATAGGAAAGAGTGCTGTTTAAGTAATATAATATATACATGAATGCAAAAGAAATAATTGAAAAAATAGAGAATAGCAAAATAAGCATAATTCCTCCAAAAAGCTCTGCGGTTGTAATTCCTTTGATTGAAATATCAGGAGAACTTCATGTGCTTTTTGAAGTAAGGTCGCGCGATCTTCGTTTTCAACCGGGGGAAGTCTGCTTTCCGGGCGGAAGAATTGATGCGGGTGAGACTCCTTTAGAAGCAGCTGTTCGGGAGCTGTGTGAGGAGCTTAGTATTGATTTTGTTGATTTTAAGATTCTCCGTGATCTTACTCCGCTTGCAGGACCTACCGGTGCCTTGGTATATCCATTCGTCGCTCTTTTAAAGAATTATGATATGTCCTATTCCCCTGATGAAGTCGAGCGGGTGTTTACATATCCTGTTTCATATTTTGTTGAACATCCCGGTGTCAGCTATCCAATGAAAAAAATGACTGTCGCGCCTGATAATTTTCCATACCGCATGGTCACCGGTGGTACTGATACTTACAACTGGCATGAACAGCATTATGATATGTGGATTTACGAGGACACATGTCCCGTTGTTTGGGGTTTCACCGGAAGGTTGCTTCACGCATTTTTAGAGTTGATTTGACATGGCATATCATTAAATATATTCTCGTCCCAAATTATTAAAAATGGCTGTGAAATTGAATTTTCCACCAATTTCACAGCCATTTTACTTATTATCGCTTAATTATAATCGTTTTAACATTAATACCACTACTACCACCGTCAACAACTGATGATAACTATAGGTCTCCCAATTATCTATTGTAATCCATTGTTTTATCAATGCCATTTACATAATCATAAATGATTTCACCATTACGGGCTGTTATAAGTACCTGCTCATGATTTGAATCATTCACAAGACTAAGATATACGTCCATATCATGAAGCTTATATGCTTCGTAATACGTGTAGGAGGCTCCTTCCATAACACCAACCAGATAACTCCAGCCTTCTTTTGCTGTAGGATCACTATCCAGCTGAGCAAGAGCCTCGTCCGCGCCCGTATACCACATATTGATGATTACACAATCATCCTTAACTTCAAAGGTATATCCAGCCTGATCGTTTTCACTTACACCCTGCTCCAACCCCTGCTTGGTGAATTCAATCAGTTCATCTCTAGTCATATCTTTAAAATCTTTGCCCAGTAAAGAGGCATCTTCGCTCTCTGTAACGGTCTCTGCCTCCGCTTCAGCTATACTGCCACTAACAGAGCCTGATGTAGCATATACTTTTGTTACCGGTGCCAGTATAAGTGACATCATAACTGCCATAACAGATACTGAAATTATTCTCTTAGAAATCGTCATAATAAAGCCCTCCATGGATTGTACTCCAATAGACAAATATCCCCCATTCGAGTACTGCGAAACGAGCCTGATATCTGCCTGTAATTATAGGAACTTACTATATCTTAAAGCCATAAACTCTGTATAAAATCAGTCCGCCAATGATTTTATATATCAGAGTCTGACAGGATATATAAAAAATAAAAACAGATTACACATCAGAATCATCTAAGTATTCATAGCTTTCTGCCGATTCCTCCACTTCCGTCTCAAAAGCGCACAGTGGCTCACCTTCCAAAGCATTACCTTCGTACAGTGCAACTGTAATATTAGCTGTGTTCAAAGGAACCTTAAAGAGCAACATGGTCATTAAATATGATCCACTTTCATAATCCAAATCTTCCTTGTAATAAGTTTCATCATCATCTCCAAACTCATCATCAGGCATGTCCGTATAAGGAGTAAGTATCTTATCTTCACCAAGAAGTTCATTGCCTTCCTCGTCTTTGGCACTGATGATCACGAATCTTTCAGGATTTATAAGCTTAGTTGCACCTTTTCCAAAATCAGAAAAATCGAAATCAACTTCTATATATTTCTCATTTTCACGAAGATCATACCCCGAACGAAACCAGTCTGCACAATACCTTAAGGACAGGCTCAAATCATCTATTTCCACAAACTCGCTGGTAGTATGTGTCTCATACGATCCTACAGCTTTTATCGTCAAAGGGCATATTGCCATTCCAATAAATATCGAAGTCATTAAAGCACCTACGATAGCTTTTGAAATATTACTTGTCTTCTTCATAGACTTCTCCTTTCACATCGATTCAAATCTATAATGGAGCGTTCAGGTATTTAATCACTCGGTTTTCCGCACTTTATACAGAACTTTGCAGCCTTTCTATTTTTTGCACCACAGTGCTTACAAATTTTCCAATCACCTTCAGTTGAATCATTCTGATTCTGCTCACTCCAAGCCTCAGGTGTCTGCATATTCCATGGTTCTTCCCTCTGCTTCTTCCACTCAGCCGCCTTCTGCGTGGCCTTATCTGTAGCGTTTTTAATAAATCCAGGCATTCCCAGCTTCCTGCCTGACAGTTTCGCAAACAGGATTACGCCTGCAGATGCTAATATAAAAAGTATAAGAAACACTAACAACCATCCCGAAAGCCTTGTAATACTAAGATACGAATAAGCCTCATGTATATTGGTTGCAGACAGATCAATATATTTCTCCGAATTCTGAAAACTGCGTCTTGTTATGTAATAGATAAGATCAGCTATAAAACCAACAATTGCAAAACTGCAGGTAACTACACCGCCCCTAAACATATTTTGATTAAGCGTACGCTTTTTTATCCCGATGAATATAACAAGGAAAGTCGTTATCACCATTGCAACTATGAAAATGAGCGCTACAAGCCACAGCCATTTTCCAAATCCGCCTGCCTTGCCTTTACTACTACCGTCTCCCAGATCATCAAGATCTGCGTCCACGTCTGTCGGTGCCTGTCCGTCCTTACTATATGTAATTGCAAATGCATAGGTAGAAATATTACCAGCTCCGTCAGTAGATTTAATATCAAAATTGTTCAATCCATCAGCCAAATCAAGTTCAAGCGAAAAGCTTCCATCTTCGTTCTTTTCTGTTTCATTTCCGTTAACCGTAAGTACTGCATCAGCATCAGTTTTACCTGTAAGCACAATGTTTTTATCATCAGTTACAATACCGTTAAGTGCTTCATAAATCTTTAATTCAGGTGGTATCACATCGACAGTAACTATCGTATCGTACACGTACCATATATTATCATCAGCCTGATAGCTTATACGCAGTTGCGCAGATGTATCTCCAACAGGTATAAGATGTTTCCCACCACCATTTAATACAATTTCTTCCTCACGCTTATCATCTATCTTCGTGTAAACAGCCTGATCTAAAGCATTCTCATAGGAAATTGTGTAATTCGTTGAATTAATAGTGTCACTTTCAGGAAGGTTCATCCAGAATTGTCCCTGCCTGCCGGTCAGGTAGACAGTCTTGGTAAGTGGTGCTGATATTCTTCCGGCATCATTTTGCAGAGTGACTGAGCATTCTACAATCTTTGTACCATCCTTAAGCTGTATATTTGTTACATCTCCACCGTCTGATCGTATTACTATTACAGGATCCTGCTCTGCGCCGTCCTCTTTGATATTGATACAATAACTTTTAGCCTCCCAAGGTACATACTCAGATATATCAACATCAATCGAATTTGTGATCATATCCACCGTTACCTTGAAGTCCTCAATTGCATCGGGTGCACCATCAGGATTGGTATAGGAAAAAGGATCACTGACCAGAGTCTCCATATAACGCATATTATCTCTGTCATAATAGGCAATTATCTGAAAATAATACTTGTCATAAGTATTGACGTCTTTTAAAGGAACCTCTGTTTCAGTTATCTCTCCCTCATATCCATAGCCTTTTTTGAGGACACGATAATCATCCATGTTTTCATCAGTGCCAATTCTGATCTCGTAATTAAAATTCCTTCCGTCAGGCTGAGTTACTCTGAATGAAACATGCAAATTGTTATCTGCATCCATACTGCCGAACTTCAGCGAATCGATGACCATGGGTTCCTCTTCTGCATAAGCCTGAACAAGCAGTTCGTCATTTGAACCTTTATCGTATATAAGTTTCCACTGTCCTCTCTTGGCATTTTTCACAATAATGAAAACAGTACTTTCACTCTGCACATATTCTACGTTTGCAGAATTGAGCTGCACTTCATTATCATCAGGATCTTTTAGGGCGAGCTTTATATCGCTCTTTTCATACATCATACTGATGTAGAATGTTCCGCCCTCCTTATCCATGTAATATACATTCTTCTCTTTTACTTCAGCACATACATCTATCGAGAAAAGCATAAGAGTACAGCACATTACAAATACAATTAAGAACCCTAAGCCTTTTAAACTGATATGATTCTTACTCATAGTCGCATCTCCCCATCTAATCAAAACTTACGTCCGGAAGCCATCCGGAAAACATAACCTTCATGGCTATTTTTCCCTTGCTGCCATTTTCGCCTTTAAATCCAATATATGGTGTTCCGGTGTAATTATCTTTTAGCAAAAAGCCATACTCAACCGCGCCTTTACACTCTCCACTCCACTTCTTTATAATATCAAGATCAATAGAGCCTTCTCCCGCTCCGCCAATCCTCCATCCGGCTGTAGCCGCCAATATGCTCCATCCCCACTGTCCTTTGACCTTAAACCTCGGAAACTCAATATTAGGTCCAATAGGTATATCGATACGCATTCCATATACTCCCGGTCTGTTAGTCCCGAGGACATAGCTTTTATAATCAATCACTCCCATGACAAAATCGATTTTTCCGCACTCTACCTCGCCAAGAAGCTTTATGAGTGAATTTAAAGCAAACTGTGCATTTCCAAAAGATATGGCCAGTTTTGTTTCTTCAAACTTTACAATGCAGAGGTTATCTCCAAGCCAGCTGGCAGCTCCTGCAGATATTGTCTTAAGGCTGCCAACACTTATGTCCAATCCTCCGACAAAATTTGCCACCCATAATCTATGCGAAAATTCCCTTACGTCATCCTGTCCGCTTAAGTCATCTATTCCCAGCATCATATTATTAAATCCCACCGGTACTCCACCTATCGGAACATCGAAAGGAATATCTGCATAAACCCTCACTTTATCCAGGTAACCACCCTTTGCTGCAATCTGGAAGCCCCAATTATTTTTTCCATCATCGCCACTGACATTACCAAATCTCTTAAAAATCGAAGCATTTATAAGTAAGGTACAGTCATAATCATCTTTAAATGTATCCCATTTCAGGGCAAACTTCTTTAATCCGTATTCTCCGCCAAACATTTTAAGGCTAAACGTAAGATCTTCTGTGCTCACATCGCCCGTAGTAAACAAACCACTATTATCAACAAAACCTTCAAACTTCACACTGAATTTTAAAGGATTATCTATACCATTCGGATTACTCCTGGTTTTAGTAAGTCTCTTGAACAGACCACTTACACACGGGAAATTCCAGCAAACTTCTCCCGCCTTAAACTCATATTTATTAGGACGTAATGTGTACTCCGGTGCCTGAGCAATAAATACTCCCGCCTTCCAGGAATCGGCACCTGCCCATCTTACGGTTTCAACCTTATATTTATCAAAATCTTTCAGGTTAACCTCATCGTTATAAAGCGTGTACCTATCCCAGTTTCCGACATTAGTTTTATTTCCAAGCAGCATCATAAGTCCAAGGAGTGGCCTTGAGCTCAGGATATAGCTCCCTGCTGTACTTGTCATAGTCACTTTATTATCCTTAATATCACCCTCAATAACTACATCACCGTTAAAGTACAGGAAACCGTTCATTCTTACATCGCCGGTAATGGTGACCTTTTCATGCTCCTCATCCCTGATGACACGATTTCCGAAGAAGCAGTAAGCACCATATCTGAATACCTGCTCGCAGCCATCAAAAATCTCAATCTTATCCTTGAAATCTACTCCGTTAACAGCGATAAAAGCTTCATATTCTCCCGGCGGTATTCTGCCCGGAAGCATAACACTGAAGGATTCATCAGACACATAGTTTCCAACAAAGGTTTCGATATAAGATTTTCCTTTAAGCGTAACAAAGCAGCTCATGGAGCTTTCAAACCCTTTTCCGCGAATGAAGCCTTCCACATCCTGAACTTCACGGTAAATCTTCTTTGTAGAAAAACCTGTGCAGTCAAAAGGAGCATCCTCCGGCTGTTCTTCTACTCCGCTCTCCTCTATGTCATCTTCGTCTCCAAGCGAATATTCCTTGGTCATGGCATAGCCGTCAGCTTTGTTAGCACAAGTTAATACACGGTGTTTTCTCTTTGTATCAACTGCCTTGAAAGATACAATATAGTTATTTTCCATCTGAGCATGAATAAAGTCGTAAATATTGTTAAGCTCGGATGCCGAGAATGAATATACAAATCTTCCATTTCCTGCCCTTGCAACTGTCTGAAGGTAATCTGCATTTACAGAGCTTCCCATACCGACTGTATAAACGACAGTGTGTCCATCGCTTGTAATATCACGAAGTCTTCTGAGAGTATCTCCGTTAAAGGAATCATCCTCACCATCAGTCATTACAATCACCACATTAATGGTATCTTCATGTTTTCCAACTTCACTTAAAGCAGCAAATGTTCCTGAAGCAATATTCGTTCCTCCTCCCGGATTAAGCATCTCCAAATAAGGGATAACTTCACTGGGATTTCCAAGTATATGTGAATTGAAATCAACTCCATCAGAGAAACCAATAACACCTATGCTCTCTTTTTCAGTAAGACTGCGTGCAAGACTCCTTACCGCAGACCGAAGCCTCTTCTCGCTTCCATCCATCGATCCGGATTTATCACAAACAGCAAACAGGATTGCCTTGTCATACTTAACTTCCTCGATTGTGTAGTCCTGTATTACTATATTGCAATCATTGATTGCGAGCTGAGGGTTCTCTAAGTCAATGGGCTCTGATGTCTGCAAATTGAAAGATACTGTAGGAAATTTTGATGTATCAATTTTACCGATATTAAGAGCTGCATTTTCCTTTGCTATGCATGTCGTGTAAGCAGATGCCAGCTCCTGCGCAGCAGATAACTGCGTAGTCTGATCTGCATCATCCTCTCTCTGAAGCAGTTCTTCAAAGTTTTCAGGATCCTCAGGATCTAAATATTCTCCCTCTTCCTCCGGCTCAGGTTCTTCCTCTTTTTCCTCTTCATCTTCAACCTTGGGCTCAGCAGGATTAGTATGGGGAACCTTCTTGTTATATGCCTTATTTAAGGATTCTCCCACATCAGTAAGCTCATTGGGATCACCTGCTCCATACCTGGTTGCACCGATTTCCTGACAAGCGTTACGATAACCGTCATCGCTCGAATATGGATAGGTATCCATACTTTTATACATGCACTTATAACCCTTTTCAGTATTTTCAAGGGCATTATTTATTGTAGCTTTTCCCTTGTATTGAGGACTCTGATACTTAATATTTTCCTTACCTGG
>JAEEGL012729408.1_pt1 | contig 10859 bp, 8 predicted proteins | sample 9134231 | NCBI WGS metagenome assembly JAEEGL01 (sample SAMN16246548, study PRJNA631951) | gut metagenome | biome: gut microbiome; feature: rumen; material: fiber-attached | host: Bos | place: Iran: Karaj | collected 2018-10
CAGCGCGCCCGCCGCGGCCAGCCAGCGGTAGGCGGCGGCATAGCGCTCCCGGTAAGCGTCGGTGAGTGCCGCTGTCCGCTCCCGCTCTGACCCGGCCAGCGGCAGCCGGCAGAAGCGGCCGAGGTCCACATAGTCTCCGTCCGCGCCGAAGTGCGCCGGGTCCAGCACATGCGGGGCGGTACCGTCCACCCAGCCCTGCCGCAGCGCCGGGATGTAGACGCCGTCTAGTGAATCCGGGTCGCCGGAGCAGAGCACCGTCTCCACGTCCATGCCCCGCGTCTTCGCTTCTTTGGCGATGCGCCGCATGAAGCCGGACTTCCCGGTCCCCGGGCCTCCCTTGATCACATGCAGGAAGGCTCCCGGTTCCGCGGCGAAATGCCGGTAGAGCGAGGCAAAGCCGCCGCGGCTGTTGGCCCCCAGAAAGTAATTCTCTTCCACTGTCCCACCTCCCGATCATCCTATGCTTCTGCGCTTAGGATGTGAAAAAACGCCGTGCGTATGCAACGCACGGCGTTTTTTATCTGTTCAGCGATCGGTCGGCAGCTGCAGCAGCTCGCCGAACATCCGGTCGGTCTCGGGCAGGCGCCCTGTGTCCATGGCGGCCGCGGGCGTAAAGGTCAGCTCGCCGAAATACACCTTTCCCTCCACCTCGTAGAGGTCGACGCGTACGAAGGGGAAAGGCGCGGAGAGGATCTCCGCATCGCGCAGCATCTTCTCCAGATGCCGCGGGCGCGGCAGCGTGAAGCCCTCCGGCGCCTGTTTGCCGTCGCGCGTGATGGGGCAGAACTGCCAGTCCCTGTCGAAGAAATAGAACCTCGTGTGCCCGGATTCGCGCGACAGGCAGCAGAGGACGTACTGCGCTCTGCCGTTGAAGCAGTAGATCTTGTAATCCACCAGCTCTTCGCCCAGGTAACGCTCGCAGAGGATGCGCTTGGGGATGCTGCGGTACTGGAGCTCGGCGCTGAAGCGCCAGAAGTCGCGCCGGTACCAGTGCTGAAACTGCGCAAGGCAGGCCGCCCGGTCCAGCTTCGCCTTGTCGGGGCAGATCCAGTTGAAGCCGCTGGCGAAGTTGCACTTGAGCGCAAAGGCCTGCGGCAGCCGGTCCCACTCGATCTGCTCCGGCCGCTCCCAGACGGCGACCAGCTCGTTGAGGATATCGCCGCAGCCCTTCTCCTCCACATAATCCCGCGCCCGCAGCTTGTCCGCACAGCGGGCGACCAGGGGATCCTTCGCATAGACCTTCAGCTTGAGCCACATGGTCTTTTCATTGAGGGTCTTCGGATGCTTGAAATCGAGCCGCCGGTGGAAGGCGGCTCGATAGAGGATCCTGCTGATCAGCGTCGGGAAGAGGGGGGAGAACAGATAAATCAGGTATCTGAGAAATCGATTTTTAACCCACATGATCTTGCCACACTCCGTTGACCGTCATTCCGTCCCGGCGAAAGGCCGGGCGGAACGGGTCAGCGGGCATCCTGCAGGATGCGCTGAATGTTCTCCTTGCCGAGTTTTTCAGGCGTGCGGCCTTCGGCGCGCAGATCGCGGCCCAGGGCGGCGCTGGCGATCTCAATGAGACCGGTCGCGATCGGGGTCCTGACGTCGAGCGCCTTGCCCAGCGCCTCGAGCATGACCAGACCCTGCGGCACGTCCTCGGAGATGTAGCGGGAGTCGACCTTCGTGGGGCCCTTCGCGCGGGTGTCCATCTCGGCGTAGTCGAGGAAGACTTCCTTGGCGTCCATGTCGTCGTCCAGGGAGTTGCGGTACTTGCAGGCCTCCACATAGGGCAGGCGCGGAAAGCCCAGCTTCTCCAGGACGTTCATCTTCTCGGCGTCGAGCGCCTCGAGGATGGCCCAGGTGGCGGGGTTGTCGCGGGAATAGGCCTCGTGGTACATGCAGAAGTCGCCGTGGGACTTCTCGATGCGGGGGATGCTCATGACGCTGCCGACCGTGTGTACGATCAGGTTCGGGTTATGCAGCGCGGCCTCGACCACGGAGTTGAGGTAAACAAAGCGCTCCTGCATCTGGTCGAGCTTGGCGATGGCCTCTTCCCTGCGGGAGGCGGGGTAGATGCCGATGGGGTTGCGGACGTTGCGGAAACCGACGCGGAAGAGGCCGGGCTCCATAATGCGTCCGTCGATGAAGGAGCTCTCCGCCTCGGCGATGATGAGCTTCTTGTCGGGGCAGTGCTTGAGCATATAGGCGGTGGACAGGTAGCCGGGGTTGATGAGCACCAGCTGGTCGTCCTCCAGATAGGGGGCGATGCGCTCGATCAGCGGCTCATGGAAGCGGGTCTGGATATAGATGACCACGATCTCGGCGCCGCGGATCTCCTCGATGTCGCGGGTGACCTTGTGGATGTAGCCGGTCTTGATCTCGCCGAACTCGTTGAGCGTCATCTTGCCGTTGTTCTCGACAAGATAGTTGAAGTTGTCGTCGTGCATGGAGTGGGAGGTCTTGATCAGCGTGACCTCATGACCCTTCATGGACAGGTCGGCCGCGACGGCGCTGCCGGCGTTGCCTGCACCCAAAATGGATATTTTCATGGTTTTTCCTCCTTTTTGCGTCTCCGCCGGGCTTACTGACGGCCCTTCAGCTTCATCTTGCGGCGGAAGAATTCGTTGATCTCGTCGGTGAACTCGGCCACCTTGTGGAGATCCTGATGAATGTTGATCTCGAGGATCTGGAAGCCCTCGTTGGTGATGGCCACGTCGAAGCCCAGGTACTCCAGCTCCGCGAAGTAGCGGCAGATCTCGGGGACCTTTTCCTTGACGATCTCCCAGTTGGGGATCTTGCCGGCGATCGGTGTGCCGGTGTCCGGGTGGACCGGGCAGGGGATGTAGCGGTGCTTGACCAGCTGCTCGGGCTGATAGAGCTCGCCGGTCTCCTTGTCGATCATCGCGCAGACGCCGCCGTAGCCGACGTTGTCGGTGTAGCCGGTCTTCTCCGAGCCGATGCGCATGTAGGTCTGCATGATCTTGGGATCGTAGCCGTGGGCATTGATGACCATGATGCGCACGGTGTTGACGGACTTGGCGTAGATCTTCTTCAGCTCGTCGTTCATCTCGAGGTACTCGGTCACGACGTAGAAGGACTTGTTGTTCTCCACCGTCTTTTTGAGTTCCTGCTCGCTGCTTTCCTTGCCGTTGATGAAGTACTTGCCGTCCTCATAGCTCAGGCAGTAGAAACCGTCGCCGTGCGTACCTGCGGAAGCCTTGAAGGCCAGCTTGCCGCTGCGCCGCAGCATCTCGAGCATGCCCTCGAAGCCCTCGGGCACGTCCGCCGGGCAGTCCCACATCTTGCTGATGAAGAGCTTGCCGTCCCGCTTGAAGCAGGAGAAGTAATACTTCGGCACATACTGCTTGTAGGGCTCCATCACATAGCGATAGGTGGTCTTGTCGTTGACCCACTTCTGATAATCGTTGTTGATGCGGTTGAGCCAGTAGTAGTCGTAGTCGGAGAGGTAACGCAGGTAGTTCTCCTTGGTCAGGCCGTATTGATAGGTGCGGAAGGAGAGGAAGCCGTGCTTGTGCGCCCAGAGCTTGGTCTTGAGCGGCACGCCCTTGGTGTGCAGCAGGTCGGCGCGCTTGGCGTCCATCCACTGCTTGTGCATGTAGGGGCGGATGCCCTTGCGGCCGTGCTTCTTGACGTGCTTCATCAGGCGCTTGTCGCGCAGGCCTTTGATCCGGTCGGCCAGCGTTCTCTTCCGGAACTGCTTTTTGAACTTGTCCTTCAGGTAGTTGTCCAGCTCCTTGTTGAAGGGCACGTCCGGCAGCTTCGGGCTGTTGGAGAAGCGCAGGAAGGTGAAGCCGCCCATCGGAGAGAGAGCCACGGAAGCCGTAAAGAACGTGAGCTGCGGCATGGCGGCAGCCACGCAGCAGAGCTCGGCCTTGATCCCCTCCCAATTCGGGATGGCGAGCGTGTCACCGAGGAATTCAAATGTGCCGCCGGCCAGGTCGACCAGCGCGACCTCGTTCTTTCTCTTGCCGGCTTCATCGTTGTAGTAGCAGTTCATCTGGGCGCCGAGAACCGCCGGTCCGTCCCCGGCGTCGTTGGCAAGCCAGACCTTGAGGGCGTGATCCAGCTCCAGATCCTCGCGGAAGGAAAAAGAGATGGGGACCGGGTCGGCGATCACATAGTTGGCGCTGAAGCCGCGGATCGTTTTCTGCAGCCAGCTTTCGCTGGCCTTATAGCCGTTGGAATAGAGGATCTCGTCGCCGGTCTCCTCGTCGATGCCGAGGGTAAGGGTGCGGCGGCGCTTGCCGCTGTTCCAGAACGCCGGACGGAGCTCCAGAGAGCCCTTCTCGCGCAGCAGCTCCATGATATCTTCCACCGTGTACTCGCGGTCCTCGTGGCCGACACGCAGGATCAGCGGCTTGCCCTCGCGGCGGATGATGCTGAAGTAAATGTTGCGGAAATGCTCCGCGAAGGGGAGCAGAACGCGCTGCGTGGTCAGCATATCCTCCAGCCACTTGCCGAAGGAGTTGTTGAAGGGCATCATGTAGAGATACTGGAAGTCGGTGATATAATCGGTCTCGTAGTTGTCGATCAGATTATAGCGCTTGATGCTTTCGCACAGATAGCCCTTTTTGTGCCAATGCTCGATCGCATCGGTGCCGAATTCGTTTTTGTAGCGTCTGAGGTCGTACCGAGTCTTGCCATACCAGGCGTTGGCCATGGTGCGGGAATAGCCCTTGAGAACCAGAGGCAGGGTGATCTTCTCTTTCTTGATCCGCTGTTTGAGATTCATCTCTCACTCATCCTTTATCGATTGTTTTACTTTCACTATCTATTTGCATCGGAGCGGCGCGAAAAAAGCGCGCTCAGAATTGCCTTGATTTTCTGCCCTTTTTCCCGCAGCTGCCAGCTCTTGCGGCGCAGCGGAGCCATGCCGTAAAGCTGCCGGTAGACCCGGAGCCAGTCCCGGCCGGCGGGAATGTCAAAGTATTTCCAGGGCTTTTCCCCGGAGGAATAGTGAAGGATCGCCGCGGCCTGCCGGATCTGCCGGAGCGTCCGGAAATCGGTGCCGTAGGCGGCGTTGATCTGCCGGGCCATGTGCTCCCGCCGCCAGCGGCGGCGCAGGTTGGCATAGCAGACGTTGTAAATCATCGGCAGCTGGAGAACCCGGCCGGCCATGACCCGGTTGAGCACGCTCTGGTCCATCAGCTTGTCGTCCGGGCTGGCTTTCTTCGCCTCGACCAGGCGCCCGGTCAGCCCCTCGGCGCGCATCTGCCGCAGATTGAGCAGCATGACGCCGGAATTGAAGTAGTCGCGGCTGTCGCCCAGGAGGCGGTTGTTGTAAAAAACCTGGGGCAGATCCCGCACGACGGCAGCCAGGGCGTCGCCCAGCTCCGTCTCCGCCAGCGGCGACAGATCGCGGCGGACGATGATGTCCCCGTCCAGGTACAGGACCCGGTCCCAATCCGGCAGCAGCGCAGGCAGATAGAACTTCAGCAGCGCTGCCTTGGTGGCCACCCGGTAGCGGCTCTCCGTAACGGAAAAGCTGTCCTCGGAAAAGCACGCGTCCCCCCGCACCAGGCGGACGGAGGCGCCCTCCCGCGCCAGGCCGAGCAGTTCCCGCTCCTGTTCGGGTTCAAGCCCGTAGGTCACGACGCGGATCTCCGGCGACGTCTGCACACAGCTTTCGATCAGAGAGGTGATCGCCACGGCTGTCTGCATCACATAGCCCCGGTCGCAGATAAAGACCGCCGGCAGGTGTTTGTTCATGATCAGATGGGGTCCTCCTCGCCTGCTGCGGCGGCGCGCCGGCCGCTTCCGGGCAGGCGCGACATACGCTGTTTCGTGGATTTATCAAACAAATCTTAAATATATTACCATAGTCACGCAGGAATTACAAGCCTTTGCCGCTATTCTTGCGCCTGATTCCGCCCCAATCCGGTCCGGATTCAGGCAAAAGAGCAGGATGCTCCTGCTCTTCAGGTGAAATATGCCGTCTTGGAACGAAGCCGGGCCTGCGCACAGGACGCCTCCGTCAGCGCGCGCAGCGCTTCCTCCGGCAAGGCGCAGCGCTTCACCAGGCCGGGTACGCCGCTGCCGGCGAAGCCCTCGTCGGTCATGCCCTGCAGCAGGGCGGCCAGGCGATCGAAGAAGCCCCGGGTATTCAGCAGCACGATCGGCTTGCCGTGCAAACCGAGCTGCCGCTGCGTCAGCACCTCGAAGAATTCCTCCATCGTGCCGATCCCGCCGGGCAGCACCAGAAAGCCCTCCGCCGCCTCCTCCATGGCCGTTTTGCGCTCGGCCATCGTGTCCGTCCAGACAAAGCGGCTGCTCTCGGTGTACATCATGCCGGGCTCGTCGAAAAAACGCGGCGCGATGCCGACGATCTCCGCCCCGGCCGCGGCCGCGCCGCGGGCGCAGGCGCCCATCAGCCCGGTCCGTCCGCCGCCGAAGACCAGCGTGTGACCGCCCTCCCCCAGCAGTCGGCCAAAGGCCTCGGCCGCCGTCAGATAGGCCGCATCCAGCCTGTCGCTGGACGCGCCGAAAACACAGATCCTCATCCTGCTCTCCTCACACCCGGGCGGCTTCTTCCGCCAGGCTCTCATAGGCCGCCATGACCTGCGGGAACACCCGCTCCAGGGCATACTGCCCGATCTGCGCGGCGGCCTCCGCCGCGAGGCTCTTGCCCAGCGCGGGATCCTCCATCAGCCGCCGGACCGCCGCGGCGCAGGCGGCGGCGTCCCCATAGGGGTAGAGCAGGCCGCTCCGGCCGTCCTCGATCAGATCCTCGTGGCCCTTGACGCGGCTGGCCACGACGGGCTTGCGCAGCACCATGGCCTCCATGACGTTGAAGGGCAGGCCCTCGATGCGGCTCGCGGTCACGACGGCGTCCGCCATCGCGTACCAGTCGCCGATATTGCCCACATGGCCGGGGAAGAGGACGCGCTCCTCCAGCCCCAGCTCCCTCGCCAGCGCCGCGCAGTTTTCCTGCTCCGCGCCGCTGCCGGCGAGGACCAGCCGGACCTGTGCCGGCAGCTCACGCAGCGCGCGGATCAGCACCGGCTGGCTCTTGCGGCCGGACAGCTCCGCCGCGCACAGCAGCACATAGTCCCCCGCCGGGATGCCCAGCGACGCGCGCAGCCGCCGTCCCGCCTCCGGTGAAGCCGAGGCAAAGCGGGAAAAATCGACCCCCACGCCCGGCACATACATCTCCCGCGCGGCGAGACGCTCCCGCTGCGCCAGCGCGTGATCGTAGCGGTTCATCGTGATCAGCAGATCGGTCTGGGGCGCAGTCAGCTTTTCGGCCGCCAGCAGGATCTGCCGCTTGGGCGCGGGCGTGTCGTCGTCGAAGAGATAGCCGTGCACCATGTTGATGAGCCTGGGCCGCTGCCGCAGCCCCTTGAGCGCCAGGCGCACGAAAAAGGCCGCCAGCGAGGTGTGCACGATGACGAGGGCGTAGCCCTCATCCTTTACCAGTCTCCGGATCCGCAAAGCGGCAATAAAATTGTCCGGCGCGCTCATCTTCTTGCGGAAGGGCGCCGCGATCGTCCGGTCCGCCTCGGGGATGTCCCCCTTCGGATCGGCGCAGAGGGCGTGCACCTCCCAGCCGCGCTCCCGGAAGGCGCGCAGATAGGGGCGGTGGAAATTCATCAGATGTATGTAGGCAGACGCCGCGTACAGCAGTTTCGGTTTCACGGTTTTTCCCCTTCAGACCAGGTGCTCGTCGTTTTTGAACTTGCCGCCGAAGACGGTGATCCACAGGATTTTTATGTCAAAGCCAACGCTCCAGTGCTCGATATAATACAGGTCGTGCTGGATGCGCTCCACGATGGAGGTGTCGCCGCGCAGGCCGTTGATCTGAGCCCAGCCGGTGATGCCCGGGCGGACCTGGTGCTTGACCATGTAAAGCGGCACTTCCTCCTTGAAGCGGTCGACGAAGAAGGGCAGCTCCGGGCGCGGCCCGACAAGGCTCATGTCCCCCTTGAGCACGTTCCAGAACTGGGGCAGCTCGTCGATCGAATACTTGCGGATGAAGGAGCCGAATTTGGTTTTCCGGTCGTCCTCGTTGGTGCTCCAGCCGGTTTTCTCCGCACTGTTGACCCGCATGGAGCGGAACTTGTACATCATGAAGGGCTTTTTGTTCCGCCCGACACGCTCCTGCTTGAAAATGACCGGTCCGGGCGAGGAGAGCTTCACGCCGATCGCCGCGGCCAGCATCAGCGGGGAAAGCAGCACCAGGATCAGCGCGGAGCCGACGATATCCATCGCCCGCTTGACGAAGGCCTTGGCCCAGTTTTCCAGCGGGATGTAGCGGATGTTCAGCAGCGGGATGCCGTTGAGATCGTCGAAGTTCGGCCGCGCGGCCATGTATTCGGCGTAGTAAGGCACGATGGCGAGCTTGCAGCCGGTTTTTTCGCAGGCGGAAATGATCGCCGGGGTGCGCTCGAAATCGTCCGTGTCGATGGCCGAAATGACCTCGTCCGGCCGGTTCCTGTCCAGCACTTCCTCCAGCTTGTCGAAGCCGCCGAGCCAGGTCTCCTCCCAGTTCTCGTCCGGCTGATTGGCGATGTAGCCCACCAGATGGTAGCCCAGCTCCCGGTCGGTGCGGACCTCATCGCTGTAGCGGTGCGCCATAGGGCTGCTGCCGACCAGAACGACGTGCTTGATGTTGAAGCCCCGCTGCCGGTAATGCCGCAGCAGGCGCCGCAGCACATAGCGCTTGGCGCTCAGAAGCCCCACGCTGAGGAAGAAGAAGATCGCGATCATTTCACGGGAGTAGTGATCCCAGTGGCGCAGATACAGGATGCTCAGCAGCACCACCAGGTCCAGCAGGCAGGCCATCCAGAGGCGCGGCAGCTCGACCTTCAGCCGCTTGCGGCGGAAGGACTGGTACAGTCCGAAGGACGCGAAGGTGAACAGCTGCGCGAGCATATACACCACGCCCAGGCTGATGACGGCCGTGAAGGGAATGCTGATCTTGCCGTTCGGCAGGACGGTAAAACGCAGCCAGAACGCCACCGGGAACATCAGCAGGATGATCAGCCCGTCGCTGATGACATTCAGCTGATTGAGCAGCTTTTGATTCTCTTTAATCATATCTTCCAATCCCCTTGTCGGGTTTTACCGGCTGGAGCCGGCGCTGTCTCTGTAATACGCTTCGACCAGGCGCGCCACGTCGCGCAGCTCGAAGCCGGCCTCCGCCACCTGCCGGGACGTATCCCGACGCAGGGCGGGGTCGACCGCCGCCAGAGCCTTCGCCCAGGCTTCGCTTCCCCCGGTGAGGGGCAGGCGGTGAAACAGCGGCGATACCGCCGCCTCCTCCGGCACGTGCTCGGAGCAGAGCGTCGGCAGGCCGGCGGCCTGCGCCTCGACCGCAACGATCCCGAGGCCCTCAAAGCGGCTGGGGAACACGAAGGCATCCATCGCCCAGAAGAGCTCCTCGACCCGGCGGGACACGCCGTAGAAGATGACCCGCTCCGCGATCCCGAGCGCGGCGGCGCGGCGCTGCAGCTCCTCGCGGTCCGGCCCTTCGCCCACCAACAGAAGCATACTATCGGGGCGCAGGCTTTGCAAGCGTTCAAAAACTTCCAAAACGAACTGCTGATTTTTCTGATAACACAGACGGCCGACGCTGCCGACCAGGAAGCGGCCCTCCGTCTTCAGCTCCCGCCGGATCTCCGCCCGGCGCGCAGGATCCGGGGCAAAGCGCGCGGTGTCGATCCCGTTGGGGATGAAACGAAAGCCCCGCTCGCGCAGAAGCGCTTCGGGGAAGAGAAATTCCGCCGCTGCGCGCGAACAGGCCCAGAAGGCCGTCGCCTCCCCGGCGCGGCGCTGCGCGTACACGCGGTGCAGCAGCAGCTTGGCCGGGCGCAGGAGGCTCCTGCGCAGGGCGGTGTTGTGGCTGTGGGCGATGCGCACCGGCACCCCCTCCTCCCGCGCGATGCGGGCATAGTCCAGGCTCATGCCCTGGAAGAGGTTGAGGTGGATCAGGTCGTACTGCTCGCGCCGCAGCAGCTGACGGAAGAGGCGGTGATTCTCCGGCACCCGCCGGGGACTGCCGGACAGCTCAAAAAAGCGGACGCCGAGCGCCTCCATCGGCGCGGTAAAGACGCTCTCGCCCAGTCGGGCGGCGACCAGATGGAGCTCCAGGCCGCGCAGATCCATGCGGCTGAGGATATTGTTCAGAAAGGACTCGATCCCGCCGGACTCCCAGGTCTCGCAGAAGATGCAGATCTTGCGCATCGCTTCGCCTCCCGCCCGTATTGGTATACAATAGCATTTTATTTTAACATTTTTCTCCCTGAAATACAAGCATCATCTGTTTTCCCCCATTTCCGGCCGGAAAAAGCTGCGGATCTTTTCGAAAAAATGCGTCCGCGGCCGCTCTTCCCCGCTTCAAGTATTGAATTGGTTGGGTCTTTTTGGTATAATAATTTAATAAATAAATGAACAGAACGGATTGCTTATGAGAGAGAAGTTGTGGAAGATCCCCTATGAGCGGCCGGAGGCGCCGGAGGAGCTGCTGAAGAGCGGCTGTCCGCCGCTGCTGGCGGCCGTGCTGCGCCTGCGCGGCGTTCAGACCGCGGCGGAAATGGAAAGCCTCTTTCACGGGGGGCTGGAGACGCTGCACGATCCGCTGCTGCTGCAGGACATGGACCGCGCGGCAGAGCGGCTGCGCCGGGCCATCGCCGGCGGAGAGACCGTAGCTGTCTACGGCGACTACGACGTGGACGGCATCACCTCCACCTGCCTGCTGACCAAGTATCTCGGCGGCAAGGGGCTGCGCTGCATCCCCTACATCCCCAGCCGCGACAACGAGGGCTACGGCGTCAACGCCGCGGCCATCGACATGCTGCACGCACAGGGCGTCAGCCTGATGATCACCGTGGACTGCGGCATCACCGCCC
>JAEEGL013087945.1_pt1 | contig 10859 bp, 10 predicted proteins | sample 9134231 | NCBI WGS metagenome assembly JAEEGL01 (sample SAMN16246548, study PRJNA631951) | gut metagenome | biome: gut microbiome; feature: rumen; material: fiber-attached | host: Bos | place: Iran: Karaj | collected 2018-10
CATCTCCAGCACAGAAAGGATATTGTCCTCGACACTCATCTTACGGAACACACTCGCCTCCTGGGGCAGGTATCCGATGCCGGCACGTGCCCGTTTATACACAGGAAACTGCGTAATATCCTTGTCGTTGAGGAAGATATGTCCGGCGTTGGGCACCACGAGTCCTGTCGTCATGTAGAACGACGTGGTCTTTCCCGCACCATTCGGTCCGAGCAGTCCCACAATCTCGCCCTGCCTGACATTGATGGAGACATCATTGACGACCGTGCGCTTTCCATACCGCTTCACAAGTCCTTCTGTGCGCAGCACCATCCCTTCCTCCGGGACCATTTTCTCTTCCATCGCGTCCATAGCTGAGTTCATCAAATCAATTCCTGTGTTTTATGAGAAACATACCATGACATACCTGACAGCATATCAAATGCAAAATAATAAAAAAAAGTTGATACGGCCAAGGACAACCCTCCGATTTTATGTTATAGAACATATTTTCGGCATTTTTTTGAACAGAAATTCATGGTTTGGTGAAAAATATGCGTACTTTTGAACTGATGACCAAGATTATCATGATCACAGGGGGACAGCGGTCGGGCAAAAGCGCCTATGCCGAACAACTTGCCCTCCGACTGAGCGAGCGCCCCGTCTATCTGGCCACCGCCCATGTGTGGGATGAGGAGTTTCGTCACCGTGTCGAGATGCATCAGGCGCGGCGCGGCAGCCAGTGGACCAACGTGGAGGAGGAGAAATACCTCAGCCGCCATGACTTCACCCGCCGGGTGGTGGTGGTGGACTGCATCACCCTGTGGTGCACCAACTTCTTCTTCAGCGGTTCATCCGGCGAGCACGACCTGCCCGATGTGGACCAGGTGCTCTCTGAAGTCAAGGCGGAGTTTGACCGTCTGACCGCCCAGGACGCGACGTTCATCTTCGTCACCAACGAGATCGGGTCGGGCGGGGTGAGTCCCAACGCCCTCCAGCGCCGTTTCACCGACCTTGAGGGGTGGATGAACCAATATGTGGCGGCCCGTGCCGACGAAGTGGTGCTCATGGTCAGCGGAATACCAGTAACCATCAAAAGCTAAGCGATGAGAACTTTCCATATCCAACCTACCGGTCTTGACATGGTGGAGGCCATCAACGAGAAGATCGACAACCTCAACAAACCCCGACATTCCCTTGGGTTCCTGGAGGACCTCGCCCGACAAGCCTGCCTCATCCAACAGACACTGTCGCCCACGCTCTCCCACCCCTGCCATCTCCTGATGGGCGGCGACCACGGCATCGAACGGCATGGCGTGAGCAAGTCTCCCCGTGAGGTGACCTGGCAACAGATGATCAACTTCAGCAAGGGCGGCGGCGGCGTCAACATGTTTTGCCGGCAGCATCACTTCGATCTGAAAATCATCGACATGGGTGTTGACCACGACCTCTCCGCCTATCCCACCATCCTCAACCGCAAGATTGCCTTCGGCACCAGCGATTTCATGGAAGGCCCGGCCATGACCGCCCAGCAGTTTGACCAGGCGATAGGGACAGGAGCGGAAATGGTGGACAGGTGTCATGACGAGGGTTGCAACGTCATCTGCATCGGGGAAATGGGCATCGCCAACACCTCTCCCTCCAGCATCTGGCTGAGCATCCTCTGCCACCTTCCCATCGAGACTTGCATCGGTGCCGGCTCTGGACTTGACGAGGAAGGCATCCGCCACAAATGCGAGATCCTCAAGACAGCCCGCGACCGGTATATGGACACTTACGGCGACAACGACAAGGAAATGCTGCTGCGCTATTTCGGAGGATTTGAGATGGTGGGAGCCATCGGAGCCATGCTCCGCGCTGCCGAGAGGCGCATGATCGTGCTGGTTGACGGGTTTATCATGGCTGCCTGCATGCTCGGAGCCGCGGCGCTCTACCCTGCCGTACTCGACTACGCCGTCTTCGGCCATTGCGGCAACGAACCCGGTCACCGGCTGCTGCTCCAGCATCTCGGCGCACGTCCCATCCTGCAGCTGAGCCTGTGTCTGGGCGAGGGAACAGGCGCACTCTGCGCCTACCCCATCCTGGAGAGTGCCGTGAGGATGATCAATGAAATGAACAACTTCCAGAATGCAAATATCACTAAATACTTCTAAATGGTACCAGAATGCCTGGGCGGCACTGGTCTTTTTCACCCGTCTCCCCCTTTGGAGGATCTATCAGCCTCCCAAGGAGAGTTACCGCGCCGTGGTCGAGTTCTGGCCTTTGGCGGGCTGGCTGACCGGCGGGTGCATGGCTGCCACACTTTATGTCGGCGGCATGTTCTTTCCCTATCCTGTGGCGGTCATCCTGGCCATCCTTGTCCGCCTGTTGCTGACAGGTGCCCTGCATGAGGACGGACTGGCAGACTTCTGCGACGGTTTCGGAGGTGGCGGAAACGACCGGCAACGGGTGCTCGACATCATGAAAGATTCCCGCACCGGCACTTACGGCGTCCTGGGCTTGCTGGTCTATCTGGCCTTGCTCTTCCTCTGTCTGTGGAACCTTCCGCGCCGTCATGCCGCACTGCTCATCCTGGCCGCAGACCCTTTCGCCAAGATGCTCGCCAGTCAACTGATCCAAATGATGCCATACGCCCGCAAGGAAGAGGAAGCCAAGGCACGTGTGGTCTATCGTCCCATCAGCATGGTCAGCAGCATCCTCCTGGCACTCCAGGGCCTCCTTCCCATCCTGCCGCTGGTGTTTTGGGCACCCGAACTGCTCTTCCGCTGGGAACTGCTGATGTTCATCCCCTGTCTGGTGATGTATTTCCTTTATCTGAAAATCTGGCACACCCTGCGCGGATACACCGGAGACTGTTGCGGAGCCTTGTTCCTGCTTGTCGAACTGAGTGTCTATCTCACCGCCTGTGCCCTTTGGTTTCATTATTCCACATAGCCCATGGAAGTCACTCTGATCCGTCACACGAGCGTGGCCGTGCCCAAAGGCACCTGCTATGGCTGGAGCGACGTGCCCGTGGCCTCCACCTTTGAGGCTGAGGCCCATGCCACCCGCCGGCGGTTGGAAGGCAAGGTCTTCGACCAGGCCTACACCTCACCCCTCACGCGGGCGCGGATGCTGGCCGCCTACTGTGGCTTTCCCGATGCCATCGCCGACGAACGGCTCATGGAGATGAACATGGGAGAATGGGAGATGCAGCGGTATGACGAGATCCGCGACGAGGCTTTGCAGCGATGGTATGACGACTACATGCACCTGCCGGCCACCGGCGGCGAGAGTTTCCCGATGCTCCACCATCGCGTCAGCAGTTTTCTCAATGAACTCCGCACAAAAGAATACCGCCATGTGGCGGTGTTCGCCCATGGCGGTGTTCTTGTCAGCGCCGGCCTTTATGCCGGCTTGTATAGCGAGGCGGAAGCCTTCCGCCATCTTGTCGCTTTTGGCGGTATGATGGAGATCGTCATCTGACGGCCGTTTCTCCCGTCTTTATTCTCACGACAGCAAGATCTGCACGATGCGCTCCGCGGAACGGCCGTCCCAACGGTCGGGGATGCTGCATTTCTTCCATTGTCCGGCCACCATGTCTGCGACGGTCTCCCGCAGGCACTGCGGATCTTCCCCCACAAGCACGTTGGACCCCGTGCGCACCGTCTCGATATGTTCGGTATAGCTGTTGAGCGTGATGCAAGGCACCCCGTTGAAGGTGGCTTCCTCGGCCACGTTGCCGGAATCCGTCACGATGCCCTTGGCGTGGGCGGTGAGGTAGCCAAACTCCAGATAGCCCAATGGTTCAACCAGATGAATGTTTTCGAGCGGCAAGTTGATGGATGCGAGCAAGTCCTCCACGGTTTTGCGCGCCACGCCCCTCAACGGCGCCACGACAGGAGTGCCGTCGGCGGCCTCCAACAAGGCTTTGAGCATCAGGCGCAGGTTTTCCCTGTCGTTGATGAGTTTTTTCCGGTTGAGCGTGAACACGATATAGCCTTTCTCCTCCAGTTGCAACTCATCCATCAGTTTCGGCCGGCGGAAACGGGCATAGTTGGCCCGCAAGGTGTCCATCAGGATATTGCCCACCTGATAGATCTGCGACCTTTGCACGCCCTCCCTGGTCACGGTGTTGCTGGCACCCTCCCCGGCGGTGAACAGCAGGTCGGAGAGGCCATCAATCACCAGACGGTTGATTTCCTTGGGCATGTTGATGTCAAACGACCGTGTACCGGCCACGAGATGAGCCAGCCTTATGCCCTGCTTCTTGGTGACGATGGCCGCCGCCATGGTGGAAGCCAGGTCATCGACCACGATGACCACGTCGGTGGGGTTGTTTTCAAGATATTTCTCAAACTCCCCCATCACGCGCCCGGTCAGTTCGTTGAGACTGACGCAATCGACGCCGAGGAAAACATCCGGCCTGCGCATCTGCAGGTCATCAAACAGAGATTGCTCGAGGGTGCTGTCCGCATCGATACCGGCATAGACGAGTCGGCAGGCCACGTCACGTCCTTGGGCGTGAGCTTTGTCGATGGCGGCCATGATGGGCGCCACCTTGACGAAGTTGGGCCGTGCGCCCGCTACGATACATATGTTCATATCAGCCAATGATTATTGTTTGAACAAATCCTTGATGCCGCCAAGGCTTCCGAGCAGGTTGGTGGCCTCATAGGGCAGATAGACGGTCTTTGACTCCTGTCCAGAAGCCAGTTCTTCCATCATCTGGATATACTTCTGAGCCAACAGGTAGTTGGCCGGGTTGGTGCTGTCGCCCACGGCCTCGGTGATTTTCTGGATGGCGATGGCCTCAGCCTCAGCCTTCCGGATACGGGCCTGAGCCACACCTTCAGCCTCGAGGATGGCCTGTTGCTTCATGGCCTCCGCACGGTTGATGGTGGCAGCCTTATCACCCTCCGACTGCAGGATCTGCGACTGTTTCTGTCCCTCACTGGTGAGGATGACGGCGCGCTTGTTACGCTCGGCCTGCATCTGTTTCTCCATGGCCTGGAGCACGCTCTGCGGCGGTGTGATGTCCTGCAGTTCCACACGGTTGACCTTGATGCCCCACTTGTTGGTGGCGTCGTCGAGCACGGCGCGCAACTTGGTGTTCACGGTGTCGCGCGAGGTGAGCGTCTGGTCGAGTTCCATCTCACCGATGATGTTTCTCAGCGTGGTTTGCGTGAGTTTCTCTATGGCGGCGGGCAGGTTGTTGATTTCATACATCGCCTTGAAGGGGTCGAAGATTTGGAAATAGAGCAAGGCGTTGATTTCCATCTGGATGTTATCCTTGGTGATGACATTCTGCTTGGGGAAGTCATAGACCTGCTCCCTGAGGTCGATGCAATTGGAATAGACATATCTTCCATGGCTCATGGTGACCATGCTTTTTGCAGTATCGATGAAAGGAATGATGACATTGATGCCCGGCTCCAGTGTGGCGTGGTATTTTCCAAGCCTTTCAATGATTTTCGTTTCCGACTGTGGTATGACAACCAATGTTTTCTTGGCAAGTATGAGCACCAAGACGATGAAGACGATGAGTGCGATGATTGTAGGTGACATAGTAATTCTATTTTTATAGATTGATAATAAGGAATAAAGTTGATATAAACTAAGATTGAAGTCAGATTTTCTCCACGGTGATGATGATGCTGTCTCTTGCCACCACCTTCACCTTGGTGTTTTTCTCTATGCGCTTCCCGTCGGCGGATACCGCTTTCCAGTCATCGCCGCCAGCCAAGACACGTCCATAGCCTCCTTCTTCGATGGTTTGCACGACCTTTCCCTCTTTTCCGAGGATGGCGTCGGCATTGCTCACCCTGTCATCCTCATTCCGATGCAGGTATCGGAGTGCCACAGGCCTGACGAAGTAGATGCTGAGTAACGAACAAAGCGCCAAGGCGATGAGTTGGGGTATGATTCCCATTCCGAGAGCTGCGGAAAGCGAGGCGGCAAGTCCTCCTATGGCGAAGCAGAGGAGGAAGAGGTCGCCGAAGCCCAGTTCCACGATGAGGCAGAGTACGGATACGATAATCCATATCAGCCAAACGTTATTGGAGAGATAATCAATCATGATTGCGTGTTGTTAAGGGTTGGCGTCATTGCGGGCGGTAATACTTCTGTGCCTTAGGCAGGAATTTCTGGATGTTGGCGATGCGTGTGGCGTCCACGGGGTGTGTGATAAGCCATTCCGGACCAGCGCCATTCGAACTGGCAGCCATTCTCTGCCAGAAGGTAAGGGCCTCGTTGGGGTTGTAGCCAGCCATGGCGGCGAAGATGAGTCCGATGCGGTCGGCCTCTGTCTCATTGTCCCTGGAATATTTCAGCGTGGCGACTTGCGAACCCAGTCCATAGAGTTGGGAGATGGTTGAGACAGCCGCCTGTGTGTTGGTGCCGGTGACCATAGACCCGATGATGTTGATGCCTTGACCGATCATATTGATGTTTTGCGCCTTGGCCATCTGTTCGGAGGAGTGGTATGCCACGGCATGTGCTATCTCATGGCCGAGTACGATGGCCAATGCCGTTTCCGTCTTAGTGACAGGGAGCAGTCCTTCATAGACGACAATCTTGCCTCCCGGCATGCAGAAGGCGTTGACTTGGTTTTCTGCCACGAGGTTGAACTCCCAGTTGTAGTTACCCACCTCGTTGGTGTAGCCGTTGCTTTTAAGATAGGTGATGACGGCGTTGGCGAGCCTTGTTCCCACTCGTTTCACCATGGCGGTGTTGTTGGCATTGGTGGACAACTTGGCCGAGGAGACATATTTCCTGTATTCGGTCAGGCTTTGCGACAAAATGGTGGCATTGTCGGTAGACACCTTTTGCTTTCTTCCCGTGACGGGTACGGTGCGTGTGGTTCCCATACAAGCCGCGAGGATGGCGGCCACGAGGAACAGCATGATGCTTTTCGTTGTTTTCATATTCATCAGTTTAAAAGATTATCAATCTGTAATTAAAGGGGAGTTAAAGAGAAGTTAAAGGGGAGTTAAAGGGGAGTTAAAGGGACATATGCTCATTTTTACAGCCTTTTTGGGGAGACAATGATGCAATCCAAACTTCCATAAAACCTTCTTCACATCTCATTTTTCCTTTTTTGTGAAATTGAGCTATTATCCATGTGTCACACCACTGCGGGATCGTTGCCTGCCGACATGCTGATTTTGTCGATCTGCTCGTTGATTTTGGTGCTGAATGACATTGGACTTTTGATATATTTGAACACGTCCTTGTCTTCACCGGTGGAAACGATGACGTCGCCGTAACTTAGGATGCGCCCCATGATGCTCTGTCTGACATTGATACTCTCGCATTTCCTCAGCATGAGTTCCTTCGAGTTGCGCTGTATGATGCCCGTTTTAAGGATGATGCGCTTGTTGGTGAGCGTGAATTTCTTACCGTTGTTGATGACGATATACCAAAGGAAAGCCAGGACAAGCAGGATGCCACTGAAAATCAAGCGTATCTTGAGCGTATCTTCTCCTATGGGAATGAATGGGAATACCACTGCCAGGATGGCGAGCAACGCTGGCAACCAAAACATGATGTAGTGGAACTGTGCCTCACAAATCACCACTTCACCTTCCATCATATTGTTTTTCTGCATAGACTTGAAGTTTTTTGATGTTACAGCCACTTGAAAAGCGGCTTTCTTGGTGCAAATGTAAGCAAAATTTCCGATATAACGACAAAATCTCAGAAAAATTGAAAATATTGCATTTCTTTTTCCTATTCCTCATCAATCCCAAGCATTAGCACCATTATCGGAAGCATGCGGACAATCATTCCCTATTGACCACACCTGTAGCAGTTTTCGGCAACTAAGTGACCTGAGTCGTATCTTCATCAGGTTGCGGGAAAGGTGGCCATTCGATGTAGAGTTGTACAGGACCCCGTTGCATCTCTTCTTCCACAGGATTCGTCACAGTGATTCCAAGCAGGCGTACAGACTTTTGTTGAAAGTCCACCTCGTCAAGTAATGCCTTGGCCAAGGTCATGATTTTATCCTTGTGCTCGATGACGATGTTTTCTGTGATGCTGTGGGTGGTTTGCTGGAAATCACTGAATTTCACCTTCAACACCAGGGTGCGTCCCTTGAAGCTGTTGCGTGCAAGCCTCCCTTCCAGTTCATCGGCAAGGATGTCCAATTCAGCCAGCATGTCTTCTTGACTTGTGAGGTCTTTGAGGTAGGTTCTCTCACATCCCACCGACTTCCTCACCCATTCCGTGACTACGGGACGGTTGTCTATGCCACGGGCAAAGTTGTAGAACACCCTTCCCATCTTTCCGAATTGGGTCGTGAGCTGCTGCAAGGTCAGGCCACGCAATTGCTTTCCAGTGAACACACCCATTTTGTGCATATGCTGAGCCGTCTTCTCACCCACGCCCCACAGCTGTTCCACCTTCAGGTTGTCGATGAAATCAAGTGCCCGTTCCGGATGGACAGTGCAAAGCCCGTCGGGTTTGCGGAAGTCACTGGCCACCTTTGCCAAGAATTTGCAGTAGCTCACCCCGGCGGATGCCGTAAGCCCTGTGACTTGCCTTATCTTCTGCTTGATTTCTCGCGCGATGTCTACAGCCATGTCCATTCCACGCTTATTGTCTGTCACGTCAAGGTATGCTTCATCAAGGCTGAGCGGTTCGATGAGGTCGGTGTATTCGTGAAATATCTCATGCACCTGTCGGGACACTTCCTTGTAGCGGTTGAAATGCGGTTCAACCACCACGAGCTTCGGGCATAGTCGGTGTGCCATGGCGATTGGGAGGGCAGAATGAATACCATACTTACGTGCCACGTAATTGGCCGTGGATACGACACCCCTTGGCCCGTCGTGACCCACCACGACGGGCTTTCCTTTCAGTGAAGGGTCATCAAGTTCCTCCACAGAGACATAGAAGGCATCCATATCGACATGGATGATTTTCCGTTGCTTCATTGGCTTTTTCCAGGCGCAAAGGCACCATTTCATGGCTACTGTCCATCCATAAAATGGCTCCAGTCCATCCATACAAAGGATGTACAATTTTGCGGCTGTAAAGTTACACATTTTTTGCACATTTCATTATTGTTTATCGAGAAAGTGGCTGAGATTGATGGCAAAGAAAGCAAAAACTCCGTTATTTGCTTTGCATTGCACTCGGTTTTGATAAAAACCTCACGCTCGAAAAAGCAAAATCATTTGCTTTTTGCTCACTAATTCGGTTTTTTGCACTACCTTTGCACCAAGAAACCACATACATGCCCGACCTGAGCCATTATTTCCCCATCGGCAATCCGACGCTGATTTTCTTCGTCGTGCTGAGCATCATCCTCTTCGCCCCCATCATCATGGGCAAGCTCCGCATTCCCCATATCGTGGGCATGGTGCTTGCCGGCGTCCTTGTGGGCAAATACGGTTTCGACATCCTGGAACGCGACAGCAGTTTCGAATTGTTCGGCAAGGTGGGCATGTACTATATCATGTTCCTCGCCGGACTGGAGATGGACATGGAGAGCATGCGCAAGTCGAAGAACCAGTTCATCGTCTTCGGTCTTCTCACAGCCTTCGTCCCTTTTGTCATCACCTATGCCATAGCCACGACGCTGATGGGTTACACGCATACGGCGTCAGTGCTGTTGGGCTGCATCATGGCCTCCAACACATTGGTGGCCTACCCCATCGTGTGCAGATACGGTTTGCAGCAGCATCCCGCCACAGCCCTCAGCGTAGGCTCCACGATGATTGCCCTCTTCCTCTCCCTGACGATGATTGCCGCTGTGGCGGGAACGTTCGGCAGTGGTGGCGGCATAGCATTCTGGCTTCTGTTCATCTTTAAGATCGTGGCCTTCTGCGCCATCCTCATCGTTGCCATCCCCCGTGCCACCCGTTGGTTCCTCCACCGCTATTCCGACGCCGTGATGCAGTACATCTTCGTGCTCTCCATCATGTTCCTCAGTGCGGCGCTGGCCGAAGCGGCCAACCTCGAGGGCATCCTTGGTGCATTCCTCGCCGGCCTCATCCTCAACCGTTACATCCCCCGCCTGTCGCCACTGATGAACCGCATCGAGTTCATCGGCAACGCACTTTTCATCCCCTATTTCCTTATCGGCGTGGGAATGCTCATCAACGTCCGCGTGCTCTTCATGGGTGGCAACATCCTCTGGGTCGTGCTCTTCATGGTCTTCGTGGGCACCTTCGGCAAGGCCCTTGCCGCCTACCTGGCCTGCATCCATTTCCGCATGCCCCTCCGCTCCGGACACCTGATGTGCGGACTCACCTCCGCCCATGCCGCCGGCGCCATCGCCATGGTGATGGTGGGCATGCGACTGGAGACATCGCCAGGCCATTACCTCGTGGATGACAACATGCTCAACGGCGTGGTGATCATGATCCTCTTCACCTGCATCATCAGCAGCGTCATCACCGAGCGTTCCGCCAAGCGCATCGTGCTCAAGGACCAGGCACGCACCTCCATAGAGGAGCGTCACGATGACGAGAAAATCCTACTGCCGGTGAAATACCCGGAGTTGGCCGAAGGCCTGCTCAACGTCGCCATCATGGTGCGCAACCCCAAGTTGAACCGCGGCCTGGTGGCCCTTAATATCGTATATGACGACTCCCACCGCCCGGAGAACCAAGAGAAAGGGCGCCGCCTGTTGGATAGCCTGGTGAAGACCGCCAGCGCCTCCGAGGTGCGCATGCAGACACAGGTGCGCATCGCTGCCAACATAGCCAACGGCATCAAGCATGCCTTCAAGGAGTTCGATGCCTCGGAAATCATCATGGGCCTCCACATCCACAAGGAGATATCGCCCAAATTCTGGGGTGAGTTTGCACAAAGCCTGTACAACGGCCTCAACCGCCAAATCATCTTCGTCAGGCTCAAACAGCCCCTCAACACCTTGCGGTGCATCAAGG